>Ga0070698_100001984_pt1 | contig 22716 bp, 21 predicted proteins | sample KBSK1502metaG_FD_65477 | JGI IMG/M metagenome (GOLD analysis project Ga0070698, IMG submission 65477) | Corn, switchgrass and miscanthus rhizosphere microbial communities from Kellogg Biological Station, Michigan, USA - KBS K1-50-2 metaG | ecosystem: Host-associated > Plants > Roots >...
TCCGACGTGGCCACCGACATGTTCACCATGGATCTGCCATCCTGCATGGACCTCACTTCGGGGTCGCGGCCGAGATTGCCGACCAGGATGACTTTGTTGACGCTGCCCGCCATGGGGGCCTCCTTTGCTTTCCCGGTGCCGCGGGACGCGACACCTACCTCACGGCGACCAAATTACCTCAGGAGCCTTGTGAGCAACCACCAATTTTAGGTTGCAGCGTGAGCTGGGCTCATGCTGGCCCTCCGACAATTCATTGGTTGGCCGCCCAGCCCCTCCCTATCCTCAGCCGCCATGAGCAGTTCCTTCCATATCCCCCAGGTCTCGCGCGGCCAGGCCTACGCCATGCTGGGCGGGGCGGCCCTGATGATGACCCTGGCCATGGGCATCCGGCAGAATCTCGGCCTGTTCCAGGCGCCGGCCGCCAAGGAGCTGGGGATCGCCATCTCCGACTTTGCGCTCGCCATCTCGGTCCAGCAGGTCGCCTGGGGTCTGAGCCAGCCCTTCGCCGGCATCCTGGCCGACCGGCACGGCACGCGCTGGGTGGCGCTGGCCGGCAGCGTCTTGTTCATCTTGGGCCTGTGGCTCACCGCGACGGCTCAAGGCGCGCTGCCGATCGTGATCGGCGCCGGCGTGCTGATCGGCATGGCGCTCGCCTGCACGACGTCGGGCATCACCGCCAACATCGCCGCCCGCGTCGTGCAGCCCAACCGCCGCACGCTGGCCTTCGGCATCGTCTCGGCGGCGGGCTCGGTCGGCACCATGCTGACCGCGCCGATCGCGGCCTACCTGCTGAACCATGACGGCTGGCGCACCGCCGTCTGGGCGTTCGCGATCCTGGCGCTGGCCATGCTGCCGGCCGCCTGGGTGGGCAGCCGTGCCGACAAGCTGCCCAACGGCGTGTCGACCGACCGCGACCTCACCTTGCTCGGCGCGCTGGGCGAGGCGCGCCGCCATCCCGGTTACGTCGTGATGGCGCTCGCCTTCTTCGTCTGTGGCCTGCAACTGGTCTTCCTCACCACCCATCTGCCGACCTACCTCGCGCAGTGCGGCATGGATGCTTCCTACAGCGCCTTGGTGCTGATGCTGATCGGCGCCTTCAACGTCGTGAGCTCCTGGCTGTTCGGCTGGCTGGGCGACAAGTACCCCAAGCGCCTGCTGCTGGGCGCGATCTACCTGCTGCGCTCGCTCGCCCTGGCGCTCTTCTTCATGTTTCCCCCGACGCCGCTTTCCGTGGTGCTGTTCGGCGCCGCCATGGGCGTGCTGTGGCTGGGCGTGATCCCCCTGGTCAACGGGCTGGTGGTGCAGATCTTCGGCCTGCGCTTCCTCGCAACCTTGACCGGCATCGCCTTCCTCAGCCACCAGGCCGGCTCCTTCCTCGGCGCCTGGGGCGGCGGCTATCTCTTTGATCTCATGGGCTCCTACGACCTCGCCTGGAAGATCGGGGTGTTGATCGGCCTGATCGCCGGCACCATGCAGCTGGTGATGAACGACCGGCCGACCGCCCGAATGCAGGCACTGCAGGCAGCGGCCGCCTGACGCCGGGGCTGGCAAGGCTGGGGGCGAATCGCCATATGCGATGATCCCGCTCATCGCCTATTGTTGCCCGTACAGATGGCCAAGTCCCGTTTCCCTGCCGCCGAGCCGCATCGCTTCATCTCGATCCGCGGCGCCCGCGAACACAATCTGCAGAACGTCGATCTCGACCTGCCGCGCGACCGGCTGGTGGTGATCACCGGCCTGTCGGGTTCGGGCAAGTCCTCGCTCGCCTTCGATACGGTCTATGCCGAGGGCCAGCGCCGCTACGTCGAAAGCCTGTCGGCTTATGCCCGCCAGTTCCTCGAGCTGATGCAGAAGCCCGACGTCGATTCGATCGAGGGCCTGTCGCCGGCGATCTCGATCGAGCAGAAGACGACGTCGCGCAACCCGCGCTCGACCGTGGGCACCGTCACCGAGGTCTACGATTACCTGCGCCTGTTGTTCGCCCGGGTTGGCGTGCCCTACTCGCCCGCGACCGGCCTGCCGATCGAAAGCCAGACCGTGTCGCAGATGGTCGACCGCATAAAGTCCATGCCGGAAGGCACGCGGCTCTACCTGGTGGCGCCGATCGTGCGCGGTCGCAAGGGCGAGTACCGCAAAGAACTGCAGGATCTCCAGAAGAAGGGTTTCCAGCGCGTCAAGATCGACGGCAAGCTCTACGAGATCGCCGAGGCGCCGGTGCTCGACAAGAAGTACAAGCACGACATCGACGTCGTCGTCGACCGCATCGTCGTGCGTCCCGACCTCGGCAACCGCCTGGCCGATTCGATCGAGACGGCGCTCAATCTCGCCGAAGGACTCGCGGTGGCCGAGAACGCCGACAATGGCGAGCGCACGGTGTTCTCGGCGCGCTTCGCCTGCCCGGTCTCGGGTTTCACCATCGAGGAGATCGAGCCCCGCCTCTTCTCCTTCAACGCGCCGCAGGGCGCCTGCCCGTCCTGCGACGGGCTGGGCGTAAAAATGTTCTTCGATCCGGAGATGGTGGTGCCGGACGATCGGCTGTCGCTCGCCGAGGGGGCCGTCGCGCCGTGGGCCGATTCATCGGGCCAGTATTACATGCAGACCCTGGAGAGCATCGCCAAGCACTTCAAGGTCAAGACATCGACGCCGTGGCGCGACCTGCCCAAGAAGGTGCGCGACGTCATCCTGAACGGCAGCGGCGGCGAATCGATCGCCATGCGCTACGACGACGGCATCCGCCAGTACCAGACGACCAAGCCGTTCGAGGGCGTGATCCCCAACCTCGACCGCCGCTGGAAGGAGACCGATTCCTCCTGGGTGCGCGAGGAGCTGGAGCGCTTCCAGCGCGAGAGCAAGTGTGAGACCTGCAAAGGCGCCCGCCTCAAGCCCGAGGCGCTGGCCGTGAAGATCGCCGACCTCAACATCAGCCAGACGACCGAGTTCGGCATCAGCGAGGCCGTGAAGTGGTTCGGCGAACTGGCGCCCAAGCTCACCGCCAAGCAGCGCGAGATCGCCGCCCGCATCCTGAAGGAGATCAACGAACGCCTGGGTTTCCTCGACAATGTGGGGCTGTCCTACCTCACGCTCAACCGCACCTCGGGGACCTTGTCGGGCGGCGAGAGCCAGCGTATCCGGCTCGCCTCGCAGATCGGTTCGGGCCTGACCGGCGTGCTCTACGTGCTCGACGAGCCGTCGATCGGCCTGCATCAGCGCGACAACGACCGGCTGCTGAAGACGCTGACCCGCCTGCGCGACCTCGGCAACACGGTGCTGGTGGTCGAGCACGACGAGGAAGCGATCCGTGCCGCCGACCATCTGGTCGACATGGGGCCAGGCGCCGGCGCGCATGGCGGCAGGGTCATCGCCGAGGGCACGCCCGAGGAAGTCATGGCCAACAGCGCCAGCCTCACCGGACAGTACCTCTCCGGATTCCGCCAAGTTCCCATTCCCAAAAACCGACGCGAGCCGCCGCCCAAAGGTGGCCGCTGGCTGACCGTGAAGGGCGCGCGCGAGAATAATCTGCAGAACGTGACGGCCAGCATCCCGCTCGGTACCTTCACCTGCGTCACCGGCGTCTCGGGCAGCGGCAAGAGCACGCTGATCATCGAAACGCTCTACAAGGCATTGGCGCGCCGGCTGAACGGCGCGCGCGAGCATCCCGGCGAGCATGGCGGGCTCGATGGCGCGGGCCACCTCGACAAGATCGTCGATATCGACCAGTCGCCGATCGGCCGCACGCCGCGCTCCAACCCGGCGACCTACACCGGCGCCTTCTCGCCGATCCGCGACTGGTTCGCCCAGCTGCCGGAATCGACCGAACGCGGCTACAAGCCCGGCCGCTTCTCGTTCAACGTCAAGGGCGGCCGCTGCGAGGCCTGCCAGGGCGACGGCGTCATCAAGATCGAGATGCACTTCTTGCCCGATGTCTACGTCCAGTGCGACGTCTGCAAGGGCAAGCGCTACAACCGCGAGACCTTGGAAATCCACTTCCGCGGCAAGTCGATCGCCGACGTGCTGGAGATGACGGTCGACGAGGGCGTCGACTTCTTCAAGGCCGTGCCGGTCATCCGCGACAAGCTCTTGACCCTGCAGCAGGTCGGCCTGGGCTACATCCATATCGGCCAGCAGGCGACGACCCTCTCGGGCGGCGAGGCGCAGCGGGTGAAGCTCGCCAAGGAACTGTCGCGCCGCGCCACGGGACGCACGCTCTATATCCTCGACGAGCCGACCACCGGCCTGCATTTCGAGGACGTGCGCAAGCTCCTGGAAGTGCTGCATCGCCTGGTCGACGGCGGCAACACGGTGGTGGTGATCGAGCACAATCTCGAAGTCATCAAGACCGCCGACTGGATCCTCGATCTCGGCCCCGACGGCGGCGCCGGCGGCGGCCGGCTGGTCGCCGAAGGCCCGCCCGAGCAAATCGTCAAGGTGGCCGAGAGCTATACCGGCCAGTACCTCGCCCGCCACCTGCCGCGCAGCGCGGTTGCCAAGAAGCGCGCCTAGCGACGCTGCCAGGTGATGCAGCCCAAATCGTAGCCGAACTGGCGCTCGACCACGGCCGGCGTGGCGTCGGAGGCATCGGCCTTGCGGTTGGCGATGCGGGTCTGGGCCACCTCCTTCGGCACTTCGAGCCAGATTCCCTCGAACGGCACACCGATCTTGAGCGCCAGAGCTTCGGCTGCGGCGCGTTCGTCTTGGCGGGCGAACACCGCATCGAGCACGACGCTGTGGCCGGCCCGCAGGACGCGCTCGGCGCGGGCCAGGAAGGCGGCGTAGACCTCGGCCGAGGCTTGCGGCGTGTAGCTGCCGGCCGGCATGCGCTCTTCCAGGGCGATGCCGGCGCGGCGCTTGCGCTCGACGTCGCTGCGCACGACGACGGCGCCCGGCGCACGTCCGATGTCCGGCGCGCGCTTCAGCGCCAGGGTAGTCTTGCCGCTGCCCGACAGGCCGCCGATCGCCAGCAGTCGCGGCGCCTGAAGTTGCAGGAATTCGAGCGCGATGCGCTGATAGGCACGGGCGGCCTCGCTTGCCTTGCCGCCCAGCGCGGCGCTCGACGCTTCCACGAAGGCGCGGACGGCGGCGCGGCGCGACAGGAATTGCGGCAGCAAGGCCAGTGCTTCGTCGTGCGGCGCCTCGGGCAGCTCGGCGATGTGCCATAGCCATTCGTTCAGCAGCCGGTTCGCCAGCGCACGCAAGCCGCGGTCGCAGAGGTCCATCAATGCGAAGGCGAGGTCATAAAGCACGTCGATGCTTGCGATCTTCTCCGAGAACTCGATGGCGTCGAACGGCACCGGCTTGCCGGCGATCAGCACGATGTTGCGCAAGTGCAGGTCGCCATGGCAGCGCCGCACGGCGCCCGCAGCCGCGCGCCGCGCCACCAAGTTGACGAACGGCTCCAGCGCGCCGGGCAGGGCCACGCCCAGCGCCTCGGTGGTCGGTGGGTCCAACCGGTCGCCCTGCTCGCGCAGCTGGCGTATGTCGGCGGCCACTGACCGGCCATAGTCCTCGGGCCCGGAGAAGCCGGCGATCGGGGTCAAGCCGTCGTGGTAATTGGCGATCCGCGCTCCGAGTGCCGCCATCATTTCCGGCGTCAGAGCGCCGCGGTCGGCCATGCGGTCGAACAGGCCCTCCTCGTCGAAGCGGCGCATGACGACCAGCCAGTCGGCTGCGTCGTCGCCCGCCTCGCCGACCTCGCCCAACGCCAGCCTGCCGTCGCGTCCGCGCCGCACCGGCGCCGTGCCCAGATAGATCTCCGGCGCGAGCCGGCGGTTGATCTCGATCTCGGCGGCGCACATGGCGGCCCGCCGATCGACCGTCGAGAAATCCATGTAAGGGAACTTCACCGCCCGCTTCAGCTTGTAGGCACGCTCGCCGGCCAGGAACACGACGGCGCCGTGCGTGTCGATGCGGCGTTGGGGCCGCAGATGCCCCGTGAGAAAGTCGATGACCTCGCCCTGGTCTTCAACCACGAACGGAGGTCGGCCGGCCATCGCGTCAGGCCGCCGGCGGAGGCGCTTCGCGATCGTCCCAGCCGTCGACATGCAGGATGATCTCGGCCTGGGGAAAAGCCTTGCGCAGCATGGCCTCGATGCGGTCGCCGACGACGTGGGCATTGCCCAGCGGCATCGTCGGGTCGAGCACGACATGGAGCTGGATGAACTTGGTGAGACCCGCCGACCGCGTGCGCAGCTCGTGCACGCCGCGCACTTCGGGATGGCTGCGCACGATGTCGCGGATCCGCTTGCGCTCCTCGTCCGGCAGCTCGCGGTCCATCAGCACGTCGAGCGACTTGCGGCCGACCTGCCAGGCGCCATGGATGAGATAAAGCGCCACCAGTCCCGCAACGCCGCTGTCGATCAACGGCTCGTCGAGCGTGCCGGAGAGATACAATCCGACTCCGGTGACGATGGTCGCCACCAAGTCGGTCGTGTAATGCGCCATGTCGGCGTCGATGGCGATCGAACCGGACCGCTTCACGACATGACGCTGGAACGACACGAGGGCGATGGTGAGCACGACCGCGAGCACGCTGATCGCCAGGCCGATCTGCTCTTCGCGCACCTGGTGCGGATTGATCAGCCGCTCGCCGACCGCCAGCAGCAGCGCGCTGCCCGACGCCGCAATGAAACCCGCCTGGACCAGGCCGGCCAAGGCCTCCGCCTTGCCGTGGCCGAAGCGATGGTCGGCATCAGCCGGGATCAACGCCTGACGGACGGCGAAGAACGTGACCAGGGAGCCCACGAGATCGAGCGATGTGTCGATCAGGGACGACAGCATGCTGATCGAGTCGGTGATCCACCAGGCCGCCACCTTGGCGACGATCAGGATCGCCGCCACCAGCATCGAGGCGATGGTGGCCAGCCGCATCAGGCGCTGGGGTTCGAACGCCATCGTCGCCTCAGGGGTAGAGGGTGCGCGTCGTCCAGGGCTCGCCCGGCGCGACACGGCGGTATTCCAGGCGGTCGTGCAGGCGGAACGCGCCATCCTGCCAAAATTCGATCAACAGCGGCTGCAGGCGAAAACCCGACCAGTTCGGCGGACGCGGCACCGTGCCGACGACGTGCTTGGCCGCGACCGCGGCGACGCGCTTTTCCAGGGCAAAACGGCTCTCCAGCGGACGCGACTGGTCCGACGCCCAAGCGCCGATCTGGCTGCCGCGGGCGCGGGTGGCGAAATAGGCGTCGGCCTCTTCGGATGTGACCGGCGACACCGGACCTTCGAGGCGGACCTGTCGGCGCAGCGACTTCCAGTGAAACAGCAGCGCCGCCTTGGGATGGTCCCGCAGGTGCAGGCCCTTGCGGCTTTCCGTGTTGGTGTAGAAGACGAAACCCGCAGCGTCGTAGCCCTTCAGGAGCACCATGCGGACCGAGGGCATGCCGTCGGGCGCGACCGTGGCCAGCCCCATGGCCGAGGGTTCGTTGGGCTCGGTCTTGGCAGCCGCCTCGTACCATTCGCCGAAAAGCGCCAGCGGATCGGACTTTTCCCCAATCATGACCACAATATGAGGGGCTGTGGGCGGCCAGACCACCGGCATCTTGTCCCAATAGGCTATGCCCGCTAAGAACGATCCATGACCGTTGCTGGACAGTTGATGGCCGGAAAAAAGGGCCTCGTCATGGGCGTCGCCAACGAGCGCTCGATCGCCTGGGGGATCGCCAAGGCCTGCCACGAACATGGGGCCGAGGTGGCTTTCACCTTCCAGGGCGAGGCCCTGGAGAAGCGGGTGCGCCCGTTGGCCAATTCGATCGGCGCCAAGATCATCGTGCCCTGCGACGTCACCAACGCGGCCAGCATCGACGCCACCTTCTCCGAGATCGGCAAGAGCTGGGGCGAGCTCGATTTCCTGGTCCATGCCATCGCCTTTTCCAACAAGGACGAGCTGCGCGGACGGTATATCGACACCTCGCCCGAGAACTTCGAACTCACCATGAATGTGAGCTGCTTCTCCTTCACCGCGGTAGCGCAGCGCGCCGTGCCGCTGATGAAGAACGGCGGCAGCCTGCTCACCCTCACCTACTACGGCGCCGAACGGGTGATCCCGCATTACAACGTCATGGGCGTGGCCAAGGCCGCCCTCGAGGCGAGCGTGCGCTATCTGGCGGCCGATCTCGGCGAGCAGAAGATCAGGGTCAACGCCATCTCCGCCGGCCCGATCAAGACGCTGGCTTTCGCCGGCATCAACGACGGGCGCTATATACTGAAGTGGAACGAACTCAACTCGCCGCTCAAGCGCAACATCACGGCCGAGGAAGTCGGCAATGCCGGCCTCTACCTTCTGTCGGATCTCGGCACCGCCGTAACCGGCGAAGTGATGCATGTCGATGGCGGCTACCATATCGTCGGCATGATCAAGACCTCGTCGGCCAAGCAGATCGCCGAACTGCTCGGCAATTTCGAGGGCGAGTAAGGCGGAGGCCGGCATGGCCGGCAACAGCTTCGGCACCCTCTTCCGGTTCACCAGCTGGGGCGAAAGCCACGGACCGGCGATCGGCTGTGTGGTCGACGGCACGCCGCCGCGCATCCCGCTCAGCGAGGCCGATATCCAGGTGTGGATGGAAAAGCGCCGGCCCGGCCAGTCGCGTTTCGTCACCCAGCGCCAGGAGCCCGACACGGTTAAAATCCTGTCCGGCGTGTTCGAGGGCGTCACGACGGGCACGCCGATTGCTCTGCATATCGACAATGTCGACCCGCGCTCGCGCGACTATTCGGAGATCAAGGACAAGTTCCGCCCCGCCCACGCCGACTACACCTACTTCAAGAAATATGGCGTGCGCGACTATCGCGGCGGCGGCCGCCAGTCGGCGCGCGAGACCGCGGTGCGCGTGGCCGCGGGCGCGATCGCCCGCAAGATCCTGGGCGATGCCGTCAGCATCCGCGGCGCCGTGGTGCAGCTCGGCAGCCAAAAGATCGACCGCACCAAGTGGGACTGGGCCGCCACGGCCGACAATCCCTTCTGGTGCCCCGACCGTCAGGCCGCTCAGGGCTGGGAGGGCTATCTCGACGACGTGCGCAAGCGCGGCAGCTCGTGCGGCGCGGTGATCGAGGTCGTGGCCTCGGGCGTGGCGGTCGGCTTGGGCGATCCGGTCTACGACAAGCTCGATGCCGACCTCGCCAAGGCGCTGATGAGCATCAATGCCGTGAAGGGCGTGGAGGTCGGTGACGGTTTCGCCGCCGCTGCCATGAGCGGCGAGGAGAATGCCGACGAGATGCGCATCAAGGATGGCGCGCCCGTTTTCCTCAGCAACCATGCCGGCGGCATTTTAGGCGGCATCTCGAGCGGCCAGGACATCGTCTGTCGGCTGGTGGTGAAGCCCACCAGCTCGATCCTCGCCCCCGTGCGCAGCATCGACCGCTTCGGCAACGAGGTCGAATTGCGCACCAAGGGCCGCCACGATCCCTGCGTCGGCATCCGCGCCACGCCGGTGGCCGAGGCGATGGTGGCCTGCGTGCTGGCCGATCATCTGCTGCGCCACCGTGCGCAGTGCGGCTGATCCAGGCAATGGCCAGCCGCGGCGTCGAGGCGCGCTACGGCAGGCTGCACAATCTCGGCATGGCGGTCGTCTCGGCCGTCATGATCGGCGCGGCAATCCTGCACTTCGCCAACAACCCTGCCAATGCGCCCAGCCTGTCGCTGAACGATCCGCGCTTCGTGCTGTTTGCCATGCTTGCCGCGGCGATGGGCTATTACGTGTTCGTCGGCGTCAGCCGCACCCTCAACCGCCAGCCCCAGGTCGTCATCGACCGCGACGGCATCGGGTTGGGATTCGGTCGCGACCGCCGCTTCGCCTGGGACGATATCGAATGGGTACGCTTGCGCCGGCTGGCGCTGCGGCCGCAGCTCGAAGTCGGCATCGCCTCGCAGGTCTTCATGGCCGCCAATCTTCGCCTGTCGATGTGGAATTTCGACGACGGCCTGCGCCCGATTCGCGGCCTGCAGAGCGCCGTGCTGGTACGCGACAATGGGCTCGACATCTCTGCGTCGGCGATGCTTGACGCCGTGAAGGCGTTCCGGCCGAATCTCGTCAAATCCTAGAAACTGAACGGAGACTCGCCATGCGGCGATTTATCGTTGGTCTGCTTGCGACCGTCGGCACCCTCACCCTGCTCGCGATCGGCGGACTCGTCGCCGTGGTCGCGTCGAGCCCGTTCTCGAACAAGCCGCTGACCAAGCCCATCGTGCTGTCCATCGACCTGCGCGACGTGCCGCCGGAAACGTCCTCCGGCAATCTGTTGCGCGGCGGATTGTTGCGCGGCTCGCGTGACATCCTCGATACCGTCCAGCTGCTGTGGCAGGCCGCCGACGATCCAAGGGTGGTCGGACTATTCGTCGACATCGGCGATGAATCGGCCGGTCTCGCCCGCGTCCAGGAGCTGCGCCAGGCGATCGCCCATTTTCGCGGCAAGGGCAAGTTCGCGATCGGCTTCGCCGAATCGCTGGGCAGCGGCGGCAGGCACTTCTCCGACTACTACCTCGCCTCGGCGCTGGAGCAGGTCTGGCTGCAGCCGAGCGGCGGCTTCGCGGTGGCCGGCATTGCGATCGAAACGCCGTTCCTGAAGGCCGGGCTGGACAAGCTCGGCGTGCAGGTCGAGGGCGGCAAGCGCTACCAGTACAAGAGCGCGCCCGACAGCTTCCTGGAGACTGGCTACACCGGGCCGGCCCGCGAAAACCTGCAGCAACTCCTCGACAGCCTCTACAACCAGTTCGTCAGCGACGTGGCGCGCGAGCGTCACATCGAGCCCGCCAAGCTGCGCCAATTGATCGATTCAGTGCCGTTCGAGCCGGAGCGGGCACGGCAGGAGAACCTGATCGACAAGATCGGCTATCGCAGCGACGCGCTGGACGAAGTCCGGACGCGTACCGGCAAGGTCCGCGATCTCACGTCGTTGTCGGACTATGCCGCCGACGAAGGGCGATCCAAGCCGCACGGCGAGGTCGTGGGCATGGTCCGGGTCAGCGGCGCCATCATGTCGGGGCCGGGCGGTGGCGGCGCGCTGGATGACGACAACGTGGCGCGGGCCGAGGATGTGGTCGACGCGCTCGACCAGGCGACCCGCGCCAAGGACGTGCGCGCCATCGTCCTGCGCATCGATTCGCCCGGCGGCACCTACCCCGCCGCCGACGCCATCGCCGACGCCGTCGGTCGCGCCCGCGCGGCCGGCAAGCCGGTAATTGTCTCGATGGGCGACGTCGCGGCGTCGGGCGGCTACCTCGCCGCCGTGCGCGGCGACGTGATCGTGGCCCAGCCCACCACCATTACCGCATCGATCGGCGTGTTCGGCATCTGGCCGGTCGCCTCCGAGCTGCTCACGACTCTCGGCATCCGGGTCGAGCGGCTGGCGGTCGGCACCAATGCCGGCATGTATTCCACCTTCCAGGCGCCGACGCCGACGCAGCGCGCCGCCGTCTCGCGCGAGCTCGACACGATCTATGCCGAATTCACCCGCCAGGTCGGCGAGGCGCGCAAGCTCGACGGCGCCAAACTCGATGCAGCGGCGCGCGGCCGCGTCTTCTCCGGCGATGACGCCAAGAAGGCCGGCCTGATCGACGAGTTGGGCGGGCTGCAGCTTGCGCTCAATATCGCCAAGGCCAAGGCCAACATCGACGAATCTCGGCAGATCGAGATCCGCCATTTTCCGCCCGAATCCGAGCGCTGGCAGAAGATGCTGGACCGCCTCCTGCGGCTGGCCGGTCTCGACGCCGAAACCCCGACCCTGCGCGCACCACGCGAGGTGCGCGAGACGCTGGCGCGGTTCGGCATCGTCGGCCGGCCGGGCAATGTACGCCTGCCGCCATTGGCGCCGCTTTGGCGCTAGCCGGACCACCCACTTGACGAAGCGTGCCGTCGTCCTCGTAAATGGAGCCCGGTAGACTTGTGATCGGCTTGCGGCCGGTCCATCGAGTGTGGCCCCATCACTGTATTCGCGTTGCGTGGTCGATTGCGGACGTTCGTCTTGCACGGGAGCGCACCATGCGATCTTCTCGCCGCCGATCGATGCTGCTCGTGTCAGGTGCCGCCGCGCTGGCTGCCCTGTCGCGCCCTGCCGTCGCGCAAGCCTGGCCGTCGCGGCCGGTGCGTCTGGTCGAAGGCTATGGCGCCGGCGGTGCGCCGGACATCATCGCGCGCCTCGTCGGGCAAAGGCTCAGCGAAAGGCTCGGCACGCCGTTCGTGATCGACAACAAGCCGGGCGCCAGCGGCAAGATCGCGACCGACGCCGTCGCGAAGGCGGCTCCGGACGGCTACACGCTCTTGTTGGTCAACATCAACAACGCCATTGATGCCGCGATGAAGGACCGGCTCCCCTACGACTTCGTCCGGGACATCGCACCGGTCGCCGCCATCTATCGCGTACCCATGGTCATGGAGGTCCATCCGTCGGTTCCTGCGACTACCGTTCCCGAGCTCATCGCGTTGGCCAAGGAAACTCCCGGCAGGATCAATATGGCCTCGGCCGGCACCGGGACCATCACCCACATTGCCGGCGAGCTCTTCCAGATTCTGGCCGGCGTCTCCCTGTTCCACGTCCCCTACCGCGGCGCTCAGGTGTTTCAGGGCATCATCGGCGGCCAAGTGCAGGTCTATTTCGGTCCGGTGGCCTCCTCGCTCCCGCACATCAAGGCGGGCAAGCTCCGGGCGCTCGCCGTCACCACGGCAACGCGCTCGCATGTATTGCCTGATGTCCCGACGCTGGCCGACTACCTGCCCGGCTACGAGCTGAGCGCATGGTATGGATTGGGCGTGCCCAAGGGCACGCCGACCGGGACCATCGACACGCTCAACGGGGCGGTCAACGCCGCACTGGCCGAGCCGGCGTTCAAGGCACAACTCGCCGACATGGGCGGCACGACGCTGCCGGGCTCGCCGGCGGCGTTTGGCAGGCTGATCGCCACCGATGCCGAGAAGATGGCGAGGGTCATTCAGGTCGCCAACATCAATATCGAGTGAGCCGCGCAAGACGCTTCATCTCGCGAGGTGCACGCTCGCGATCGTTTCGAGGCTGTGGTCGTCACGACGCAGCAGCGCCAGCTCTTCGACCCGGCCATGCATGGGCAGATGCTGGCGCCCAACGATGCGCGCGACCTGCTCGGCCTCGGTGGCATGGCCGAACAGGCCGAGCGTGATGTGAGGTTCGAAGGCTTCGGGACCGGGCGTCGGGTTGAGCGCGTCGTGCAGCTCGATCAGGTCGGCTGCTCCATCGGCTGGCACGGCATAGAGAAAAGCCGCGCGCGAGGGCGGCGTCAGGTCGTGCCGCACCAGGCGATCGAGCATGAACCAGAAGGGCCGGGCAGCAAGTCCGTCGAGCGCGCGGCGCAGCCTCGCCTCCTCGGATGCCGCGACGCCGAACACCAGCGTGAAATGCGGGCCGATCAGGTCGGCCTCGCCGGGATGGTACTGTGCCCTGAGGCGGCGTAGCGCGGTGTCGTCGGCCTCCGCCAGCACCGGCCAGGCCACGACATAGAGCATGTCAGCCGTAGCTTTTGGCCATGCCGAAGGACGGATCCATCGCCGCGCCGTACGGCGGGAACGGATAGCGCAGCCCGTTCTTGCCGAGATGGCCCATGCCCTCGATGGCGCGCAAGAACTCATCGGGCGGGCAGGCCATCAAGAGCTCGTCGTCGGCCACGCCACCGTAGCGGCGCTCGGCATAGCAGGGCAGCGACAGCGAGGTCTGCCGCGTCGCCAGCGCCCTGCCCCACGAATCGGCGCAGGCGCTTTCGCCGGTCACCGTGAAGTCGTAGCGGCGGTAGCGGTGGAACTGCAGGCCGTTGATGAAATAGATCATCTGGCCGGGTGTGCCGTAGAACAGGCAGATGTCAGGCGAATCGAGCCGTGCCGAGCGCAATGGCGCGACGACCAGGCCGTTGTACTTGCCGTCGGGCACCCGCGGCATCTGCGCCTGGTGCGCCGCTGACGCTTCCTTGTTGCCGAACCACACGCCGTTCATGTGATCGCCCGACAGGAAGCCCTCGCCGGGATGGTTGAGCCCGACCACGCCGCCGCAATTGCCGCCGCGCGTATTGTCGACAGTGATGCCGAGCGTAAAGCCGTACCAGCGCGACTGCGTCACCATCTGGCACATGGTGAACTTGAAGCCCTCGGTCGGCTTGCGCACGCCCTGGATTTTTTCCATGTCAGCGGCATCTTCGAACAGCCTCATGCCGATCGGCTGAGTGCGGATGCGCAAAAGGTCGATCAGCTTGGTGCTGGCTTCCGAGAGCATGGCGCCGGTGATCTTGTCCGGCGGCGTCCATGGCGCGGTCTTGTAGCCCGGCGGCAGGGTCTGGACGTTCATGGCTTCCTCCGTGTGGCTCTCGATGACGATTTCCCTGTTAACGTAGTCCTTGGCAACAAGCGCTGCCACGCAACTCTTTCAGACACCTTCCTTCAACGCCTCCAGCGTCTCGTCGGGCCGCTCGACGATCATGAAGTGTCCGGAGTTGGGAATCACGACGGTGCGCGATCCGGCGATGGCGGCGGCCAGCGGCTTGGCCTTGGCGGCCGGGGTCATGAGATCGCCGTCGCCCAGCACCAGCACGGTCGGGCACTTGATCGCCGAGGCACGCCCAAGCGCGTCCTTGTAGGCGTTGCAGGCGGCGAGATCGGCATGGATCACGCCGGGCCGATTGCCCGAGAGGACGGCGAGCGATTCACGCCGCAGCCACAGGCCGGGCGAGACCATGCCGCCTTTGTGCAGGGCATTGCCCATGCCCCAGAAAGTCATCAGCTCCTGGACTTTTAGCGTATCGGCCTTGGCCGATTGTAACATCTCGGGATGCACCGGCATCTCGGCCGCCACGCCACACAGGCCAAGCGCGCGCACCTTGTCGGGGAAGCGCGCCGCCGTTTCGATCGCGACCAGGCCGCCCATCGAATGTCCGACCAACGCTACAGTCTTCAGTCCCGCCGCCTCGATCAACGCGGCGGTCCACTCGGCCATGTCGGCGATGCTCTCAAGCGGCGGTCCCTCAGACCGGCCATGCGCCGGAAAATCGATCGCCAGCACGCTGCGCCCGTGATAGGCGAACCAGCGCGTCTGCAGGCGCCACGCGGTACGATCGAAGCCCGCGCCGTGGAGGAACACGACAGCGGGCTTGGCCGGATCGAAACCGGTGCCGCCGGTCGTCGCAAAGACGGCGCGGCCGTCGACGCTAAGCTCCATGGTCAGCCCTTGGCCGCGGCGCGCAACGCCTGGCCAAGGTCGTCCAGAAGATCGTCGGGATCTTCCAGGCCGACCGAGAGGCGGATCATGCCTTCGCCGATGCCGGCTTCCTTGAGCGCCGCCGCGTCGAGCTGGGCGTGGGTGGTCGAAGCGGGATGGATGACCAGCGACTTGGCATCGCCGACATTGGCAAGGTGCGAAAAGAGCTTTAGCCGCTCGATGAAGCGTCGGCCGGCCTCGCGGCCGCCCTTGATGTCGAAGCTGAAGATCGAGCCGGCGCCCTTGGGCAGCAGCTTTTTAGCCAGCGCATGGTCGGGATGGTCGGCCAATTCCGGCGAGGCGATGCGCTCGACGGCCGGATTGGCCTTGAGGAAGCCGATGACCTTGCGCGCGTTCTCGACATGGCGCGCCATGCGCAGCGGCAGCGTCTCGAGCCCTTGCAGCAGATAGAATGCGGTCTGCGGCGCCATGCAGGAGCCGAAGTCGCGCACGCCTTCGGTGCGGGCGCGCATTATGAAGGCGTGCGGGCCGAACTCCTCGGCGAAGTCGATGCCGTGATAGCCGGCATAGGGCTCGGTGAGGGTCGGGAACTTGCCCGAACCTTCCCAGTCGAAGCGGCCTGATTCGACGATCACGCCGCCGATTGCCACGCCATGGCCGCCGATGAACTTGGTGGCGGAATGGAACACGATGTCGGCGCCCAGGGTCAGGGGACGGCAGAGCACCGGCGAGGCGAAGGTGTTGTCGATCATCAGCGGGATCTTCGCCTGGTGGGCGATGTCGGCGATGGCCGGAATGTCTAAAACCTCGCCGCCGGGATTGCCGATGGTCTCGCCCAGCACCAGCCGGGTCTCGGGCCTGATGGCCTTTGCAAACCCGTCGTGGTCGCGCGGATTGACGAAGGTCGTCTCGATGCCGAAGCGCGGCAATGTCAGGCCCAGCATGTTGCGCGTGCCGCCGTAGAGCGAGGTCGAGGCGACGATGTGGCCGCCAGCGCCCATCAGGGTGGCGATGGCGATGTGCAGCGCCGACTGGCCGCTGGCAACGCCCAACGCGCCCGAGCCCTCCTCCAGCGCCGCCACCCGCTCCTCGAACACGGCGACCGTCGGGTTGGAGATGCGGCTATAGATGTGGCCGCCGACCTCGAGGTTGAACAGGCTCGCGGCGTGATCGACGTCACGGAACACGTAGGACGTCGTCTGATAGATCGGCACCGCCCGCGCGCCGGTCGCCGGGTCGGGATGCTGGCCGGCGTGCAGCGCCAACGTGTCGGGTTTCAGAAACTTTGCGTCGGCCACTGCGCTCTTACCTCTTGAACAGCGTCGCCGCCGCCGCGGCGTGACTCTGCTTGGCTTTGATCTTTTCCTCGACCCTGGCGAGCTCGGCCTTCAGCACAGCGACATATTCCTTGAGATCCTCGACGTTCATGGCGTCGAGATTCTTCGGCTGGGTCTTCTTCTGTCGGGGATCGAGATCGTCGAGGTCAAAGGCCATGGCGCGACTCCACGGAAGCGGCTAAGGGAGACCTAGCATTGCTCCCATCGCTTCGAAAGGCCGACCATGAGCGCACTTCCCGCATCGATGAGCTGTGTCGAGATCAAGAAGCCGGGAGGTCCCGAAGCATTGGTGCCGGCGACGCGGCCGGTGCCGCAGCCCAAGGACGGCGAAATCCTGATCAGGGTCGCCGCGGCGGGCGTCAATCGTCCCGACATCGCCCAGCGCGCCGGCCACTATCCGCCGCCGCCGGGCGCGTCGGACCTGCCGGGCCTCGAGGCCGCCGGCACGGTGGCGGCGCTGGGCGCGGGGGTCACGGGCTGGAAAGTGGGCGATGCGATTTGCGCGCTCACGCCCGGTGGCGCCTATGCCGAGTACTGCACGGCGCCCGCGCCGCAATGCCTAACCGTGCCGAAGGGCTTCGACATGCTGCGCGCGGCGGCGCTGCCGGAAAACTACTTCACCGTCTGGCACAACCTCTTCGAGCGCGGCGCGCTCAAGTCAGGCGAAAGCGCGCTGATCCATGGCGGCGCCAGCGGCATCGGTACGACGGCGATCCAGCTCGCCAAGGCGTTCGGCGCCACGGTGTTCACGACGGTGCGCAACGACGGCAAGGCCAAGGCGGTGCGCGCCCTCGGCGCCGACCACGCCATCCTCTACAAGGACAATGACTGGGCGGCCGAAGTGCACAAGCTCGGCGGCGGCGTCGACGTCGTGCTCGACATGGTGGCGGGTGATTACCTGCCGAAGAACCTTCAGCTCCTGAAGCAGGATGGCCGCTGCGTCGTCATCGCCGTCCAGCTCGGCGCCATGGCGACGATCAGCGCCGCCGTCGTGATGATGAACCGGCTCACGCTCACCGGCTCGACGCTGCGGCCGCAGAGCGTCGAGAACAAGGGCCGTATGGCGCGCGGCCTCAAGGACAAGGTCTGGCCGTTGCTCGAGGCGGGCAAGGTCAAGCCGATCATCGACAAGACCTTCCCGCTCAAGGACGCCGCCGGCGCGCATGCCGAACTGGAGCGCGCCGACCACGTCGGCAAGATCATGCTGACGGTCTAAGCCCGCGTCAGTTGTGGCGAGTCTCGCCGAGGTCGGGCTGGTCGGCTTCGGCGGGATCGGCGGCCTGATCGGCCGCCTCCGGCGGCTTCGGCGCTGCCGCCTTGGCCGCCGCCTTCTTCTTGGCGGCGTCCTCGCGGGCGGCCTTGCGGCGCGCCTTGTCGACGGCGTCGTTGAGGTCCTTCAGTGAGCACAGGCCGAGGGTCACCGGATCGCGCGGCCGCACGTTCTGCATGTTCCAGTGGGTGCGGTCGCGCACCGACTGGACGGTGCTCTTGGTCGAGCCGACCAGCTTGGCGACCTGCGAGTCTTGCAACTCAGGGTGGACTTTCAACAGCCAGGCGATGGCGTCGGGACGGTCCTGGCGCTTGGCGACCGGCGTGTAGCGCGGGCCCTTGGAGCGGGCCACGGGCTGGGGTATGTCGCGCGGGCTGAGTTTCAGGCGCGCCGCCGGGTCGGCCTCGACGCGCTTGATCTCGTCCTTGGTGAGCTGGCCGTTGGTCGTCGGATCAAGACCTGTCATGCCGCCTGCAACTTCCCCGTCGGCAATCGCCTGGACCTCGAGCGGATGCAGGCCGGTGAAGGCCGAGATCTGATCGAAGGTCAGGGTCGTATTCTCGACCAGCCAGACGGCGGTCGCCTTGGGCATCAACACTTGCGACATGAATTCATTCTCCTCGCCCGGATATAGAGGCCGCCCCCGCGCCCGCCAACCCGAAAAGCGCCCTGTCTGGAACTAATGACCGGGCCCGAAAAGGAAACGGCCGGGCTGAGCCCGGCCGTCCCTTGAAGTCTTGGACCTTTTGGGTCGTCTTACTGGATGACGATCTCGACGCGGCGGTTCTGCGGCTCGCGCACGCCGTCGGCGGTCGGCACCAGCAGCTGGGACTCGCCCCTGCCGATGACCGTGATCGCCTGGGCCGGCACGCCCTCACGTACCAGGGCGTCCTTGACCGCATTGGCACGACGCAGCGACAGCGCCATGTTGTAGGCTTCCGGGCCCGACGTGTCGGTATGGCCGGTCGCCGTGATGCGGGCGCTGCCCTTGGACTTGAACGCCGTAGCGGCCTGCTTGATCGTGACCAGGGCCTGCTGCGACAGGTTCGAGCGATCCCAGTCGAAGAACACCATGAACGACGGCGGGGCAACCGCCGGCGGCGGCGGCGGCGGCGGCGGTGCGACGGCACCGAACTTCAACTGCAGGCCGAGCATGACGCTGAAGTTGTTGTTCGACCAGCCGCTGCCGTTCACCTGCGGATTCGACGTGCCGTAGTAGCGGCCGTCGATATTCACGCGGAAGTTGGTGTCGACGTTCCAGCCCAGGCCGATGATGCCCTGGTAGGCGAACACCGTGCTGCCGAGCGAGGAGTTGCTGTCGACGAAGCCCACGCCGGCACCGGCGCCGATGTACGGCGTGATGATCGAGGCAGGCATGAAGTCGTAGAGCAGATTGGCCAAGATGCCGAGCTGGCCGACCTGAGTCGCTACCGCCGTGCCGAACGGGCCAGTGTTGGTCTGGTTGTTGCGATAGACGCCTTCCAACTCAACGCGCGGACCGACGAAATCGTAGCCGATCACACCGCCCGCCGCCCAACCGGTCTGCGGCGTGACGCCGAAGCCACCGATAGTAGTGTTCAGAAGCCAGTTCGCACCGCCTTCCGCACCGATGTAGACGCCCGGCGACGGAGACTGCGCCTGAGCCATGACCGGCAGCGCAACCAGCGCAGCGGCGGCCATCAAAGCCTTTTTCATGAGTAGTTCCCCTCGTTTATCGAACCTGACGAGCGTCGGCGGGGCTGGGCCAATCACCAACTCCGGGGGGACTATACACACCACAACTTGTGAGGTGCAAGGAAAGCGGCCAATACGCGGCGACTCGATGACAACCTGTGGCCCAGGTGCAACAGTCCCGTTTCAGCGCGTCTGTCGGGCCGCCTTCAGGCCCGTTCAGCGGGGACTATATCTTGTGTTGGAGCCCGATGTATTTCGGTCGGCCGGAATGGGCACCCGGAGGCCGAAAACGCCGCCGCCATCTTCCCCGCGACCGAAGATCTGCGGCTTCTTGGATGACCCGGATGGGGCGCTCTCCCCGGCGAGGTCAGCACGAGGCAGCGGCACATTCGGGTCCGATGGGCCGGGGCTCAGCAACTTGTTCACGATGTCGGCGCTCGAGGGCGCAGGCGCGATCGCCGCGGCTGGCTGCGCGGCTTTGGTCTTGGCCTGCGCCTCAAGCTGCGGCCGCGCCACGGCACGGACCGGCAAACTTCCATCCAGGTCAACCACAACCGGTAGGTCTTGGAAATCGAAGAGATTCTGGTTCAACGTCGCTGCGTAAGTGCCTCCCGAGAAGGCGAACGGCCCAACGCTCAAAAGAGCTACTGGCATCCGTTTCAACAGTTTCATGATAAAATGCATCCCCGATCAATTCTCCTTCTGCCTAGATTTCCTACTGCCTAGTTCGCATTCACCTTCTTCAAGTGGCTATTTTGCGGCCACAGGGCCGAGAGCGGCGTTTTGTATCAGCCCGACTTACGGTAAACCCTCGTTCATCAAAACCGCGAGGGAAGCGCCATGGGCCAATACAGCAAGGTCGAGATCGACGGACGGCTGATGACCGTCACCATCAACCGGCCGGAGGTCTACAATGCCTGCCATCCCATGGCGAACGAGGAGCTCGTCGCCGCCTTCGATGAATTCCACGCCAACCCCGAGCTCTGGGTGGCCATCATCACCGGCGCCGGCGACAAGGCGTTCTGCGCCGGCAACGACCTGAAATACCACGCAGAGTTGCAAGCCAGGACGGGCAAGCGGCCGAGCCATCCGCTGAAGGGCTTCGGCGGGCTGGCCAACCGCTTCGACCTCGACAAGCCGGTGATCGCGGCCGTGAACGGCGTCGCCATGGGCGGCGGCTTCGAGATTGCGCTCGCCTGCGACCTCATCATCGCCTCCGACCAGGCCAGGTTCGCCTTGCCCGAGCCCAAGGTCGGCCTGGCCGCCGGCGCCGGCGGCATGCAGCGCCTGTCGCGCATGATCCCGCTCAAGAAGGCGATGGGCATGATGCTGACCGGCCGCCATGTCTCGGCCAAGGAAGGCCATGAGCTGGGCTTCGTCACCGCCGTCGTGCCGCACGCCGAGCTCATGAAGGAAGCGCGGCGCTGGGCCGACGACATCCTCGCCTGCTCGCCGATGTCGGTGCGCGCCACCAAGCAGGTCGTGATGCGCTCGCTCGACGTGCCCGCGCTCGAGGTGGCGATGCACAACCAGCATTACCCCGCTTTCGTCGCCATGGCGCGTAGTGAGGACACGGTCGAGGGGCCGAAGGCCTTCGCCGAGAAGCGCAGGCCCAACTGGAAGGGCCGTTAAACCAGCTTCCACTGCACCAGGGTGAAAGGCGGCTTCGCCTCGTCGTGCGCTTCGAACACCGCTTCCACGTCGGCGCCGATCCGCACGTCCTGCTTGGGATCGCCCAGAAGGTTGCCCAGCATGCGCACGTTGCCGGCGTCGGGCAGCTCGACCAGGACGACGACGTAGGGACCGTGCCCTTTCAGCGCCGGATGCACCGGATGCCAGGGCCGCTCCCAGCTATAGATGCGGCCTTTGCCCGACACCTTGCGCCAGTCCATGTCGAAGGACAGGCACTTGTGGCAGATCCATTCGGGGCCCCACTGAAACGTGCCGCAGCTCCTGCAGCGCTGCACCAGCAGCTCGCCCCGTCGCGTGGCTTCCCAGTAAGGCTTGTCGAGGCCGTCGCTTTCGGGCACCGGAATCGGCAATCCGCTCGGCAGATAGCTCACAGCGTCGCCTCCGTGCCCAGGATCATGCTGGAGACCGGCGTCACCATCGGCCCGGAAATCACCATCGACACTTCCGCGTCGGACACCTGCGAAGTCGATTGCCCGCGCAACTGGCGCACCGCTTCGACCTGCAGTTCGAGGCCGTGCATATAACACTCCGCCAGATTGCCGCCCGAGGTGTTGAGCGGCAGCTTGCCGGCGGGTGCCAGCAGGTTCTTCGGCGTCAGGAAGTCGTTGGCCTCTTCGGCTTTGAAGAAGCCGTGCTCGACCAGACTCATCAGCACGCCGCCGGTGAAGTTCTCGTAGCTCTGCACCACGTCGACATCAGCGGGCTTCACGCCCGCCATGTCGTAGAGCTGCGGCGCCACGGTGGTGAAGCTCGACGTGGCGTAGAGCGGTGCGTTGTGGCCGCGCGCGCCGTTGCGATATTCCGAGCCTTGCGCCGAACCCAGCAGATAGGCCGGCGGCTGGCGGAAGTCGCGCGCTTCTTCGGCCGGGACCACGATCAGCGCCGCAGCGCCGTCGTTCTCCTGGCAGCAATCGAACAGCCGCCACGGCTCGACGATCCAGCGCGACGAATCGTAGGCCTCTTCGGTCAATGGCCGGCCGTGCATCACCGCGCGCGGATTGGCCTGGGCGTGATGGTAGGACGCGAGCGCGATCGCCCGCTGGGCCGACGGCTCGATGCGGTTCTCGTGCAGGAAGCGCATCGCCCGCATGGCGTAGCGCTGGGCCGGCGACATCACGCCATAGGGCGCATTGAGCGCGGCCTCGCCCGTGGCGACGCCGCCGGGCGGCGCGGCGCCGAAGCGCTGGAACTGGCCCTGCGCCAGGGCGCGGAACACGACGACGCAATTGGCCATGCCGCAGGCCACCGCCGCCGCGGCATTGCCCATGGCGGCCGATCCGCCGCCGCCGCCGCCGCCCCAGTTCATGTTGGAGAAGCGCAGCGCCGGCAGGCCGAGCGCCGCGGCGAGGCGCGACGGATCGTTGCGGTCGTTTGAGTAAGAAGCAAAGCCGTCGATCCGTCGGGGATCGATGCCGGCGTCCTCGCAGGCGGCCAGGATCGCCTGCAAGGCGAGCTTGAACTCGGACACCGGCGCTTGGCCGTGCTTGTAGTAGGTGGTCTCGCCGACGCCGGCGATAGCCACCCTGCCGCGCAGAGTGCGCTTGCTCATCGTGCGGCCTGTCAGTGGGTGCGATAGCGCGCCGGCAC
>Ga0070698_100001985_pt1 | contig 22713 bp, 22 predicted proteins | sample KBSK1502metaG_FD_65477 | JGI IMG/M metagenome (GOLD analysis project Ga0070698, IMG submission 65477) | Corn, switchgrass and miscanthus rhizosphere microbial communities from Kellogg Biological Station, Michigan, USA - KBS K1-50-2 metaG | ecosystem: Host-associated > Plants > Roots >...
GCCGTCGGCGGTCTGGTACAGCGCCCGAAGCGTGCGCTCGGGGATGAAATAGTCGAGGAACACGATGTCCGCGGTGCTCGCCGCGACCGCGGCGGCGAGCTCCCTGGTCGCGGCATCGGTTGAGAGGGCGACGCGCTCGATCGACAGCCCGCGGGCGCGAATACGCGCGCCGACGATGTCGCCGTATGGGTTCCGGCTTCCGCGCATGAGCAGCCGGGGGCGCACACCGGTGTCGCGCATAAAGGCGACAGCATCGATCGCCCAGAGCCAACGCTTGTCCTGGTCGAACCGCGCGACCTTCACGAAGGTCGGCCGGTCGCCGAACGCCTCGCGAAGCGACCGCGCCTCAGTCGGCGGGAGCGGCTTCAGGAAGCGCTCGGCGATCCCGTTCGGGAGGACGGCCGCGTCGACCCCGACCGCCGATAGCTCGGCGCGCATGAAGCGCGACACCGTGGTGATCGATGCGGCACGCCGGAGCAACGGGAAATCCACGCTCCCGAAGCCGTAGGTGTTGTTGGCATTCCAGAGCAACGCTGCGGCGCCGGGCATCCGGACGTTAAGGATCGCCGCGGTCGCGATGGCGGCGTCGGCCGTTTGCCAGTCCTCGAAGAGCAACACCGACTTCCGCCCTTCCGACGCGGACGCGATCACCAGGTCGGCGAGGTGCGCCGGGACCGTCCGCGAGAAGTCGCGCCACTTGCCATCCTCGCCGTCGTACACGTCGCGAGGGTGATAGGCGCTGATCCACTGGGACCATCGCTCGAGGACGAGGCGCCCGTCGGCGCGCTCCTCGCGCGCGGGGAGCTTCGGATCGCCAACGAAGAGGTGGTGCACGAAGTAGCCCCGATCGACCAGCGCGTCCGCCAGGTCGATCATGCGCGTGGCGAGACCGCCGACGAACGAATAGCGGTCGGGGCCCTCAAACGCGACGAGCACCACGTCGTACACGGGAGAGCACGGATAATGGCACGCGCGCGATGACGACTCTCCAGCGTGTCCGTGATGACCCCGAGAAAGTGCGCGAGATGCTCGCCGCGCGCGGCTTCGACGCGCCACTCGACCGCATCCTCGAACTCGATCGCAGGGCGCGCGACCTGCGGGCCCAGGTCGAGGCGCTCAACGCGCAGCGCAACAAGGCCAGCCGCGGCGGACCGCCGAGCGACGAAGTGAAGGCCCACATGCGCGAGGTGGGGGAGCGGCTCAAGACTCTGCAGGCCGAGCTGAGCGCACTCGAGACCGAGCGCGACGAGCTCGTGCTGCACGTCCCGAACATCCTCGACCCACAAGCTCCCCGCGGCGCCGGTGAGCACGACAACAAGGTCATCCGCGAAGACGCGCCACCCAAGCGCGCGTTCAGACCCAAGCCGCACTGGGAGATCGGTGAGCAGCTCGGCATCCTCGACATCCCTCGCGGAACGAAGATGTCCGGCTCGCGCTTCTACGTTCTCCGGGGTGCCGGCGCTGCACTCCAGCGTGCGCTCATCGCCTGGATGATCGATCTCAAGCTTCCCCATGGGTTCACCGAGATCTATCCACCTTTTCTGACTAAGCGCGAGACGCTCATCGCGAGCTCCCATCTCCCGCATTTCGCCGCGAACCAGTACCACGACGAGACCGATGACCTATGGCTCATCCCGACGGCCGAGCCCCAGCTCGTCTCACTCCATCGCGACGAGGTGCTCGACGGTCAGCGTTTTCCGTTGCGGTACGTTTCGTACACAGCGTGCTTCCGGCGCGAGCAGATGAGCGCAGGCCGCGACGTTCGCGGGATCAAGCGCGGTCATCAGTTCGACAAGGTCGAGATGGTCGTGTACTGCGACCCCGAGGATTCGCCGAAGGAGCTCGATGGCCTTGTCGCCCGCGCGGTCGAGGTCCTGGAGCGACTCGAGATGCCCGTCCGGGTGCTCGAGCTCTGCACTGGCGATCTCGCGTTCCAAGCAATGCGCGGATTCGACGTCGAGGTGTGGTCGCCGGGTATTGGTGAGTGGCTCGAGGTCTCATCGTGCAGCAACTGCGGCTCGTTTCAAGCGGAGCGAGGAAGCATCCGCTATCGACGCGAACCCGGCGGCAAGCTGGAACACCCTCACCTGCTGAATGGCTCCGGTCTCGCTCTGCCGCGTCTAGTGATCGCGATCATGGAGAACTATCAGCGCGAGGACGGGTCCATCGAGATCCCGAAGGCGGTGCGGTCGTACATGGGAGGCCGCGAGAAGATCGCGCCCGGAGAGTTCAGCCTCTAAGCGCTCTGCGCCTTTCCGTTCACGTCGATCTCGGCGATGCGGCGCCGGGTTCGCTCGGCGAGGTACGTCGGACCACGCTCCTCGAAGACTGCGAGCGCTTCGATGCATTCATCGCGTGCGCCGACGATGTCGCCGTGCGCGGCGAGAAGGTTCGCCGAGGCGGCACGGATCTCGGCGCTCGCGACCGGGAGCCCGAGACGGAACGCGTGCTCCAGACCTTCGGTTCGGCGCGCGTCGGCCAGTGTCAGATCGCCGGTCGCGCAGGCGACCTCGACGAGGGTCGCCGCGATCCCCGCACCGCAGCGGCGGCACTCGTGTTCGATCGCGGCCGCGTGCGCGGCCGCCGCATGCTGCCGTGCATCCTCGAGCGAGCCCTGATAGAGCGCCAGCCGGGCCAGCTCGGAGGCGATCCGTGGTGCGAGGTGGTCGCGTGAGGGCGAGCGCTCGGCGACCGCACGCGCTTCGGAGAGGGTCGTAGTGGCGACGGCGAAGTCGCCGCGCTCGATCGCGAGCGAGCCAAGCACGAGCAACGTCGAAGCGGGATCCGTCGATTGCAGCCCCTGAGCGAGTGGGTCGGCGAGCGCGAGCGCCCGGTGAAGCGTGGCCTCGGCCTCGGCGAAGCGCCCGAGCCCGAAGAATGCCCGGCCGAGTGCGCGCAGCGCGCCGGCTTCACCGGAAACATTTCCGAGGCGCGATTCGGCGCCGAGAAGCTCGTGCGCGAGGTCCTCGGCCTTCGCGAGCTCCCCGCGGTCAAGCGCCGCGTAGGTAAGCAGCGCGAGCGCGCGAGCCAGCCCGGAGAGGTCGCCGATCGCGGTCGCGTGCTCCACGCACCGCTCGGTCGCGCGAAGCGACTCGTCCTGCGATCCCGCATCGGCCGCGAAGACCGCGACGGCCTCTTCGGCGGCGAGGGCCAGGCCGCGATCGTTCGCCGCGAGCGCCTCCTTCACGGCGGTCCGCCCGACGACGAGAGCCTCGGCCGGTCGCTCGTCGGAACGAGCGAGGTATGCCTTGGCGAGAGTGAGCTCCGCGCGCTCGCGGCCCTCCGCCGGGGTCAGGCGATCTGCCTCGGCGAGGTGCTCCGCGGAGCGCTGCGTCTCGTGCGCGCGCGCCGCGAGCTCGCCGGCGCGCCGACGCAGGGCCGCCCGAACGGCGTCGTCGGGCATCGGCGAGGCGAGCGCGTCTTCCGCGATCGCGAGCGCGTCTTCGTGTCCGAGCGCGCGGGCCGCGTCGCACGCCTGCACCAGCGCGCGTGCGCGCTCCGATCGGCCGCCGCCGGCAAGGCGCTCGGCCAGATGAGCCGCGGCGCGGTAGTGATGGAGCGCGTCGGCGAGCGCGTACAGCGCGATCGCCCGATCGCCGGAGCGCATCGCGTAATCGATCGCGCGGCCGACGTGCGTCGATTCGGCGAAGTGGTGCGCGAGGAGCTCCGGCTGCTGGACTGCGATCTCGGGCATCACGCTCTCGATGACCTGACCGATCCGCCCGTGCAGGTCCTCGCGATTGCGCGGGGAGATGGAGTCGTAGACGAGCTCTCGCAGCAGCGACTGGCGAAAGCGATAGTCGCCATGGCTCGTGAGCTCGATCAGGCCGCGCGCGCAGAGGCTCGCGAGAGCCGCATCGACATCGACATCCTGTCCGAACAGCGCGCCGAGAAGACCCGGCTCGCAGGCGCGACCCGCGACCGCGGTCGCGTGCAGAACGCGCCTTTCCGGGCCAACGGCGAGCTCCGCCCGGCGGAGCAGCAGCATCGGAAGAGCGTCCGGCAGCTCGCGCATGCGGCTAACGTCTGCGAGCGGCGACGCGTCTTCGCGCTCGACGACGACGCCCATCGCGACGAGCCACCGCGCCGCCTCCTCGATGTAGGTCGGGCTGCCGGCGCTCCGCGCGACTACGTCGTCCACGGCCTCTTGCGGAAGGGCGCTGGCCGGAAGGAGAGCCTGGAGCAGCGCGGCGCTCGCACCGGTCGCGAGCGGAGTAAGTCGGATCTGCACGTGCCCGCGACTCGTCGACCACGGCGGATTCAGATCCGGGCGATACGTCGTGACGACGAGCGCCGCTGTGCCCGCGAGCGCGGGGGCCAGGGCGGCGAGAAGCTCCTGCGACGCCGCATCGGCCCACTGCACGTCGGTGACCGCGAGGATGACCGGCTGCGTCCGCGCGACACGCAAGACCAGGTCGCGGATCGCGCGGTCGAGCAGCTTGCGTCGAGTCTCGCCTGAGAGTGCCGGAAGCGTGAGGCTGTATCCGAGCGCGGCGAGCACCAGCTTCGCGGCCTCCGGCTCCATGCCGGGGACTGTTTCGGTGAGCATGCGATGTGCGATCTCGGTCGGCGCGTTCGTCCCGATCGCGAGCGCGCGACGGAGGAGGTCGGAGATCGCGCCGTACGCGCGGTGGGAGTCGTACGGAGAGCAGCGCGCCCGCGCGACGCGCGCGCCGAGCGCCCGCGGATGCGCGAGCAGCTCAGCGACCAGGCGCGTCTTGCCGAGGCCGGCCTCGCCGACGATCGACACGATGTGACCCTTGCCTACGAGAGCGTCGTCGAGCGCGCCAACGAGCAGCGCCATCTCGCTATCCCTGCCGACGAGCGGTGCGCTCGCGCGGTCGGCCTCGGCCGTCTCGATGCGCAGCAGCCGCCATGCGACGAGCGGCGCGGTCTTTCCCTTGGCCGCGACCGGGGGGTGTGGCTCGTAGGCGAAGAGGCCGGGCGCCAGGCGGTAGGTCGCGTCGCCGACGAGGATCTCGCCCGGCTCGGCGGCTTGCTCGAGCCGGGCGGCGACGTTCACGGCGTCACCGAGCACGCCGAACTCGCTCTCCTTGTCGCCGACAGCGCCCGCGACCGCGAGGCCGGTGTTCAACCCGATCCGCAGCGCGAGGTTGCGACCGGTGCGCTCGGCGATCCGTTCGTTCTCGCGGTCGAGCGCGCCGAGGATGGCGAGGGCCGCCCGCTGCGCGCGTGCGGGATGATCGATCTCGTTGTCGACCGCGCCGAAGACCGCGACGACAGCGTCGCCGATGTACTTCTCGATGAGTCCGTTGAACGCCCGGATCTCGATCGCGATCGCGTCCCACGCGGCGCGCATGTTCTCGTGGAGCTCTTCCGGGTCGAGGCGCTCCGCGAGCGCGGTGAATCCGGAGATGTCCGCAAAGAGAACCGTGACCTGCTTCGTCTCACCCTCGACGGGCTGGAGCGCGAGAAGGCGCGCGCCGCACTTTCCGCAGAAGCTGAACGCCATAGGCATCTCGGTCGCGCACTTCGGACAGGTGAGTGTCGCTCCCCGCATCGGTTCCGCGAGGTTACGTCCGCGGACCTGTCGTTTGGGTGTCTGCGCGGTGTGTTCGCACGTCCCCCGTTAAGGTGACTGTCGTGGCCACGCCCGCCGAGGTACGGATCGTGCGCGCTGCGATCGGCGACCTGGACGAGCTCGTGCCGCTCTTTGATGGCTACCGCCAGTTCTACGGGTGGCGGTCAGATCCCGCAGGCGCTCGCGCGTTCCTTCGCGAGCGGATGGAGCGCGACGAATCGGTTGTCTATCTCGCGTACGCGGGCGCGCGCGACGCCGTGGGCTTCACGCAGCTTTATCCGTCGTTCTCCTCGGTCTCGCTTCAGCCGCTCTGGATCCTGAACGATCTTTTCGTCCGCTCCGACATTCGTCGCGGTGGTGTCGCCCGAGCCCTCCTTGAACGGGCAAGGCGCCACGCGGTCGAGACCGGCGCGAAGGGTCTGATCCTCAGCACCGGAGTGACGAACAAGGCCGCTCAGGCCTTGTACGAATCTTGCGGCTGGCAGCGGGACGACGAATTCTTTCACTACTACCTGTTCATTTGACGTGCCACACACCTTACATTCCGCGTAGCAACGTAGGGAGCCGCACATGGCCGCCACCAAGCCCAGCGCCAAGAAGACCGGCGCGAAAAAGACCCCGCCGAAGACGGGCGGCAAGCACAACGCTGCCGACGCGTCCGTCGAGAGCTACTTCGCGCAACAGCCGCCGGACAAACGGGCTCTGCTGACCAAGGTCCGCGGGCTGGTAGAGAAAGTCGCGCCGGACGCGGTGCCGACTATCAAGTGGGGCGTTCCGATCTACGCGCAGAACGGGAGAAACATCTGCGCCATCGCGACATTCAAGGACCATATTGGCCTCAACTTCTTCGCGTCGCCGAGCGCGCTCCACGATCCGAAGAAGAAGCTCGAGGGTGAGGGCAAGACGAGCCGCATGCTGAAGATTCGGAGCGCCGCCGATATCGACGCCCCGAGCATCGCTCGTTGGCTGAAGGCGGCAGTCGCGGCGAATAGCTGAGGCTAATCCTCGAACAGGTGGCGGAGGAACTGGCCACGATCCTTCAGGAACGACCGCGTCATCTCGACAATGTCGGTCTCGTCGTACGGCGTCGCCGCAATACCCTCGTCGGAGAGGACGTAAATCGTGGCACCGGGATAGCCGAGCAAGACCGGCGAATGTGTCGAGATGATGAACTGCGACCCCTCGGCGACCAGGTCGTGCATGCGCCGCATCAGAGCGAGGTTCCCACGGAGCGAGAGCGCGGCCTCGGGCTCATCGAGGATGTACAGGCCATGTGGCCCAAAACGGTGCGTCACAAGCGAGATGAACGACTCGCCGTGCGATTTTTCGTGAAGGGCGCCGCCGTATGCGTGGGTGATCCCCGGCTCGCGAAGCTCTTCGATGTAGGTCGCAACGTTGAAGAAGCTCTCAGCCCGGAGGAAGTACCCGGTACGCGGACGGCGCGTGCCGCGTACGAGACGCAAGTACTTGTGCAACACCGAGTGAGAGGCGCGCGTCGCGACGGTGACGCTTCGGCTGCCGCCCTCGGGGTTGAAACCCGCCGGCACGGCGATCGCCTCGACGAGCGTCGACTTGCCGCTCCCGTTCTCGCCGGCCAATAGCGTCACCGCCGAGTCGAGCTTCAGCTCGTCCAGGTGCCGGATCGCGGGGATCGAAAACGGATAGGCGTCGAAACTTTCGACCTCATCTCGCTTCAGGACGAGTGAGCGGACGAAGAGATCGTCGGCACGTCGGCGTTGCTTCGGCACTCCGGGACCAAGATTGGCAGCGGTGCTCATTTCGCGCCATGGGCCCTCCTCGAGGAGCACGCGCGTCACATTCGGCTAGGGTTTGGTGGCAAAGTCAGAAGGGGAGACGTATGAACCTGAACAGTCTCTTGATCGGGAGCGAGAACCCGCAGCGCCTCGTCGAGTACTACACGAAGCTTTTCGGCAAGCCGAGCTGGGACGAGGGTGGTTATGTCGGATGGTCGATCGGGAGCGGCTCGGTGACCATCGGAGCGCACGATCAGGTCAAAGGAAAGAACACGACGCCGGGTCGGTTGATCTGGAACATCGAAACGGCCGACGTGAAGGGCCAGTTCGAGAAGTTCAAGGCGGCCGGGGCGACCGTGGTGAAAGAGCCCTATCAGATGGGCGAGGCCCCCGGCGACGACATGTCGATCGCCACGTTCGCCGATCCCGACAACAACTACTTCCAGCTGATGAGCCCCATGGAAATGCCGACTGAGGCCGACCGACCCTTGACTGAGGCGCGGACCCGTAAGCCTTAAAGAGCACTAGCTCAGCGCGCCCCTTCGATCTCGGCGACGCGGGCTCTGACGATCTTCGTCACGAGCGCGTAGGGAAGCGGCTTGTCTGCGGCAAACTGGAGGGTGCCCTTGCTTTGTACATAGGGCGCCAGTTCGGCGGCGTGCGCGTCGATGAAGTCGCGGCTGGTCCCGTACAGGGCGAGATGGGTCTTCCAGTAAGCGAAGTACGCGACGCGCTTTCCGTCCTGCTTGAAGCCCGCCATACCGTAGCTGAGGATTTCGTTCGCTTTCGGGGCGGCGGCTTTGATCGTGTTGCGGAGTTTCGTCAGCGCAGCGCGCTTGTCCTTCGGGGCAGCAGCGATGTAGTCATCGACCGTCTTGGGCCGCCAGGTCTTCGCGGCGGGCGTCATCGGGAGCGTTTTCTTCCTGGGTCTCGTACTCACTTTTCGCGTCGGCACGGCGCCACCCTACTGCGGAGCCGGGCTATGGCCGTCTGAGGCGATCGAGCTCACGGCGCTCGCGCTTTGTCGGGCGGCCGGCGCCGCGCTCCCGCACGAATACCCGCGGCTCTCGCCTGACGACAGGCGCCGGCGGGCTGTTGTCGATCAGGCAGGTCGCCGCCGCTGCCGCCCCAACTCGCTTTTCGATGACCGTGGCCACCTCGAGGATCCGTGGCCGGTCAACGAACGCGTCGATCCGATCGCCGACCTTGACCTTGGTCGACGCCTTCGCCGGCCCACGGTTCACGCGAACGTGGCCGCCTCGGCACGCGGCCGTGGCCGCCGAACGGGTCTTGTAGATCCGGACGGCCCAGAGCCAGATGTCCACGCGGGTCGTGTCGATGGGGACATCTTGGCAGCGCGCACCGGTGGCTGCTTGTCGTGAACTATCGTCACGCCGTGAAGGCAGTCGCGCCGGGGAACATCGGGACAGCGCGAACGCGCGATGGGCTCGAGCTCCGCACGTACCGCTGGCCGAGTAGGGTTGCGACCCGGGCGCACCTTCTGCTGATCCACGGCATCGCCGAGCATGCTGGTCGGCATGCGCAGGTGGCCTCACGTCTCAGCAGCTCTGGGATCGAAACACACGCATTCGACCTGCGCGGTTTCGGCGAGTCTGGGGGACGGCAGGCGTACGTCGATCGCTGGTCGCGGTACCACGACGACGTCGAGGACCGGCTCGGCGAGATCCGAGCAAATAGCGGCGGGCTACCGCTCGTGCTCTACGGTCACTCGATGGGTGGACTGATCGCGCTCGGGTACGTGCTCTCGGACACGCCGCGGCCGCAGCCCGATCTGCTCGTGCTGTCAGCTCCGGCGATCGCGGGCGCCGTACCGCTCTGGAAGCGGACCCTCGCTGGGATACTCGGTCGCCTCGCACCTCGGCTCGAGTTTCCGAATGCGATCCCGCACGGTGGGCTTTCCCACGATCCGGAGATCGAGGAGATGTACAGATCCGACCCGCTGAACCGTCACGGCACGACTACGCGCCTCGGTCTCGAGCTACTCCGTGAGCAGGCGCGCGTGCAGAAACGCCTCGCGCGGCTCGGGAAGCTCCCGGTCCCCACCTATGCGCTGCACGGTTCCGCCGATCGAATCATTCCGGTCACGGCAACCGCGCCGCTCGAGGGCATGGGCAACGCGACGCGGCGGGTCTATAACGGTCTGCGTCACGAGATGCATAACGAGTCGGACGCCGCGGCGATTGGTAGCGACACTATCGCGTGGATCGAAGCTCACATCTAGTCGAATTGCCAGCGGGTCGCGCCCCATGGCTCGGCGGTTGCGACGCCGAACGCCCTTGCCGGCTTGAGGACGTATAGATTCCACGGCGGCGGACCGGCGCTGGGCGCGCTGTACTCCGCGGTCAGGGCGTCGTCACTCACACGTGCGGGCCAGCCTTGAGCCTCGTACCTCTTGGCGAGGCGCAATAGCGTCGGCCGGTCCGTGATCCGGACCGCGGTGCCCTCGAAGACCAGGTCGACGCCGGTGAGGGAGACCGAGAAGACGCAGTTCGGATTCGCCGCGAGGTTGCGCCCCTTGCGGGTGCGCGTGCCGCTCGTGAAATAGATCTTTCCGTCTACCCACAGCGCGCCCACGGCGGCGACGTGGGGACGGCCATCGGGCTTCACCGTCGCCAACCAATACGTCCCACTCGAACTCTCTTCGAGCTGCTTCAGCGCGCGCGACCAGGCGAGCGGCTTGTAACCGTACATGTCGAGATTCTTGTGGGACGGTTCCTTTGGTTTCGGTGTCGTCGACTTCTTCGGCCCGGCCGTCTTCGCGGTGGCGGTCTTCTTCGCGGTGGTCTTCCTTGGGGTGACCCTCTTGGCGGCAGTCTTCTTTTTCATCTGAGCTCCTGAACTCGCGCTCACCGTTCTACCCGTTTCCGCGTGAGGCGCAAGTGAAAGTGCGAGGTGCACGACGGACCGTCATGGTCGGCCCGCCCAGCGGAGCACACGCAGCGCACGCAGAGTGTTCCAACGGCTGGGCTTGCCCTCTCCCTCGTCCATCGCGAAGTGGAGTTTGCCCTCGTGCGGCTTCTCGAGCGGCCATCGGCCGCCGGCGTCGCGTTTCTCCTCGACGATCGCGATCGCTTCGGCGACGCGTTCGTCGGGCTTCACGCCGGCCGCGCGAAGGTAGTCGAGCCCGCGCAGGATGTCGTAATGCCAACCCGGCGGAAACGAGAACTGCGTGTACCTCCGGTCGATCAGCTCGCCTGTCGACAGACGGCGCAGCATCCGACGATCGAGGAGGTATTGCTCGCCGCGCGCGCGTGCCGTCCGCACCGGAGGCGAACCTCCGGTAACGCGCTCGTGCTCGAGCAGCCCTTCGAGAACGCGGATGGTGGTGTCGAACGACCCGCGTGTCGAACCGCGCTCCTGTTCGCAATTCCACCCGCCGTCAGCCATCTGCTCGCCGAGGAGTCGCTCGACGATGCCACTGACGTCCTCGCGGAAGTACGAACCGATCATGACGGCGGCTCCGTTGATGCATGGCTCTACCTCACCGTCGAAGAACCGCAGGTCGTCGTACTCCCAGCGCACGCGGTCGCGGACCAGGGCGATGGCGCGGCGCACGTCGGCATTCGTCGGGTCAATGCCCATAGTGGCCAGCAGCCACAACGCGTGGGTGGTGGAGGTCCAGCCGGGTAGGGCGGCGCCGCCGCCCCAGCGTCCGTCAGGAGCCTGAAGCGAGAGCAGTCGCGCGCCCCAACCTTCGACGGCGACCTTTGCGCGTTCGGCGGCGATCTCGTCGGGACGCGCGTCTGCGAGGTCGCGCATCACCTGCCAGCGGATCGACGGGTCCGAGTCGAGCAGCCAGTCGATGACTGACATGATCTTCCTCCCGGCGCGGAATGGGTCTTACGCGGCCGCCACGCTAACCGAGTGAGAGAGCGTCGCGCGTATGGGTATGTAGCGCGAGCGTCGCGGTCACTTCGCGCGCTGACCGATCTCGTTCAGCACGGGACAGATCGCGTGCGATGGTCATCGCGCCCGAAAAACCTCATCATCATTGCTTCGGAGGGGTGGCAGAGCGGTCGAATGCGGCGGTCTTGAAAACCGCTGAAGCCGCAAGGCTTCCGTGGGTTCGAATCCCACCCCCTCCGCATTTTGCTGGGGTTTTCGCGCTTCTCGGGCGCGGTGAGCTCGAGCTTCTGGCTCGTGTACAGCCACGCGTACAGCCACCGGGTCGGGACGGACCGGGACGAGTCGGGGCGAGCGTCGCGCCATGAACCGAAACGCGTGCGCCTGAAGAGAGCGAGCCCGAGAACGCCCGCGAGGATGAGCAGCCCGCCGCCGGCGTAGAAGAGCGGCTCGATCCCGAAGCGGTCGACGACGAGCCGGCGGGTCGAGTGCGCGGACTAGAAGCGGAACCGCGTGTGCGAGAACGCCTTGCCCTTGCCGAAGCCGTACCCGCGGCTGGCCACCAGCTCGAACAGGTGGGCCTCGTTGCCGCCCGGCCCGGCGAACGCGCCGTCGCGCACCCCGAAGCGCCAGTCGTCGCCGAGACCGGCGCCGTCGGCGTACTTGACGGCCACCGCGTCGGCCACCCGCCGGAGCGTCGCCTCGTCGTGCACCCGCACCGCCTCGCCCTCGACCACGACGTCGAGCCCGTCGATCGTGTTGCAGCCGGTCAGCAGCGCGCAGCGCGGGTTGGCCGCCAGGTTGCGCGCCTTCTGCTCGGTCGGCCCCGTGAAGAAGTAGAGCGCGCCGTCGAGCTCCACTCCGAACAGCGGCGTCACGTGCGGACCGCCCTCCGTCCGCACCGTCACCACCCAGTAGACCTGCGCCTGCTCGAAGCGCCGCAGCGCGTCGGCCCAGCTCGTCGGCGTATCCGCGTCCCCGTAGCGCGCGTCGAGCTCGGCCGTCGGCTCATGTCCAGCCATCTCTGCCTCCTCGGCCCCGGCCTGCACATCGCACGGACCCCGCCTCGATCCCTGCGCTGACGACGTCGTAGCGGTCGCCGGCGTCGTGCCGCAGCAGCCCTTCTGCCATTTGTGACCGGGCGGAATTGTGGATGCAGAGGAAGAGGACCCGGCGCTTCACCTTACGTGTACGACCCTAGCGAATGACGAGGCTGAGCGCCCCATGACGCGCTCCATGTGCTCCGTCGCCGCGAGGGTGAGCCGGGCAGGACGTGCTCGTAGCGCTTGACCATCGCGAGCGTCCAGTTGCCGTGGATCTCCATGACTACGCGCTCGGGCACGCAGGCCGCGAGGAGGATCGTCGCGGGCGGAGTGACGCAGGTCGTGGAAGCGCACGCCCTTGCGCTCGCGCGTGCTGTACGCGATGCCGGCCGTGCGGCAGATTTCTCACCGAGGCGATCACGCGCCAGAAGGTCGCGGCCGACCTTTCGCGCGGCACGCAACCTCGACCTGTACACCGCGGGCTCGCGTTCGACAGCGGGCTGCGACGTGGTGGGTCGCTCCGCGCTGCCGGGCGTGACCCTCCGTGTCATTGGCCTTGATCCGGACGCCCGCGGCGCGGGCATCGGTCGGCGACTGGTCGAGGAGATTGAGCGTGAGGCCTCACGGCTCGGCGTGCGGCTCATCAGTCTCGGTCCGGACGAGGCTGCCGGATTCTACGAGCGCCTCGGGTATGCCCGCTCAGGTGACGCGTACCACAAGTCAATCGGCGAACGCACGTAGGCCGGATCGCCGCCGCCCTTGACATATGCCGATATGGACATATATTGTCGAGACGTGGCGCGAGCTCCGACCACATCCGACGCGTTCAACGCCGTCGCCGAACCGAAGCGGCGGCGGATCCTCGTCCTGCTCAAGGGGCGCGAGCGATCGGTCAATGAGCTGGCGCGCGCGCTGCGCATCACGCAGCCGCGCACCTCAAAGCACCTGCGGGTGCTGCGTGAGGTCGGGCTTGTGCGTGTCCGCGGAGTGGGGCAGCAGCGGCTCTATGGCCTCGATGCGCGCGGGCTCAAGCCGGTCCACGAGTGGGTCGGCGGCTTCGAGCAGTTCTGGAGCGAGAGGTTCAGCCGGCTCAACGAGTACGTGAAAGAACTTCAGCAGAAGGAGCATGGAAATGGCACGAGAAGCTAGCGCTCAGGCGGAGACCGATCGCGAGATCGTCGTCACGCGGATCATCGAGGGTCCGCGGAAGGTCGTGTTCGAGGCGTTCACCGACGTCGACCGGCTGGGCCGGTGGTGGGGTCCCAACCGGGCGAGCATCACCACACGCGCGTTCGAATTCCGACCGGGGGGCGTCTGGGACGCGACGATCAAAGGCCCCCAAGGTGACTTTCCGAACTACATCGTCTGGAAGGAGATCGTGCCCCCGGAACGCATCGTCTGGATGTACTACGGCATGGGCAAGGACGACCCGCACCCGGTGAAGACCACCCTCACGCTCGCCGAGCGTGGCGCCACGACGGAGGCCACACTGCGTCTGGTCTTCGGCAGCAAGGAGGAGCGCGAGCAGGCCGCGAAATACCACGCAGCGGAGGGCGCCCGGGGGTCGCTCGAACGGCTCGCCGCAGCCGTAGGGAGATGACGTTCAGATATGGCTGAGAGGAAACCTGCAATGAAGGGCACGAAGAAGTCCACCAAGACCACCACCGGCAAGGCGTCCAAGGCATTTACGGACGAGGAACGCGCCGCGATTAAGGAGCGCGCACAAGAGCTGAAGGCCACCACCGGCAAGGCGGAAGGGGAAAACGCCGTGCTCGCGAAGATCGCCGCGATGCAGGCACCGGATCGCGCCATGGGCAAGCGGCTCCACGCGATCGTCAAAGCCAGCGCGCCGTCCCTCTCGCCGAAGCTCTGGTACGGGATGCCCGCGTATGCCAAGGACGGCAAGGTCGTCTGCTTCTTCCAAGACGCGCAGAAGTTCAAGACGAGGTACGCGACATTCGGCTTCAGCGACTCGGCGAACCTCGACGAAGGCGGTTTGTGGCCGGTCGCCTTCGCGCTGAAGGACTTGACCGCCGTCGAAGAGGCAAGGATCGGCGCGCTCGTGAAGAAAGCGGTGAGCTGAGCCGCGTCGGACCTACCCACGTCCTCCCCGCACTCGCGGGGGTCACGTCGAACGTGACCATCAAAGTGGAACACCGCGAGCCGCTCGGATCGTTCAGTCGTACCCACGGCGGTCGCTTGTCCGCCACGACGCTCTGAGCGTCAGGATGATTCGTCGCGGTGATCGTTGTAACGGCGCGACGCGCCGCCGGTCGGTCGCCCACAATCAACGTGCAGGTCTAGCGGCCCAAGACGGGCACGCGTATGCTCCGCGCGGCCCGGGGAGGAAGCGCGCTTCCGTAGAACGCACCCGGACTTTCGCACGTCGGTGTGAGCGTGGCGGAGGAGGGACTGCATGGCGACACGGGCGGCACGGACGGCCAGAACGCCGGAAGTGCCGGCGATCATCGAGCGGTTATTCAAGCTTCGCGAGAACGCGACGACGGTCAGCACGGAAGTCATCGGCGGCATCACGACCTTCTTCGTGATGGCCTACATCATCGCCCTGAATCCGATCATCCTGAACTACGTCGGCATCCCGGATCTGCAGGGCAAGAACCTCGGACCTGGGTTTGCTCAGACCGTCGCCATGACCGCGTTCTGCGCGGGCGTGCTGACGATCGCGATGGGCCTCTACGCGAACCGTCCCTTCGCGATGGCCGCGGGCCTCGGCCTCAACGCAGTGGTTGCGTTCCAGCTCGTCCTCGGCAAGCCACCGATCCCGTGGCAAGCTGCGATGGGGATCATCCTGATGGAGGGCGTCCTCATCACGGTGCTGGTCCTCACCGGACTTCGGGAAGCGATCCTTAACGCGATTCCCCAAGTTCTGAAGCAGGCCATCGGCGTCGGGATCGGCCTCTTTATCCTGCTCATCGGTCTGGTTAACTCAGGCATCGTCATCCACCCGGCGTCGGGAGCGCCGATCGTCACGCTCAGCGCCCTCAACACCGGACCGATCCTTACCTTCGTCATCGGTCTCGTGATCACGCTCTGGCTGGTTGCGCGCGGCGTCCGCGCCGCTCTCTTGCTCGGCATCGTCGGCACGACCGCCATCGCGGGCATCCTCCACGCCGTTGTAGGAACGTATGTCCCGTCGACGGCACCCGGGACCGCGCAGCTTCCGACGACCTGGCTCCAGGCGCCGGACTTCTCGAACACGCTCAGCGGTCTCAACTTCAGCGCGTTCGCGACCCTCGGCGTCCTCGCGACGCTCCTCGCTGTCTTTACGATCATGCTGTCCGACTTCTTCGACACGGTCGGCACCGTCATCGGCATCAGCGGGCAAGCCGGCTGGCTCGACAACAAAGGCCGGCTCCCCGGCTTCAGAAAGATCCTGATCGTCGACTCGATCGGCGCGGGCTTCGGCGGCCTGATGGGCGCCTCAAGCAACACGACTTACATCGAATCCGCTGCCGGCGTCTCGGCCGGTGCGCGCACCGGGCTCGCGAGCGTCGTCACCGGAGTCCTCTTCCTCGCTGCGATGTTCATCGCGCCGGTCGTCGCGGTCATTCCGCCCGAGGCGACAGCGCCCGCGCTCGTCATCGTCGGATTCCTCATGGCGGGCATCGCATCGAAGATCGACTTCACCGACCTCGAGCTGGGTCTCCCCGCCCTGCTCACGATCGTTGTCATGCCCTTCACGTACTCGATCACGAACGGCGTCGGCGCCGGCTTCGTGACCTATGGATTCCTGAAGCTCGTGCGCGGTAAGGCGGCCGAGGTCCATCCGCTCTTCTGGGCCGTCGCGATCGCGTTCCTTCTCTACTTCGCTCAGAACCTCTACGCCGGCGCCTTCGGCGTCGGCGGCTACCGCGAGTAGCGTCCGGTCCGGCACCTGAAAGCAGAGGCCCTGCCCCCTCGGCAGGGCCTCTTTCTATCCTGAATTGTGTGGATGCACGAGCCGCGGTGCGCGAGGCGCTCGAACGCGGCGAGCGCGCGGCTCTCGTGACGGTCACCGGTCTCGAGGGCATGCCGCCTTCGCGCGAAGGGATGGCGCTCGGTGTCATCGAGAGCGGCGCGCGCTTCGGCAGCCTCGGGTGCGACGGTTTCGACGAGTCAGGGGAGCACGACGCGATGCGCGCGCTACGCGAGCGAGTGCGTCTCGAGCGGACCTACGACTGGGACGAGACGGCGCGCATCAAGGTGGAGGTGCGCCCTTTCGCGCCCGGCGAAACGGTCCCCGGATCGACCGCGCGGCCGGACCTGGTCGTGATCGGCACGGGCCCGGTCGCGCGCGCTCTGGCTGCGATCGGGAAGGTCCTGGGCTTCACGATCCGCGCGGTGTCGCTCGGTCCGTCCGATGCGCCGGATCCGGACGAGCGCATCGTCGTGCGGAGCGCGGCCGAGCTCACCAAACTGCGTTTGGGCGCGGAGAGCTACGTCGTGATCGCGGGGCACGATCGCGAGTTCTCGCAGGCGGCGCTCCGGATCCTTCTGCTGTCGGACGCGCCGTACCTCGGAATGATGGGGAGCCGCCGCCACACCGGCGGTCTCTTGGACGAGCTGCTCGCGGCGGGGATCTCCGATCGCTCGCTCGCGCGCGTGCACACGCCAGTCGGTTTGGACATCGGCGCGCAAAACCCCGAGGAGATCGCGCTCGCCGCGATCGCGCACGTGGTCGCCGTGCGAAGGGGACGGAACGGATCGCCTCTCGCCTAACATTTCGGCGACGCGTAGACTCGACGACGCAGCGTTGGTGACCTCCGGGGAGGTCGCATAGTGGTCGAGTGCAGAGCGGTGCTAACGCTCCAGGTCTCGTAAGGGGCCTCGAGGGTTCGAATCCCTCCCTCCCCGCAGCGTGCGATCAGTCGAGCGGCCGCACCACTAAGCCGGCGGGGACCTTCGGATAGAAGTACGTAGTCTTCTGCGGAAGTTTTTCCCCCGCGTCCGCCACTCTCCGGAGCGTGTTTGGATCGACGGCACGTAAGAGCACCGCCGTCGCCCCCGCTTCGGCCGCAGCGATCGCGGCTCTCGTGTCGTGCTCGTAGGCGATCTGCGCTCCCGCCTCGCGCGCCTCCCTTAGCAGCAGCTCCTCTGCCTGCGCCACCGGCAGCTCGCGCCAGGCCGGCCTGACGCTCGTGAGGTCAGCCCCTTCCTTTAGGGTCAACTGTTCGTAGCGTCCATCGCGCACGACGACGATCCCGGGCTGAATGTCGTCGATCGCGCCCGCATCGATCCGCGACCGCTCGAAGTACCGATCGATCGCGCGATCGAGGGCGCCGTCGCCGCGCACAACGCGGTGTGTCGCGAAGATGCGGAGGCCCGGGTCGTCCGCCGAGCAGAGATAGGCAAGGATGTAGCCGATCGGCGAGTCCGCTCCGGCGCCGCCACGTTCGGCGAGGTAGGCGAGAGCGGTCTCGTACCGGTGGTGTCCGTCGGCGATATATACCCGGCGTTTGGCCAGGGCGTCGCGGAATTCGCCGATGGCGAGGCGATCGCCGACGGCCCACACCCGGTGCCGATCGCCGCCGACGGTCGCCTCGGCGGTCGGCTTCGTCCCCTCGATGTGGCGCGCGATGCCTCCCGCGATCTCGCCGCGGGAATCCTCGAACACGGCGAAGATCGCGCTCGTGTTCGTCCGTGTCGCGCGCAGGAGCGCGAGGCGATCCTCCTTCGCCTTTGGAAAGGTGAGCTCGTGCGGCATGACGATGCCCTCTTCGGGACGATGGAGCCGCAGCGCGCAGTGGACGCCGCGCCGGCGGATCCTCGTCTTACCGACGGAGAACTCGTGGTCGTGGACGTAGATCGCCGCCGCCGCGTCCTGCCGCATCACGCCGCCATGTCGCCACGCCGCCAGGTCCGTGGCCGCCGCGGCGTAGGGGTCGCCGTCGGGTTTCGGAAACTCGATGCGGACGAAGTTGTGCGGGCTCTGCGCGTAGAGGCGCTCGCGCTCCTCCGCGCTGATGACGTCGTAGGGCGGGCACAGAAGATCTCCGAGCGGCTCGGGCTGATCGCCGTAGCGCAGGGCCTTGAAGGGACCGACGTCGGCCATTCCCCGATTCTGCGGCACGGAAGAGCGCGACAATTCGGCATGTGACACACCGAGCGCTCGTCGTCGGCGCGGGTAACGCCGGAAGGGCGCATGCCGCAGCGCTGGAGAGCATCGGCGTCGCTGTGGTCGGTCCGCTGAGCGGTACGGCGACGGTGGCCGACCTTGCGCCGCTCCGCGATCCCACCATCGACGTCGTCCACGTCACCACCGCGAACGACCTGCATCCGCCGCTCGTTCGTGAAGCGCTTCGTGCGGGCAAACACGTGGTGTGCGAGAAACCGCTCGCCGGCGATCTTCACGGAGCCGAGCAGCTCGCCGAGTGGGCGCAGCTGAGCGGGCGCCGCACGGCGATCTGCCAGAACTACCGCTTCCTTCCGCTGATCGCGGAGCTTGCGTGGCGGGTCGCCGCGGGGGAGCTCGGGCCCGTGCATCTCGCCCGTGGCGCGTTCCTGCAGGATTGGCTGCTGCTCCGCTCCGACGACAACTGGCGGCTCGACGCCTCGCGCGGCGGCCAGTCGCGTACGGCCGCCGACATCGGGGTGCACTGGGTCGATCTGTTGGAGATGATCAGCGGGCGTCACGTGGAGGCCGTCGTCGCGCAGCTCGGCTACCTGCATGGGCGCAAGACCGAGGATCACGCCGGCTTGCTCATCCGTTTCGCCGGCGGGCTGCACGGCGTCTGCGTTCTGTCACAGGCGGCGGCCGGCCGCCGCAATGAGGTCGAGCTCTCGCTTGACGGCACGGCCGGATCGGCGACGTGGCTGAGCGAACGAAGGGATGAGCTCTGGCTGGGTTCGCGGGATCGCCCGCCCGAGATCGTCAAACGCTCCGGCGTGCGCTCGGAAGCGGCGCGCGAGCTTGCGAAGCGGCCCGCGGGCGCGGACGAGGGTCGCCGCAATCTGCTCGCTGCGTTCTACGGGACGCTCGACGGAAAGCCGTCGCCGGTTCCTTTGCCGACCTTCGAAGATGGGTTGCGGCACGTTCGGTTCGCGGAGGCGGCGATCGTCAGCGATCGCCGCCGGGCCTGGGTCGAGATCGAGGAAATGAAGACGGCGTTCGTGGAGTTCCGCTCGTGACCCGCATCGGCGTCCAGGACAGGCTCGTTCCCGGAGCGACGCTCGCGGAGAAATACGAGTCGGCCCGGCGCTTCGGTTTCGACGCGCTCGAGCTGTCGGAGCGCCCGGCGTTTGACGAAGCTCGAGCGGCTCTCCGCGAGCGGGTCCCGGTGACCGCGATCGCGGGCGGCTACCGCGGCTGGTTGATCGATCCGGACCCGGCGCAAGTCACCGCCGCGCGGCGCGATATCGCGGAGCTCCTCGGTCTGGCCGGCGAGCTCGGCACCGGCGTGATCGTCGTTCCGATCTGGGGACGTACCCGGAACCTCCCGGGCATCGCGACCGGTCGTACGCGCGCGGAGGACGAGGCGCTCTTTCTTGAAGGCCTTCGTCCGCTCGCCGAGCGCGCCGAGCGGACGGGCGCGCGCATCTTCATCGAGCCGCTCAACCGATATCAGAGCGACGTCTGCGTGACCATCGCGGACGCGGTGCGCTTCCGCGACGCGCTCGACAGCCCGGCCGTGCTCGTCGTGGGCGATACGTTCCATATGAACATTGAGGAGGCCGACATGGCCGCATCGCTCGCGGAAGCGGGGGAGCGGCTCGGCTACGTCCAGATCGCCGACTCGCAGCGCTTCGAGCCGGGGGCGGGCCACATCGATTTCACTTCTATCTTCGCCGCGCTCGCCGGGATGGGCTACGCCGGCGATATCGGCGTCGAGACCGCCGGGCTCTCCGGGGATCCGGAGATCGTCCTGCCTCGGACCGCTGCCCTGGTGCGCGATCTCATCCGCGAGAGCCAGCTCGCGTTATGACCACGCACATCGACGACCTCGTCGCGCGTGGCGAGATCGGCGGGCGCACCGTGCGGATCCTCGATTCGGGTGAGGTCGACTGCCATACATATCCGGTCGCGCCGCTCGCCGACGGTGCCGTGCGAGTGCGGAGCGCGCGCACCGCGATCAGCCCCGGGACCGAGCTGACCTACGTCGGCCGCTCCGCGACGAATCCCTACCTGCACCGGAGGTGGGACCCCGAGCTGCGCCTCTTCGTCGAGGGGGCGCCCTCGGGCGTGTATCCGATCGTGTTCGGTTATCGCGCCGCCGGCGTCGTCGCTGAATCCCGCACCGATCGTGTACGTGAAGGGGCGCGCGTCTTCGGCAACTGGCGTCACACCGAGTTCACCACGCTGGCCGCGGACGACGCGGAGGACCAGCTTCTTCCGGCCGAGCTGTCATTCGACGACGGAGTCGACCTCGCGCAGATGCTGCCAATCGCCCTCAACGCTGTCGCGTTCGCCGAGGGCCGCCACGTGCGCGCCCCGGCGGTGGTCTTCGGCTGCGGCCCCATCGGTCTCCTCGTGGGCCAGGTCGCGAAAGCGACGGGCGCGACGACCGTCTACGCGGTCGATCGCTTGCGCGCACGTTTGGAGATCGCCCGCTCCATCGGACTCGAGCCGCTCGACACCGACCGAGACGTCGCAGCGCGGCTCAAGCGTGACCTCGGTGCTGAAAGCGTCCCCGTCGCGTTCGAGTGCACCGGCAGCCCCGCGGCTCTCGGCGACGCGATCCGGGTCGTGCGGCGGCGGGGCACGGTCGTCGCGGTCGGGTTCTATCAGGGAGACGCGGTCGGCCTTCGCCTCGGCGAGGAGTTCCACCACAACGGCGTCGAGATCCGCTCCGGCCAGATCGGGAATCGTCACCCGAGCTTCGACCCGAAAACACTGCGCGCGCGATCGGTAGAGCTCGCGCGGACCGGCGCGGTCGTTCTCGGCGGTCTACCCCGTTACGAAATCGGGGTCGAGGACGCGCGGGCCGGTTTCGCCGCACTTTTACGACCCGACGAAGTTCTGCAGGTCGTGTTCACATACGTCTAGAGTCTCGCAAGCGATGCGTCCAGCGAGCGGGGAGGTATGGACATGCGAGGGATGAGCGCACGCGCATTTTCGCTCGCGGCAGCCGCGGCGATCCTCGTCACGGCGTGTTCCACCACGGGTACACCTTCCGGCGGCGGCGGCACGACGGCGACGGACCAGGGCAAACCCTTCGTCTTCGCATCGACCCAGTTCAGCCCGGTCACCGAACAGGAGAACATGCGCAAGAAGATCCTCGCGGCGTACCAGGGCGCGTCGGTCGACTTCGTCACGGACCAAGAGCCGGTGATCCTCGACCGGATATCGGCCGAGGCCAAGTCCGGCGCAGCGGGGCAGATCGGGCTCGCTGGTCTCGAGAACGGCCAGTTCGCGGCGCTCGTCGCCGCCGGAGCGTTCGACGACATCACCAAGATCGCCGACAAGCACAAGGATCAGAAGATCCCGCAGGACATGCTCACGCTCGGGAAATTCGGCGGCAGCACGCAGGTCTACGTCCCGTGGATGCAGGCGACTTACTTCATGGTCGCGAGCAAGCAAGCCTTGCAGTACCTGCCGACGGGTGCGGACGTCAATGCGCTGACCTACCAGCAGCTCATCGCGTGGGCCAAGAACATCACCGACAAGACCGGACAGAAAAAGTTCGGATTTCCGCTGGCGACGGACGGGCTGATCCATCGCCTGATCCAGGGCTACTTCTACCCCTCGTACACCGGCGGGCTCGTCACGACCTACAAGAGCGCCAACGCAGCCACGATGTGGAACGACATGAAGGAGCTCTGGAAGTACTCGAACCCGCAGTCGACAACGTACGCGCGCCTTCAGGAGCCGCTCCAGTCGGGCGACATCTGGGTGGGCATCGATCACGTGGCGCGACTCATCGACGTGCTCAAAGCGAAGCCCGACGACTTCGTCGCCGTCCCCGCGCCGGCCGGCCCGAAGGGCCGCTACTACATGAGCGTCGTGATCGGTCTCGGCATCCCGAAGACCTCGCCGAACAAGGCGGGTGCCGAGGCGCTCATCGACTACCTCCTTAAGCCCGAGACCCAGATCACCACGCTCCGCGAGAACAGCTTCTTCCCGGTCGTCGACGTGAAGATGCCCTCCGACCTGAACAAGGGCCTGCAGCTCGAGGCGGATGCGGTGGCCAAACAGGCGAACTCGAAGGACGCGAAGGTCGTTCCACTACCGGTCGGCCTTGGCTCCAAGGGAGGCGAGTTCAACAAGGCGATCACCGACACCTTCGTCCGGATCGTCGTGAAGAACGAAGCGGTCCAGACCGTGCTGAACGACCAGGCTGCGATCATCCAGAAGACCATGAACGACGGCAACATCAAGTGCTGGGGCCCCGACGGAACGTCGACCGGTGCCTGCCAGGTGAAGTGAGCTAAAGAGCAGAAGCGGAGAGGGAGAGGAGATGCGGACGCGCACGGACCGATTCCTGCCGTTCGCCCTCCTCCTTCCGACGATCGCGTTCCTCACGCTGCTGATCGTCATTCCGATGGTTCAGGCGCTTCTCCTATCGGTGATGGC
>Ga0070698_100001987_pt1 | contig 22694 bp, 17 predicted proteins | sample KBSK1502metaG_FD_65477 | JGI IMG/M metagenome (GOLD analysis project Ga0070698, IMG submission 65477) | Corn, switchgrass and miscanthus rhizosphere microbial communities from Kellogg Biological Station, Michigan, USA - KBS K1-50-2 metaG | ecosystem: Host-associated > Plants > Roots >...
CCGACATCTCGGCAAATCTTCTCCAGCAACTCAGCGTCTCTTAGATAAAGGGTACCTTCAACCTTAAATACAGTCGGCGTGGTTCTTTTGTCTCCCGTACCGCTCTCAAGTCTAGAACCATCAGACTGAGCGTCATTCTCTCCAATACCGTTGAGCGCCGACGTTTCGCTCCTCGGTCTCTCAATTTCTGTAATTCGCGTCGGCATTGGCACCTCTCAAACTTCTACCCATATGTCGTGCTTTGATGTTGCAAGAGTCTTGCCACGTCTGATCGCCTGACAGAATTTGATGTGACATGGGAGCTTAAGGCTGATAAACGATGTGAGAGGTCCCTAAGCTGGTCAGATAGCCGTGCCCAGTAGCTCTTTGCAGGTGACCATAGCTTGCCACTTGACCGTACGTCGTCATGTTTTGACCCGAGATGCCTCCCCAGAAGTGCCGCTAGTGGGATGCTCCTCGCACCTAGCCGACGCTTTAAATTTGTAGACTCTGCTCAAACTCCTCGCGGCACGCTTCGCCGAAACGACGCAATATATCTACGCTCCCGTTGATAATCATTGCCTCTGAAGATTTGGCACCTGGTTACGAGCAAAAGATGTTTGCGCCCGACGACAAAAGCGGAAAGCTGAAACTCGTCGCCTCAAATGATGCTCGTGACGGCTCATTGAAAATCAATCAAGACGTTTGGGTGTTTGATTCGATTTTGAATGAAGGCGAGGCAGTTTCTTACGATTTGACCGAAGAGCGTTATGGCTTTCTGCAAGTCGTCAAGGGTTCTCTGGAGTTAAACGGTGAAACCCTGCGGGCGAGCGACGGCGCCGCAATCAGTGCAGAAGAACTGCTAAAGATAAAAGCGCTCGAAAACGGAACTGAGTTCATTTTATTTGATTTAGCATAATCTTCAACTAACAAATCGAACCGCTTCTTATAACCTCCCTCTCGCACCTTGCAAGGAGCATCAGGTAAGAACAAATGGAGAAGAGTTGTCTGGCAGGCGGTCGCTGATCGCAATTGGTTCGTCGTCAACTGGTTGATTGGAAGAGGGATTGAGGTTGAACTGTTTCTCACCGGACCTGCTGACTAAAATCAGCAGGAGCCTTATCGCAAGCGCGCGTGCTAATTCATTGATCTAATTGAAAGTAATGGTGAGCCGAGCAGGGCTCGAACCTGCGACCCGCTGATAAAGAAAAGTTCGGAAACACTCCAGCAGGTTACGGCTCTTACGATTTACTAACATCTGTTACGAGTTGCAGCCGCCAGTGAGTCTATCTGTTACTACCTATTACTTCCAGTTTGTCTGTGTTCTTGTCACAAGTTTGCCTCCAAGCCTGGGGAGCGCCTATGAGCCAGGAACGGACTCTGGTCGATACTGGACCGCATTAGGATCGCTGTTGGGGAGCTCTCAAGAATCGGAATTGAATTTACTCCGAAGGAGTTCGCGAACTTCAGCCTAGGGTTTCCCGCCTTGGGGGACAAGGCGGTCAAGATCCTCTTTTCTCTGAAAGAGTGAAGGAACGGATGGAACTCTTTCAGAGTTAGGAGTTCAGTGCTGTCTGATTGGCCCAGGTTAGGAAACCTCGAAACGCATTGCGTTGACTGCTAGAATCTCTTTTGTTGCACGCGCTCAAGCCGCATATCCGGCACGCCCCTCACCTGATGAGAGCTGAAATCAGAAACATTCTGCATATGGAAAACGGAGGCACCTTTCGAGAGTTGGGCCTTGACGTGAAGGAAGTCTGCGCCGTCCACATCATTGAGAACGAAGGCCGGGCGAAGCTCTTCCTGCGCGTAACTGACTTCGACATTGTTCAACTCTATGCCCTTCACATGTCGGATGAAAAAGCCATACGCCGGAATGTCGCCAAACATTGAAGGTTCGGGATAGTTCGACTCTTTCTCGAGTGGCGTCAACCCTGCCTGTGCCAAGCTGCCACCGCCCCGGTAGAAGATGCGTATGTTGCTGAGTTTCACGTCTTCAATATCGTGTCCGGGGATACCGCTAATGATTGAGGCGTAACGAGCATCGGCGTCATAAACCACTACGTTGCTGATTTGAACGCGGCGCAGTTGGCCAATCGGCGTGCTCGCAGGTCCGCGCATACGGCCTCCCAGACGCAAAAAGATAGGGGAGTTCACAATTTCCCGCATCGTGATGGACGTTATGGAGATGTCTTCAAGGAGACCGCCGTCAACTGTCTCAAGTGCCAGCCCGCGACAGTGATCAAAGACAATATTCGAGATGGTTATGTTCTTGAAACCGCCGTTGGACTCTGTGCCAAACTTGATGCGTCCAGTCGGGCCGTCGCGGTCAGGGGCTTCCTTAACGTTACGCTTGTAGGTTGCGTCCAGGAGTGAGCCGATGTCGTAGCCACTGACAAGGCAGTTGGTGATTGTCACGTTTTCGGTAGCTCGGGCGTAGCCAAGTGCAAATGAACTCTTAAGGACGATAGCGTCGTCATTGGGTGAGTTAACACTGCAGTTGGAGATGCGCACGTTGCGACACGAGTCAATGTCGAAACCATCGCGATTGGTGTCTACTTTGAGATTGTCGATGGTGAGATTGTCTACGCCGGTCGCAAGTAGTGCGAAATGTCCGCCGTTCAGGATGGAAAAGTCGCGCAGCAACACGTTCCGGCTGAGTTTTAGCGAGATTGCCTTGTTTCCCAACCCATTCATCACGACCGGATCATCAGCCTCTCCTAGTGGAGACTGCACTTGGGCCTTGGGTATTCCCCCTCCCAAACTGGAGGGGGTGTCTCCTGGCTGCACCGGCCGTCGCGGTCTGGGACTGCGACGCGTTAACCCCTTCCCGTCAATCATCCCCAATCCGACGATGGCAACATTCTCCAGACCGATGCCCCAAATCAGACTGTTTTGCCAATGACTGTGGCCGAAATCCTGATACATATCCCATTCGTTTGGCTCAGGCAGATCGTAGCCGGCATGAACTCCCTTCGGCACTTCTTTCGGATCGCCGGCGACGATCGTTGCCCCTTGATCGAGATACAAGGTGATGTTGCTTTTCAAGTGGATTGAGAAGCTCAGGTAGCGACCAGCAGGGAAAAATACGGTGCCACCTCCTCCGGCAGCTGCCGCTTCAATCGCCTGATTGATCGCCGCGGTATCAAGTGTGAGTCCATTGCCTTTAGCGCCGAACGCGCGCACGTCAACGTCATATTCGAGGCTAACGCGTCTTGCGTTTGCGGCCGTCTTTTGACCCTCAGCTTCCGTCAACCCAACTGGGAGGAAGGCTACCAGGACCAATATGGTGCTGAGGAAAACCGGAAGCCGTTTTGGAGAACTCATGTCAGGTCCTGTTGGGTTCTACTGTAATAAGGCTGTCGCGCTCCAGAGTAACGGTGCCTGGCCGTGCAGGTCACCGACTCTGCGGTCGCGGTCGAGGTAATACTGGACGGTGAAGCCTTTGTTTGTGCCCACACAAACATTGCTGATGTTGGCGTCCTTGTCTATATATTTGACCAACCCCAGCCATGCCTTTCGTGCTGAAGGACCGTAGACCTTTTGACCAAGCCAACCGTTCTTGACGCCCGTAATCATAGAGAAGGTGAACATTCCGGTGCTGGATGTCTCGACCCATGATTCCGGATGATCTATGAGTTGACGCCAAAGGCCATCTTCGCCTTGATATCTAAGTAGCGCCGTCATCATCTTCCTGTAGCCTTCAAGAATACGGGCGCGCTTCGGATGCTTCTTTGGCAAAGAGCGGAGCAGCTCGGCCATGCCCGCTGCTACCCAGCCAACCCCGCGGCCCCAGAAGAATTGAGAGTCGGGAGCATGATAGAAGAGTCCATTCGGTTGTTGGAGCTTGTCCAGATACGCGGCCATAGTTAAGGCGGCTCTGTCTATGTACTTACTATCGCCAGTGGCCCGGTACGCTTGCACCTGAACCGCCGTAATCATGTACATGTCATCTATCCAGTAACGGGCTTCCGCGGTAATGCCGTCGGGCGTGACCTTGGCCCACTGTTGGTCGGCCAGCTCCTTGCCGACAACCAGGTATTTGGGGTCCCTGGTCTGCATGTAAAGCTCCAGAGGAAGTGCACCGAAGACTCGGTAGTCTACGTGCGCTTGTTGAGAGATTCGGCTTTTGCCTTCCGTAGTCCAGAGGGTGGAAAATTTTTCAATGAGCTTACTCTGAAGGTCTTTGTCTTTCGTTAAGTTTGCTACCGTCAGTGCGCCATATCCGCCGCATACTTCCGGATAGATAACGTACTGCCTCTTACCCTGTTCATACTCAAGCTGCCGTCGCAGGTAGTTATCCGCTACGCGTCTACCGATCTCCCGCGGCGACGTTCCTTCTGGCCAGTTCCTAAAGTAGGTCGATTGCGCCGTCACCTGACTGGCGCCAACGAATAGCAGACCGGCAAACAGCGCTAGCGTTGTACAGCGTCTTCGCATTTGGGTTTCCTTAATTCTACCGAAAGATGACAGGAGCTTGAGGGCGTTTGACTCCAACTCCCTCGTTCGCAGATTTGGCGCGCGCCTGAAAATAGATGTTATCAACAGGTAAGTCAATCGGTTAACTATTAAAGAAATTGATGTGCCCTCAGCCTAATACGGCTTGCAAAATATCCCCAGCTAAAGTATGAAGCTACACGTCGCGACAGAACGGCTTTAGTAGCTGGACATCAGACGCGGGAGCGGCTGTCAGCAAATAACCTGGCTCTGTGGTCAATACTTCCATCACCCTTCCGGTCCCAGGTTCCGAGACTCTTGCTGGTGGCAGTTGGACGCAGGGAATTTCTTAGATGAGAGCAAAGTTGGCAAGGGGGAGAGTCTACAAGACTAACCAGGGCTTCTGCCTTGAAACGCAGTATTTCCCCGATTCACTAAACAAACCGAAGTTTCCAGGGCCCCCGTACTGAGAAGAAGTGGACAATATCGATCCACGATTATCTACAGATTCTCAGTTCAGTAAAGCGATGATTTGGGTGGAATGTTAGAAGCAAGCAACTTAGCAGCGCATGCCTGAGCAGGAAGGAAATGCTCTGGGTTTGTGGGATCAGAATTGGTAATATATACGAACTGCTGGTTGCCGAATTTTTTCCGGCTGTTAGTCGCTTCCATACGGAGAGGCAAATCCTTTCTATGACCGGCGCTGGAATTGAGCGTCGATGGATCGTCTGGCACCACTAGATGTTCGTGATGTTGGTTGCAATGAATATCCTCAAATGATGGAAATCGGTCATACAGTGAGCTCGGAGCCTATCCCTCAGAAAACGACGCGCATAAAAGACGTCGCGCGTGCTGCTGGAGTCTCGACTGCGACGGTTTCCCATGTGATTAACAAAACAAAATATGTGACGGATAGAACTCGGGATAGCGTCTTAAAGGCAATCGAACTGTGCAACTACTACCCAAATGCGCAGGCCCGTTCATTAGCTTCGGGACGTACCGATATCATCGGTTTAGTCGTCTCGGATATTGCCAACCCGTTCTTTCCCGACCTCGTAAAGAGTATTGAAATGGCGGCGTTTGAGCGTGGCTATAACACGATCTTGCTGAATACAAATTATGATGCTAATCGGGCTGCTGATTACGTTCGGCGTTTGATCGGACTAAAGGTAGCGGGCGTGGCGTTGATGACCGCCGAACTTGATCCAGTTTTGATTCAGGAGCTTATTCGAAAAAATATCTCGGTTGTAAGTCAAAACTTCGGTCGTATAAGCGAACACATGAGCAATGTGGTCATAGACTACGCGGTTGGCGTGGATGAGGCTGTTTCTCATTTGGCCTCCCTCGGCCATAGACATATTGTTCACGTAGCCGGTCCAAGCCAGCTAGACGCTACAAACGTTCGACGTGATGCATTTCTCAGTTCCGTAGCCCGGCACATTCCCAACGCCAAAACTGGCGTCTACGAGGGAGACTTCAAATTTGAAGGGGGACGCAGGGCAGCAGTTGAAATCCTGGCCGCGGACGAGTTGCCAACCGCAATCCTGACCGCCAACGACATGATGGCCTTTGGGGTGATGAAGGAACTGCATAAGGCCGGACTTTCGATTCCCAACGATATCTCTCTCGTAGGCTTCGACGATATAGCCTTTGCAGAACTAACCGAACCGCCCTTGACTACAATCCGTTTGTCGCGTGTCGAACTCGGGCGCAGAACCGTAGAAGCATTGATGAATAATATCGACCAGCCACGAGAACCGGGCCGGGAAGTTCGGATTCCAACTTATCTGATCAAACGCGGCTCAACTGCGCCGCCGCGTCTCAGCAAACACTAACCAGATCGGCTATTTTCCTGATCTTTACGCGTCAAGGTAGTTAACCGCTTGCCTTCTTGTGGCGCGTTCGAACTACTGCCGGGGTCGAGTTGATAGGGTCGCATGAGTAAAGCAGAAGCAGTGATAGAAGCGCTGAGGTATGTGAAATATCTCTGGCAAGACGAAGTCGCCGACCAACTCTCGGGTTTGGATCGGCTCGTCTATCGCTCGAACAAACTTGGTGAGGATCTGACGCTGACCAACACGGGCGGCGGCAACACTTCATCCAAATTGATCGAGCAAGACCCGCTCACCGGTGAGAATGCCGAAGTCTTGTGGGTCAAAGGTTCAGGTGGAGACCTGCGAACCGCCAAACGCGACGGCTTCGCCTCTCTCTACCTCGACAAAGTTCGCGCGATGAAGTCGATGTACCTCAATGATCCTGAACCTGGACCGAAGACTGAGATAGAAGATCAGATGTACCCGATGTACAGTCATTGCGTGTTTAATTTGAATCCTCGCGCCTGCTCGATTGACACGCCACTGCATACGCTCGTTCCGTACACACACGTCGACCACCTACACCCTAATGCGGTGATTGCGATTGCTGCTGCGGTTAACCAGGAACGGCTCTGCAAAGAGATTTACGGTGACGAGGTGATCTACGTTTCCTGGCAACGTCCGGGCTTCGACATTGGCCTAAAAATCGAGCAAGCGATCAGCGAGAACCCTCAAGCGCGAGGCGTGTTGCTGGGCCATCACGGTATGAGTTCATGGAACAACGACGACCAGGTTTGTTATGAGACAGCACTGGAGATTATTGACCGTGCCGCGCGGTTTATTGCAGACCGGGACAAGGGCGAAGCTACTTTCGGCGGACAGAAATTTGAGCCGCTTGCAGAGGAACAGCGTCAACGGTTGTTTTGTCAAATAATCCCCTGGCTGAGAGGACAGGTGTCGGTTTCCAGTCGTTTTATCGCTACCGTGCAGGACGATCCGGCGATGATTCGTTTTGTAAACAGCTTTGACGGACCACGACTTGCCGAACTGGGTACCTCTTGCCCGGACCACTTCTTACGCACCAAGATCAAACCTCTGTTTGTCGACTGGGATCCTCATCGCGCGACTCTAGAAGACCTAAAGGCAAATATCTCAGCAGAATTGGCGCAGTATCGGAAGGACTACGAAGCCTACTACGAGCGCTGTAAACGCGCGGATTCACCTGCAATGCGCGATCCAAATCCTACTGTTGTGCTAGTTCCGGGGCTGGGCATGATCGCGTGGGGCAAGAACAAAAGCGAATCTCGCGTGACGGCTGAGTTTTATAACTGCGCAATTGAAGTGATGCGCGGAGCGGAAGCCATAGACCATTACGAAGCCATGAATCAGCAAGAGGCTTTCGACATTGAATACTGGGCGCTTGAAGAGGCAAAACTAAAACGCCAACCCCCGGAAAAGGAGCTGGATCGTCAGGTAGTCGTTATTGTCGGAGCCGGAGCCGGAATAGGGAAATCGACCGCACATCGCGTGGTCAGGGAGGGAGCACACGTTGTTTGCGTTGATCTTGATGAGGCGTCTGCAAAGGAGACGGCACAGGAGATCGTCGCTATATACGGCGAAGGAGTCGGTATTGCCGGCACAGGTATCAGCAATTGCGGGCCCGCTCTCGGTCTCGAGTGTGACATCACTAAACGAGAGAGCGTCAGTAAGATGTTTAGGAACGTGATTCTCGCTTATGGCGGCATCGATGCCGTCGTTGTTACCGCCGGTATTTTTGTTCCGCCGGACAACGAGGGAAATTTGCAAGATCACCAGTGGGCACGTACCTTCGAAATCAATGTGATCGGCGCATACATCGTCGCCGATGAGGCCAATAAGGTTTTCAGGCAGCAAGGTTTGACTGGGAACATTGTGTTAACGACCAGCGCCAATGCGGTTGTGGCCAAAAAAGGAAGTCTCGCCTACGATGCCAGTAAGGCTGCAGCGAATCATCTGGTGCGTGAGTTGGCGATTGAGATGTCGCCGCTAGTTCGCGTTAACGCCGTGGCTCCAGCAACCGTAGTCAAGGGCAGCACCATGTTTCCGCGAGACCGGGTAATCGCCTCGCTGGCAAAGTACAAAATTTCCTTCGACGATCAAGACTCAACTGAAGATTTGCGAGACAAGCTAGCTGCGTTCTATGCCGTCCGGTCACTAACCCAAAGCGCAATCGAACCTGAAGACCAGGCGGAAGCCATTTTTCTGCTCTTATCACGGCGTTTATCGAAAACGACTGGTCACATCATTCCAGTTGACGGAGGTTTGCAAGACGGATTTATGAGGTAATTTGGAGACCAGCAGTTGAACCACTCGGATTTTGGGGAGAGTCCAACACCAACGCGAGAGGAATGTCGTAGGACCACTATGGCAAGACTATTTGAAATCGATGATGAGTTCATCGCCGAGCAAAATCAACAAACGGAGTCGTGGGTTGCGGAGGACTATGAGCATCTGGCGAAAACACTCAAGCGCCGCAGCTTAGACATCGAAGATCTGGTCGCGAAAGCACAGGCTTTGCACGTTGCCGTTCCGTCATGGGGCGTAGGCACGGGAGGAACCCGCTTCGCGCGCTTCCCCGGCGCCGGTGAGCCACGCGATATCTATGAAAAACTCGACGACTGCGCCACCATTCTCAAGCTCGTCCGTTCGACGCCAGCTGTATCTTTGCACATCCCCTGGGACAAGCCGGGCGACGTTGATGATTTGCTTGGGTTCGCCGAACAGCGTGGGTTGTACTTCGATTCGATGAACTCGAATACGTTTCAGGATCATCCCGACCAAAAGCACTCGTACAAGTTTGGCAGCCTAACCCACCCCGATTCTTCCGTGCGCAGCCAGGCCATCGAGCACAACCTCGAATGCATTGAGCTCGGTCAGCGACTCGGCTCTAAAGCCCACACGGTTTGGATTGGTGACGGTGGAAATTTTCCCGGGCAGCAACACTTCCGTCGAGCACTGGAGAATTACCTGGAAAGCATGCGCGAGATTTACAAAGTCTTGCCCGACGACTGGCGACTCTTCATTGAACATAAGTTCTACGAGCCGGCGTTCTATTCGACCGTCATCAACGATTGGGGCACGAGTTACTATTGCGCTCGCGAACTTGGACCAAAGGCTCATTGCCTGGTCGACCTCGGTCATCACGCGCCGAACGTCAACATTGAAATGATAGTCGCCCGGTTAATTCAATTTGGAAAACTTGGCGGATTTCATTTTAACGATAGCAAGTATGGCGACGACGATCTGGACGCCGGTTCGATCAAGCCTTTCCAACTCTTCTTGATTTTCAACGAGCTGGTTGATGCCGAACAGAACAAACTCCCCGGCTTCAATCCAGCGTATATGCTCGATCAATCACACAACGTCACCGATCCAATTGAATCTTTGTCTTTAAGTGCGATCGAACTCACGCGCGCCTACGTTCAGGCCCACCTCGTTGATCGCTTTGCTTTGGCCGAAGCGCAGGATAACTGTGATGCGCTCCTTGCGCTCTCTACTTTGAAACAGGCGTTTACAACGGATGTTTCACCCATCCTCGCAACCGCACGACAACGTGCGGGCGGAGCGCTCGACCCGATCTCCACCTATCGCGCCAGCCGTTACCGGCAGGCCAAGGCGGAAGAACGCCCCGCGAAGACAGACGTGGCCGTCGGAATTGTCTGATGGATGACTCGCTTCTAATCGCCGTTGATCTGGGAGCTGGTAGCGGGCGAGTTTTTTTGGGAGGGGTAAGCAATCGCGAATTCCTAATCGAAGAGATTCGGCGATTTCATTATCCAGCACGCCAGTCTGAGGGTCATCTGCGATGGGATTTTGCCCATATTCTCAGCGAGATCAAGGCGGGTCTAAGTGCAGCAGGAAACCGGGCGTGCGAGCTGGGACGTCGCGTTGGGAGCATCGGAGTTGACAGTTGGGGCGTTGACTACGGATTGGTTGACGCCGGCGGGGAACTCGTACAAGACCCTATTTGCTATCGGGACCCGCGCACGCAGGGAGTGATGGAAGAGGTCTTCTCTCGAATTTCCCGAGAAGATCTGTTCACGCGCACTGGACTGCAATTGATGCCGTTCAACACCCTGTTCCAGTTCTATGCGCACAAGCAAGAAGGCATTCCTCGAGCGGCCGACCGATTGCTGTTAATTCCGGACCTCGTGCATTTGTCACTGACGGGGCGGGCGGTAACAGAGTATACGAATGCAACGACGACGCAGATGATTAATGCTGGTACCGGGACGTGGGATTTGGAGACACTTGCAACTCTCGAGTTACCCACGAACCTGTTGCCAGAGATTGTATTCGCGGGTGCCAGGATCGGACCGCTTTGCCCAACCCTTGCTGACGATTTTGGTCTTGAAGGCGCACAAATCGTAGCTCCCGCGACGCATGACACCGGGAGTGCGGTGGCGGGCGCGCCATTGGAAGATGGTTGGGCTTTTGTCTCTTCAGGAACGTGGTCTTTAGTCGGTGTAGAGCGGAGCACTGGACTGATCAACCCGGAAGTGTTTGCTCACAATTACACCAACGAAGGGGGAGCCTTTGATACGTTCCGATTTCTGAAGAATGTGATGGGTCTTTGGATTCTTGAATCATGTCGGAGGGAATGGACCGAACGAGGTTTCCAAATTGATTACGAAAGCCTGTTGAATGAGATCGGAGAAACTGGAGAATATCCGGGGTTGATTTTCCCCGACGACAATCGGTTCTTCAGCCCCAAAAGCATGTTGGGAGCAATAGAGAAACAACTGGCCGAGACCGATCAGAGAATTCCTAATGATCCGATAACCATGGCGAAAGTGATTTTGGACTCGCTGGCTTTTCGTTATGCCTCGGTCCTGCGGACGATTGAGTCCTTGACCGGGCGCAAGATAGAGGGCGTGCAGATAGTAGGAGGCGGAAGTCGGAATGAGTATCTCAATCAGATGACCGCAAATGCCACGAATAAAGTTGTCGCTTCGGGGCCGGCCGAATCGACGGTTACCGGCAATTTGCTGGTTCAGGCTGTGGCGACAAAACGCTTCACTTCGTTAGCGGATGCGCGGCGGCGGGTAGCTCGGAATCTAAGTGTAAAGAGATTCACTCCGCGACCATCGGCGGCGCTGGCGGAAGCTCAGCGCCAATATTGTCAGCTGGAAATGCGATACGTGAATTGATGCGCGTCTCATTGTTTATTACCTGCCTGGTAGACCAAATGTGGCCTTCAATTGGCACCAGCGCGGTTGAGGTATTGCGTCGGGCGGGATGCGAAGTCATCTTTGACGAACGCCAAACCTGTTGCGGACAGCCTGCTTTCAACAGCGGCTACCGCAGCGATGCGCGTCGGCTTGCAAAACGCTTTATCGAGATCTTTGAGGACGGAAAAGTTGATGCCATCGTTAGTCCATCCGGCTCATGCACGGCGATGGTGCATCACTTTCAGGAACTGTTTGCAAATGACGAAGAGTGGCGACAGCGTGCCGTTCGAATTGCGGAGCGCACCCACGAATTCGCTTCGTTTTTGGTAAACGTCATAGGCGTCGAGGACGTCGGAGCGCAATTTAAGGGCCGCGTAACGTGGCACGACGCCTGTCATGGCCTGCGGGATTTGCACATCCGCGAAGAGCCCCGTCGTTTGATTCAGGGCACACGTGGAGTGGAATTTGTTGAACTCGAGAATGCAGACGCTTGCTGCGGCTTCGGGGGAACGTTCGCGGTCAAGTTCCCGGAAATATCCGTGGCGATCCTCGACAGCAAGATCGCAGCGATCGAAAAGGCAAACGTCAGAGCGGTCGTTTCCGGCGACGCGAGTTGCCTGATGCAAATTGGTGGGCGCCTGACAAGAAACGGATCGTCGGTACGCGTCCTGCACCTGGCTGAGCTCCTGACTGCCCAGGAATAAGCAGTTTGGTCTGATGTCAATATCTCGGTGCTTCCACTCCATCTATGGCTCAGCAAACCTCCGAGACTTTTGAGCAGAACGCGCGTCAGGCGTTGACCGACACCCAACTGCGCGGCGCACTTCGCAACCTCGCGGACACGTTCGGGGATCGGCGCAGGCTGGCCCTCAAAACGGTTGACAATTGGGAGGCTCTGCGCGAGCGCGGCCGTGCGATCAAGGCTGAAACTCTGGCTCATCTCGATAAGTACCTGGAATCGTTCGCGAACAATGCGGAATCCGCCGGAGCAAAATTGCACTGGGCCCGCGACGCTGCCGAGGCCCGCGCGATCGTAATCGGCCTTTTGCGCGAGAAAAATGCGCAGCTTGTCGTCAAATCAAAAAGCATGACAACTGAAGAGCTGCATTTGAACGAGGCTTTGGAAACCGTTGGATTTTTTCCGGTTGAGACTGACCTGGGCGAATGGATCATTCAGCTTGCTCACGAAACGCCGTCGCACATCGTCGTTCCGGCGATACACAAGTCAAAAAAACAGATCGCACAGTTGTTCTCCGCCAAACTTGGCATTGCTCCGACGGACGACGTTGATGTCTTGACTGGCACTGCCCGGAGCGTCTTACGGGAACGCTTTGCCGGAGCCGATGTCGGCATTAGCGGCGTTAATTTCGGCGTGGCGGAGACTGGCACAATCTTGATTCTCGAAAACGAAGGAAATGTGCGCCTCACCACCAGCCTTCCACGTACCCACATCGCGATCATGGGAATTGAAAAGGTAATTCCCAGACTGGTCGATCTCGATGTTTTTCTAAAGCTCTTGCCACGTTCGGGAACGGGCCAGCAGTTGACCGCTTACCAATCGCTAATCACAGGCACCAAGCGCAGCATGGACGATGAAGGTCCGGAAGAGCTTCATGTCGTCATTCTGGACAACGGGCGCTCGCGGATGTTGAGTCATCCAGTGACTCGGCAGTCACTCGCTTGCATTCGTTGTGGCGCCTGCCTTAACGCCTGTCCGGTCTACCAGCAGATTGGAGGTCACGCTTATGGCTCAGTTTATCCAGGCCCGATCGGGGCGATCATCACGCCGCAGTTGAACGGGATTGAAAAGGCCAGACAGTTGCCGTTTGCGTCGAGCTTATGTGGCGCGTGTCGTGAAGTTTGCCCGGTCAAAATCGACATCCCGGAGCTATTGCTGCATTTGCGTGCAGAGATTAAGGAAGGGACCGCCAGCGGTACTGCGGGAGAGCATGGTCCAGTAAAACGAAAACTGATCGAGCGACTGGCTTTCCGTCTTTACGCTTTCGCCTGGTCCAGTCAGTGGCGTTATGAATTGGGAATGAAGTTGGCCCGGGTGGCCCAACGCGCTCTTTCGCATCAGGGACGCATAGGGAAGATGGGTCGGCTGCTGTCAGTGCTGGCGCCGCCGCTCGCAGCGTGGACTGACTGGCGAGACGCACCGACCGTGGCTAACCGTTCGTTCCGTGATGAATGGCGCCAACATTTATCGATCAGGAAGTGACAGACAGTGGAGAAGGCGGATCGAATACATTCTGGAAGTCGCCAGGCCATTATGACGGCCATTCGCGAGCAGCTCGCGTCGAGTGAGCCGTTTAATTCCGTGCATGAAGAAAATCGGGCTCGACATGAAGCCGTTGGGCTCTCGGGAAAACTTCCAGTCGAACAATCCACTTCTTTGTTAGAGCGGTTTCAGCAATCCCTCAACGCCGTCGGCGGACACTGCACGGTCGTGCGCAGCGAAGCGGAGGCGACTGAGACGGTGCGACAGATCGTTGCCCAGTCAAAGACACGGCGCGTTGCGATTTCAGATTCACCCCTTGTTGGAAGAGTGCTACTCCCACTCACAGCAGACGTGGACCTAATGAAGGGCAGTACAAAGGCTGACCTTTTTACATGTGACATGGGTGTGACCGGAGCACAATGGGCGATAGCAGAAACGGGAACGCTTGCGCTCGAGTCAGACGTCGAGCGACATCGTTTAGCTTCGCTCGTACCTCCCGTGCATGTGACGATCATCGAGGCTCAACGGATACGACAGACATTGGGCGAGGTGTTGCTGGCTATTGATGAGAAAGGAAGAGACCTGAGCCGTACGATCACTTTCATAACTGGGCCATCACGCACCTCGGATATCGAGCTGACGCTGGCGATCGGCGTCCATGGGCCGGCGGAGCTTCACGTGATTGTGCTCGAGGAAACGAAGGGATGACCGACAGTGTTCTGTTAAGCATTACCGACGTTAGTAAAGCCTACGCGGGCGTGCGGGCGTTGCAGTCTGCTTCCTTCGACTTGCGAAGGGGGGAGATACATGCGCTCGTTGGCGAGAATGGCGCCGGCAAGTCAACGCTAATCAAAATAATCACGGGCGCAATCGAGGCTGACAATGGCAAGCTCGCGTTGAACGGGCAAGGAATTTCGCGCAACTCTCCGCGCCTGGCGAAATCGCTTGGCATTGCAGCCATATATCAGCAACCGGCGCTTTTCCCGGAACTTACCGTAACGGAGAACATTGCCCTGGGTGTGGAAAAGGCGGGCAGGTGGGGACGCATAAACTGGGCGGCACGCAAGCGGCGAGCGGCAGAGTTACTAGCGCGAATCGGGGCGCAGATAGACCCGGAAATCGACGCGAGTGAGCTCACCATGCCGCAACAACAACTGGTCGAAATTGCCCGTTCACTTGGTGCGGATGCGAGATTGTTAATTCTCGACGAGCCGACCGCGGCGCTCTCCCAGGAAGACACCGACAATCTCTTCAAGGTCTTGAGGCAATTGCGCGACGACGGCGTTGGGATTATTTACATTTCGCATCGGCTCGAGGAGCTCCCGTTGATTGCAGATCGGGTAACGGTACTAAGAGACGGTCGTACGATCGAAACGCGATTGATGGCGCAGACGAATCGCCAGGATCTGATTCAGTCGATGGTTGGGCGAGAGTTGTCGGCTGTTTTTCCTAAGAGTGAAGTTAAATTGGGTGACGTTGTGCTGGAGCTTCGTGAGTGCGGCTGCAGTCAAACTGGAGTGAGCAACGTGAGTTTGGTGGTTCGGGCCGGGGAGATAGTCGGGCTATCAGGGCTGGTAGGAGCCGGACGGACCGAGCTGGCACGCACAATTTTTGGGCTAACAGCAGCGGACGAAGGCGAGATTCTCTTGCGTGGCAAATCGGTCACAATTCCCAGCCCCAGCGCAGCCATCGCCCAGGGCATTGCCTATGTGCCGGAAGACAGACGCCGGCACGGTGTCATTTTGGATTTAGCAGTCAGTGCGAATGTCACGCTGGCATCTCTCGACAGGCTAACGAGCTACGGTTCGCTGGACTTCCGACGTGAAAAAGAAATCGCAGCCGACTACACAAGACGGCTTGGCATCAAGACTCCTTCAATCTTCGCCGCCACCGCAACGCTTTCGGGCGGTAACCAACAGAAAGTCGCGCTAAGCCGTTGGCTCGCTACCAAGCCTTCAGTTCTAATCCTGGACGAACCGACGCAAGGTGTTGATGTCGGGGCAAAAGCAGAGATTCACGCGCTGATGACGGAGCTGGCCGCGCAAGGAGCGGCGATCGTCATGATTTCTTCGGAGTTGCCCGAGATTCTAGGTATGAGCGACCGCGTTGTCGTGATGCACGCCGGTCGAGTTGTTAAAACGTTGGAACGCAAAGACGCTACTCAGCAGAACATTTTGGAATCGGCACTGGGACACGTTGAACCCGGCTCCGTACAAGCCGGCAGTTTAGAGTTCAGCCTTTAGGCTGCCGCCGCAAGCCTAAAGCTTGAACTCTAAACTGCGGGAATCTACACCAGGATGAAACTCGGTCGTTACAAACGCGAACTCTCGGCGCTGCTGGCGTACGTTGCGCTGCTCGTCATTGCCGGCGTCGTTGCGCCGGGATTTTTCGGTGGGGCAAATTTGCGCGACCTTGCTCTAAACAACGCGTCCACGCTGCTAATCGCCACGGGAATGACGATGGTCATTCTCCTGGGTGAAATAGATATTTCGGTCGGCTCGCAGTTCGCCGTTTGTACCGTTGCTGCGGGCCTACTAGCCAAGACCGGCGTGCCGCTACCGTTGTTGCTGCTCGGCGTTGTCCTAATCGGCGCGGCGATGGGAGCGGTGAACGGTGCACTCATAGGGTGGCTGCGTCTCCCTTCTATTATCGTCACCCTGGCGATGCTGGTGGCGTGGCGCGATACCCTGCGTTGGCTTACCGCGGGCGCCTGGGTACAAGACCTTCCAGGAACCTTTCAATGGTTTGGGTTCGGACAGCAATTGGGGCAGTGGCTGATCGTGGCGGTTGCCCTTGTGGTACTTGTCTGCCTCGGTTGGATTCTGCGCAACCTGGGAATAGGTCGAGCGATTTATGCGGTCGGCTCCGATTCAGAGGCGGCGCGTCTGGCGGGCATCCAGCCTCGCCGAATCGTCTTCAGCGTGTTTGTCGTGATGGGCGCGCTGGTTGGTTTGGCTGCTTTGCTCAATGCTGTTCGTTTTTCCATCGTGCCTAGTAATTCAGGCGTAGGTCTGGAATTGAAAGCGATCGCGGCTGTCGTTGTCGGGGGGACGGCAATAAGTGGCGGACGCGGTCATCTTCTGGGCACGCTTATCGGCGTGGCTTTGCTGGGTACGATCGGTACGGCTCTGACATTTCTTGGTATCAACCCATTTTGGGAGAAGGCAATTCAAGGAGCAATTATTCTTGCTGCCTTGGTCTCTGACGTTGTGATGAGCCGCCTGGAGCATCATGCTCGCATCAACCCAATTAGCTCCAATGCTTAAGATCAACGCTCCCTGGCCGGAACGCTTGTTTCCGAATAACGAGTGGGCGCTCGGGCTCGTGCTGTTGCTTGAATGTGCCATCTTCAGTTTTACCGGAAGCAACTTTCTCTCAGCTTCCAATGCCTTTGAAGTTACGCGCTTAAGTGTGGAGATCGGGCTGCTTGCGCTTGTGCTAACGCCCATCATTATTACTGGCGGGATTGATTTGTCGGTCGGTTCGATGATGGGTCTGGCCGCCGTCGTCATGGGCGGGCTCTGGCGCGACGCACATCTCCCTATCGCGCTTGCGGCAGCGATCGCTCTGATCGTCGGAGCATTGGGCGGAAGTCTCAATGCGTTGATTATCACGCGGCTGAAGTTTCCACCGTTGATTGTCACGCTCGGAACGCTCTCGCTCTTTCGGGGCATCGCCGAAGGTCTAACACGAGGTATCGAAAACTACTCTGGGTTTTCGCCGCGGTTCTTGTTCCTGGGCCAGGGTTATGTTTTTGGCGCGATTCCGACGCAGCTTTTCTTTCTCATCCCGGCCATTGCCGCGTGCGCCTGGTGGCTGCATCGCTCGAGTTACGGCCGCAGCCTTTACGCGATTGGCTATTCCGCCGATGGTGCGCGCTATGCGGGGATCAGTGTCAGTCGACGCGTCGGCTTCATTTATGTTCTCTCGGGAGTTGCTTCGAGTCTTGCAGCCATTGTCTACGTGGCCCATCTGGGCCAGGCGAAATCCGACGCAGGTACGGGCTATGAATTAATGGCCATCACCGCCGTGGTTCTAGGCGGAGCATCGATCTTCGGCGGACGCGGAACGGTATTAGGTACGGTGCTGGGCCTTTTCGCCATTGTGATCCTGCAGAACGGGCTGCGGTTGAGTGGACAGCCTTCTGAGTTGGCCGGAATTCTCACGGGTGTCCTGTTAATCGGCACGATATTGCTTGATAGAGTCTCGAGACGTGCCCGGGCGCGACCAGCAGCGCAATCAATATTGGAGGAGGAGAACGAAGTGAGAAATTCTCAAGTCGCAGTATTAAGTGGAGTCATTTTGGCTGCGGCGCTGATTGTCGCAGGGAGTAACTGGCTGTTGGTGCGGTCGGTGCGGCAGGGTCAAGTGCCGGCTGGATCCGAGAATTCAAAGATACCAGTTGGCAACAAACGTAAACCGGTCATTGCCATGATGCCGAAGGCTAAAGGCGATCCTTACTTCATCAGCTGTAAACAGGGCGCCGATGAAGCGGCCAAGGAACTCGGCGTCGAGCTGCTATGGGATGGACCGACAGATCTCGACCCCGCAAAACAGAACGAGGTTGTCGAAGCCTGGATAACGCGCGGCGTCGATGCCATCGCCGTCAGCGTAGAAAACAAAGCCGGGATTTCCACGGTTCTGCGGAAAGCGCGTGAAAAGGGAATCGAAGTAATCACGTGGGACGCAGATGCGGAGAAAGATGCACGGGATTTCCTGATCAATCAGGCAACGCCGGAAGGTATCGGTTACACGCTCACCGATGAGGCGGCAAGAATTTTGAACGGCAAGGGCGACTTCGCAATCATCACTGCATCACTCAGCGCGGCGAATCAAAACGAGTGGATTAAGTATATCAAAGAGCGTTTGGCCCAGAAGTATCCCGATCTAAAGTTGGTGGCGATACAGCCAAGCGAGGGCGACCGCGATCGCGCGTTTGCGGAAACCCAAACACTCCTCAAAGTCTATCCAAACGTGAAGTTGATCATGGCCATCGCAGCTCCGGCGGTGCCGGGAGCGGCTGAAGCGGTAAAGCAATCAGGCCGCGCCGATGTCAAAGTCACCGGGCTATCACTCCCCAACATGTGCAAGCCCTACATCAAAGAAGGCGTGGCCGCCAGTATCGTACTCTGGAACACGGCCGACCTCGGCTATTTGACTGTCTACGCGGCCAATGCGTTGACGCAAGGGGAAATGAAACGCGGCGACAACAAGATAACCGCCGGCCGGTTGGGACCAATTGAGATCGTTGATGATGAGGTAAGGTTGGGGTTACCGTTCATTTTCAACAAAGAGAACATCGATCGGTTTAACTTCTGAAATCTCAAACTCACGGAAGGTGGCACAGCCAATGAGAGTTAGAAGGAGAGAGTTTTTGGGGACCGCTCTGGCTGCCGGGACAGTGAGCTTGCTCGCCCCGCGCGGCATTCATCCCAGTCAGGGTGCGGAATCCAGAATCGAGATTCTGATCAATGAACCAATCGGGACTATCTCGCCCGACATCTACAGTCACTTCCTCGAACATCTCGGCGGCGTTATTTATGACGGCGTCTGGGTGGGCGAAGATTCGAAAGTGCCGAACATTGGCGGCATTCGGCGCGAGTTGGTTGAGCACATGAAAAGAATAAAGCCTGGTGTTGTCCGCTGGCCGGGCGGTTGTTTCGCAGATCAGTATGATTGGCGAGATGGCATTGGACCGCGAGCCCAGCGGCCGCGGCGCGTCAATTTCTGGGCGGACACAAGCTACAAAGTTACGGATTCCTACAAACAACTAAATAGCGGACCGCAGAAGTACGAGCCTAATTGGTTTGGCACTAATGAGTTCATGCGCTTTTGCCGGCTGACGGGCGCGCAGCCTTATTTCGCCGCGAACGTTCGCAGTCTCAAGGTCAAAGATTTCATCGACTGGGTCGAGTATTGCAACGCGCCCGCAGGTTTGACCACGCTTTCCGATCAACGTGCCGTTGCGGGTGATAAGGATCCCTACAACATTAGCTTCTGGGGTGTCGGCAACGAAAATTGGGGCTGCGGGGGCGACATGACGCCGGAAGAATACGCAACTGAGTTCCGGAGGTTCACGGCCTGGGTGCCGACGTATGGAGTTAAGTTGAAACTCATAGGTTCCGGTCCCAACGGCGGAGACCTCGGTTGGACCCGACGCTTCTTTACTAAACTGATGGAGAAGGGGCAAAGAATGGCTGAGCGTATGTACGGCTGGGCTTTGCACTATTACACCGGCACTACCGGAAAAGGTAACGCGCTCGAATACAACCTGGATGAGTGGTACGACTTGATAGCCCGCTCTGATCGAATGGAGTCCCTCATAACGCAGCATTGGCAGGTCATGGGGGAGCTCGATACACAACGACGCGTAAAGCTCATAGTGGATGAATGGGGCGCCTGGCATTTACAGGACGCCAGTTTGCCGGCCGGTTATCTTTATGGCTATCCCGCTACCTTGCGTGATGCACTCATCTCGGCCATCAACCTGGACACTTTTCACCGGCATGCGGACAAAGTTGTGATGGCCAATCCCGCGCAGCTCATCAACACAATTCACTCATTGTTTCTCGCTTATGAAGACAAGTTTATAGTCACCCCCAACTATCACGTCTTCGAAATGTATGCACCGCACCAGGGAGCGCAGGCAGTTAGAACTGAGTTCATCTCGCCACGGGTTTCATTCACCAGAGTTGATAAACCCGCGGATTTCTGGGGGTTGAGCGGGTCGTCATCGCTAAACGGGAAAGAGCTGACCCTGACGGCCGTAAATCCTGATGCGAAGAATGCCCGCGAAACAGAGATTAGTGTGTTCGGGGCACGCGTGGCCCAGGGCCAGGCGCGCGTCCTGGCTGCAAGTGACATCCACGCCCACAACAGTTTCGCCAATCCACGCGGCCTTGAGCCGCGAGATGAGCAGGTCACCGTCGGCAACGCGGGCCGCCTGACCTATCGGTTCGCGCCGGCATCGGTTACTCGATTGCGATTGACACTCTCCTGAGGAGAATGTCTCGCGACGACAACGCATACAAAGAGGCAATATGAAAACCATCACCGTGTTTCTTCTGTTGGTTCTGCTGTGTCTGCCGGTTGTATCTCAACAGCCAGCGCAAACAGATTCCAACACTCCGTTACACCAGCTCAAGCCGAACTATCCAGTGCCCTATGGCATTACCAAGTCGGAAGAGATTGCGGGAGTGCTCAACCGCGTTCATGGTTACCTGGACCAGGTTACGCCGATTGCCTTTGTTAACTCACAAACCAGTGAAGTGCTGACAGATCTAACCAGGATCGACGAACACACGATTTTAAAGCCAGGGGATTTTCGCATCGTGAGCTATGAGTGGGGCGTAGCCTACGCTGGAATGTTGTTGGCTTCGCAGGCGACGGGTGATCCTCGTTTCCGCGACTACACCGAAAAGCGTCTTCAGTTCATAGCTGAATCCGTGCCGTTTTTCCGCAGCACCACGGAAGCTCATGCTGATTGGGGCACGAAACTCCCGCTGAGAAACCTGCTGTCGCCACGGGCGCTAGATGACTGCGGGGCGATGTGTGCGGCGATGATTAAGGCAAACCGCAGCGGTAGCAAAGCAAACCTGCGTCCGCTTATCGACAGCCACATCAACTACATCATGAACAAGGAGTTTCGTCTGCGGGACGGAACCATAGCGCGCAACCGGCCGCAGCCAAATACGATTTGGCTCGATGATCTTTTTATGGCTGTTCCCGCGATCGCGCAAATGGGGAAATTGACCGGAGAAACGAGGTATTACGACGAAGCTTGTAAACAAGTGCTCGCTTACGCGAAGCGAATGTTCAATAAAGAGAAAGGGGTCTTCTTTCACGGCTGGGTTGAAGCCATGACCGAGCATCCTGAGTTTTACTGGGCTCGCGCCAACGGCTGGGCCTTTATGACTGAGGTCGAACTGCTGGAGGTCTTGCCGGAAACTCACCCGTTGCGTCCGCAGATACTACAACTGCTCAAAGCCCATGCAAGAGGACTAGCTGCTTATCAGTCGGGTTCAGGATTCTGGCATCAACTCTTAAACCGGCCTGACTCATATCTCGAAACATCAGCGACCGCCATCTACACCTATGGTTTTGCGCGGGCCATCAATCGAGGTTGGATTGACCCGATAGCGTTTGGTCCCATGACGCTGCTGGCATGGAATGCCGTCTCCACCAAAGTCAATGCGAAGGGACAGGTTGAAGGAACATGCGTAGGCACAGGTATGGCCTTCGACCCGGCATTCTATTATTTCCGGCCAACCAGCCCCTTTGCCGCGCACGGCTATGGTCCGGTACTTCTAGCCGGTGCCGAAATGATGAATCTCTTGAAGAACAAGCAGTTTGAAATTAACGATAGTTCCGTGCAGTTGTTACAAACGAAGCAGGCTCATTAGATGATTCGCAAGGCGTTTCTAATGAAACTCAACCCTGGTTGTCAGGCGGAGTATGAACGCCGGCACGATGTCATCTGGCCTGAGTTGGCAGATGTTTTGAAACAGCACGGAGTGCATAACTACTCAATTTTTCTCGACCGAAGCACGGACAATCTCTTCGCTTATGTGGAGCTTGAATCCGAAGAGTTATGGACCCGGATTGCCACGACGGATGAGTGTCGTCGCTGGTGGTCATACATGAAGGAACTGATGCTCACCAACGCCGACGACAGTCCGGTTGTGATTAAACTCGATCAGGTCTTTCACCTCGCTTGAACGCATTACATAAGAGGAATGAGGTACTCGAAATGCGATTTGTCAGCAGTTTGATATTGGTAATAATCCTGGCCACTTTCATAGCTGTGGCCGCACAAGAACTTCCTAAAGAATGGATCGATCCTGACACCGGCCACCGTGTGGTTCGTCTTTCCGAGGAGGCTGGCAGTCAGAGTCTGTACTTTCACCAAAACGGCTACACACCCGATGGGCTGAAGTTGATAATCACGACCCCCAGCGGGCTCTCCGAAGTAAATCTCAAGACTCGCGCTGTTGAGAAGGTGATGGCGGGACGAGTGAATCTCATCATGGTCGG
>Ga0070698_100001988_pt1 | contig 22693 bp, 22 predicted proteins | sample KBSK1502metaG_FD_65477 | JGI IMG/M metagenome (GOLD analysis project Ga0070698, IMG submission 65477) | Corn, switchgrass and miscanthus rhizosphere microbial communities from Kellogg Biological Station, Michigan, USA - KBS K1-50-2 metaG | ecosystem: Host-associated > Plants > Roots >...
CGGCACCAGGTCATCCTCGCCGGGGAGCCCGGCGACGTGATGGGCAGCGTCGCCGTCGAGCACCGCGGAGACCAGGTCGTCGGGGCTCACGTGACCGCGCAGCCACGCGGTCAGCCACCAGGCCAGGCGGCCGGCGTCGGGTAGGTCGAGTGGCGTCACGTCGGCAGAGTAGACGCTGGATAGGGTGAGGCTCATGGTCTCCACCCCCGTTCTCGACTTCGTCGACGTCTCGGTACGCCGTGGTCAGGCCACGTTGCTGGAGGGCGTGCACTGGACCGTGAACGAGGGCGAGCGCTGGGTGGTCCTGGGCCCGAACGGCGCCGGCAAGACGACGTTGCTCCAGCTCGCGAGTGCTCATCTGCACCCGACCAGCGGCACCGCCGAGGTGCTCGGCGAGACCCTCGGCTCGGTCGACGTCTTCGACCTCCGTCCGCGCATCGGCCTGACCAGCTCGGCGATCGCCGACCGGATCCCGCGGCACGAGCTGGTCAAGGACGCCGTGGTCAGCGCGTCGTACGCCGTGCTGGGCCGGTGGCAGGAGGAGTACGACAACCTCGACCACCACCGCGCTGGTCAGCTGCTGCGGGAACTGGGCGTGCTCGAGCTGGCCGAGCGCACCTTCGGCACCCTCAGTGAAGGCGAGCGCAAGCGGGTCCAGATCGCGCGGGCCCTGATGACCGACCCCGAGCTCTTGCTGCTTGACGAACCCGGCGCCGGGCTGGACCTGGGCGGCCGCGAGGACCTCGTCCAGATCCTGTCGATCCTCGCCGGCTTCGAGCAGGCGCCGGTCATCGTGATGGTGTCCCATCACGTCGAGGAGATCCCGCCAGGGTTCACGCACGCACTGCTGTTGCGCGACGCCAAGGTCGTGGCCGGCGGCCCGATCGACGACGTGATCACCGAAGCCGCGCTCTCGGACACCTTCGGGATGCCGCTGACCGTGACCAGGGCGGACGGCCGCTGGGCCGCCCGCCGCCGGGCGCGCCGGCACGCCGGATAGGGTCGCGGCATGGACTGGTTCCGGGATCACCTGTGGGAGACCTGGCTGGGGGTGGCGATCCTGCTCGGGGTTGCCGAGATGTTCAGTCTCGACCTGATCCTGCTGATGATCGCCGCCGGCGCCGTGGTCGGCATGGTGGCCGATCTGGTCGGCCTGCCGTTCCCGCTGCAGGCCATCCTGGCCTCGATCGCGGCCCTGGGGTCGCTGACCGTGATCCGGCCCACGCTGGTGCACCGGCTGCACGCCGGGCCCTCGCTGCAGGTGGGCCACGGCAAGCTGGTCGGCCAGACCGGCCTCGTCACCGCAGCCATCACCGCCAACGAACCGGGCCGCGTCAAGCTCGCCGGTGAGATCTGGTCAGCGTCGCCCTACGACGGTGACACCACGATCATGCCCGGGCAGACCGTCGAGGTCCTCGAGATCCGCGGCGCGACCGCGTTCGTCGTACCCATCACCGAGCTGGAGAACTGAAAGGACCCGCATGGACTTCGTCCTGCCCCTGTTGGGGTTGCTCTTCCTGTTCGTCATCGTGGTGCTCGCCAAGACGGTCCGGATCGTGCCGCAGGCACGCGCCGGGATCGTCGAGCGCTTCGGCAAGTACAAGGAGACGCTGCCCGCCGGCCTCAACGTCGTGATGCCCTTCATCGACAAGGTCCGCTATCTCATCGACCTGCGTGAGCAGGTGGTGTCCTTCCCGCCGCAGCCGGTGATCACCGAGGACAACCTCGTGGTGTCGATCGACACGGTCATCTACTTCCAGGTCACCGACGCGGTGGCGGCGACCTACGAGATCGCCAACTACATCCAGGCGATCGAGCAGCTCACCATGACCACGCTGCGCAACATCGTCGGTGGCATGGATCTCGAGGAGACCCTGACCAGTCGCGACCAGATCAACTCCGGGCTGCGCGGCGTCCTCGACGAGGCGACCGGCAAGTGGGGCATCCGGGTCAACCGGGTCGAGCTCAAGGGCATCGACCCGCCGCCGTCGATCAAGGACTCGATGGAGAAGCAGATGCGCGCCGACCGCGACAAGCGGGCCGCCATCCTCACCGCCGAGGGCCAGCGCCAGTCGGCGATCCTCACCGCCGAGGGCGAGAAGCAGTCCGCGATCCTCTCGGCCGAAGGTGCCCGCGAGGCTCAGATCCTGCGCGCACAGGCTGACCGCGAGGCCGCGATCCTGCGCGCCCAGGGTGAGGGCCAGGCGATCCTGACGGTCTTCCAGGCCATCCACGACGGCCAGCCCGACCAGTCGCTGCTGGCCTACCAATACCTCCAGATGCTCCCCAAGATCGCCGACGGCAGTGCCAACAAGGTCTGGGTGGTGCCGAGCGAGATCACCAAGGCACTCGAGGGCCTCGGCTCCGCGGTGGGCGAGAGCGCCGGCATCCCGCAGCACTCGGGCGGCCCGCGAGTCCGCGTCGACATGGGTTCGAGCGAGCGCATCGCCGTCGCCGGGTCCGGGCCCGACTCCGAGCTGCAGAGCGCCAACAAGGCCGTCCAGGACGCCATCGCCGAAGCCGCCCGCGGGATCTCGTCGGCCGACGTGGCTGCGGCGTCCGACGAGCCGGGAGAGCCTCCCGCTCAGTGACGCCCGTCGAGGTCGGCGCGATCTTCCTGGCGGGAGTCTGGGCCGGCACCATCAACACCGTGGTGGGGTCGGGAACGTTGATCACGTTCCCGACCCTGCTGGCTTTCGGCGTTCCGCCGGTGACCGCCAACGTGTCCAACACGATCGGACTGGTCCCGGGCTCGGTGTCGGGGGCGATCGGCTACCGGCGGGAGCTGGTCGGCCAGCGGTCGCGGATCCTGCGGCTGTGCTCGGCCTCGTGCGTGGGCAGCATCGTCGGCGCGGTGCTCCTGTTGGCGCTGCCGTCGGGGGCGTTCTCGGCGATCGTTCCGGTCCTGGTCCTGCTCGGGCTGGTGCTCGTCATCGCCCAACCCCGCATCTCGGAGTGGGTCGCGCTCCGGCACGACGCGGTGCCCCACCACGGACTGTGGTGGGTGTGGCCGGCGATCGCGGTGACCGGCGTGTACGGCGGCTACTTCGGCGCAGCCCAGGGCGTGCTGCTGATGGCCGTGCTCGGCATCGGCATCGACGAGACGCTGCAGCGCCTCAACGGCGTCAAGAACATCCTCGGCGCCGTCGTGAACGCCGTGTCCGGCCTGATCTTCGCGTTCGTCGCCGACGTCGACTGGACCATCGTGCTGATCATCGGGCTCGGGTCCGTGATCGGTGGCCAGATCGGCGCGCACTGGGGGCGCAAGCTGCCCGCAGCCTGGCTGCGGGCCGTCATCGTGACGGTGGGCGTCGCCGCGCTCGCGACCTTTGTGGTGAAGGGCTGACGTACGCCGTGAGCCAGCGGTCGAGCTCGTCGTACGCCCGCTTGCGGACCGGCTCGAGCGACAGCATCACGTCGTGCCGCGCTCCCTCGACCGCGATGCTCGTCACGTGGGTGCCGATCACTCCGGCCCACCGCCGGATCTGCTTCACGTCGAGCACGATGTCGGAGCCGTGCACCTCGTCGCTCATCTCCGTCGGCGCGCCGGTGCGGGCGCTCGACAGCACCAGCACGGGGAACGGGAGCGAGAGTCCCCGTTGGAGGCGGGCGTGCCCACGCCGGATCGCCCGCAGCCAGCCGGCGTACAGCGGCCACGACTCCACGGGCTTCCAGTCCAGGTTGTAGTCCCACTCGCCGCCATGAGTGCGGTGCAGGCTCTGGCCGTAGAGGCCACTGACGTCTCGCGGGATGATCCGCTTGGGCCGGGCTGCTCCGACCAGGTCGATCACCTTCGTGCCGACGGTCCGCAGGAGCATGGAGCCACGCAGGTCGAACCACGGAGAGTTGAGGACCATCGCCGTCGCCGTGATGGCCCGGGCATCGGCCCACAGCGGCAGCAGGAGGCCACCCGTGCTGTGCGCGCTGAGCACCACCCGGGACTGCTCGGAGCTGACGAAGGCCCACGCGGCATCGAGCTCCTCGTAGTACTCCTCCAGGTCCTCGACGTAGTTCGGCGTCTGGTGAGCGCGGATCGAGCGGCCGTACTTGCGCAGGTCGAGCGCGTAGAAGTCGTAGCCGCGGGCGGTCCACCACTCGGCGTACTCGGTGTGGAAGAAGTAGTCCGCGAACCCGTGCACGTGCAGCACGGCGCCCTGTGCCGTCCCGTCTGCCGGCCGGCGCACCAGCGTCGCGTAGACCTCGCCTTCGGCGTCGGGGGTCAGCGCCAGCGTGATCGAGGTGTACGGCGGGCCCAGGACGTCTGTCTTCACGATGCCCGAGTCTGTCACAGGCCGGTGATCCGGACTGCCCGCCACCGAGCGTGCGCGACCTTCACCATCCGCGAGTTGTGGCGGGCCGCTTCAGCGCCGGGCGTGCTGCTCCGCCGCGGCCACCAGGCCGGCGAACAGTCCGGTGTCGGCCGCGGTCTCCGGATGCCACTGGACGCCCAGGCAGAACCGCGGTCCGGGGAGCTCCATCGCCTCGAGGGTGCCGTCGGCCGCGAAGGCGGACGCCGTGAACCCCGGATGCTCAGCCACCGACTGGTGGTGGTGGCAGTTGACCGTGAGCCGACTCCCGACCAGGGACTGGATCCGCGTGCCTTCGGAGATCCGGACCTCCATGGCTCCATAGGCATCCGCGCCGGGGTTGTGCTGGTCGTGGTCGACCAGGTCGGGGACGTGCTGGTCCAGGCGGCCGCCCGCGTGCACCGCCATCACCTGCATGCCCCGGCAGACGCCCAGCACCGGCAGGGCCAGCCGTTCGGCTTCCGAGAGCAGCGCGAGCTCCCATGCGTCCCGGTCCTCCCGCCAGATGGTGGTCCGGGGGTGCGGCTCTGCGTCATAGCGGGCCGGTTCGACGTCGGCCCCGCCCGAGATCACCAGACCGTCCAGCCGCGCGGCGACCACGGCGGCCGCCTCCGAGCGGTCGCGGTCGGGGGTGGCCGGTGGCAGCAGGACGGGGACGCCGCCGGCGGCCTCGACGGCTGCGGCGTACTGCGTCGGGAGCAGGTCGGCCTTGAGTCGCCAGACGCCCCACGCAGCGTCCTCCCGATAGGAGGTGATCCCGATCAGGGGCAGCCCGGTCACAGCGGGGTGACGTAGGCGCCGGAGATCCCTCCGTCGACCAGGAACGTGTTGGCCGTGATGAAGCTCGACTCGTCGGAGGCCAGGAAGAGCACCGCGTTGGCCATCTCCTCGGGCTCGGCGAAGCGACCCATGGGGACGTGCACGAGGCGGCGGGCGGCCCGTTCCTCGTCCTTGGCGAAGAGCTCCTTGAGCAGGGGCGTGTTGACCGGCCCCGGGCACAATGCGTTCACCCGGACGCCCTCGCGAGCGAACTGGACGCCGAGCTCGCGCGACATCGACAGCACACCGCCCTTGGACGCTGAGTAGGAGATCTGCGAGGTCGCCGCGCCCATCACCGCGACGAACGAGGCCGTGTTGATGATCGAACCCCTGCCCTGCTCCAGCATGTAGGGGAGCGCCGCCTTGCAGCACAGATAGACGCTGGTCAGGTTGACCTCCTGGACCCGCCGCCAGGCCTCGAGCTCGGTGTCCAGGATCGAGTCGTCGTCGGGCGGGGAGATGCCGGCGTTGTTGAAGGCGATGTCAACCGAGCCGTAGGTGTCCTTGGCCGTGCGGAACAGGGCGTCGACCTGCTCCTTGCTGGTCACGTCGACCTGGACGTAGGTGGCGATGTCGGTTCCGCCCAGTTCCTCAACCAGGGCCTGACCTCGCTCCTGGTCGATGTCACCGATGACGACCCGGGCGCCCTCCTCGACGAATCGCCGGACGGTGGCCAGCCCGATCCCCGAGCAGCCTCCGGTGACGACCGCGACCCGGCCCTGGATACGTCCTGCCATGTTCTTCGTTCCTTTCGACGACCAGCTCGACGAGCTTGCTCAGTGGGCGATGAAGACGTTCTTCTCCTCGGTGAACGCGGCCGGCGCGTCGGGGCCCAGCTCCCGGCCGAGGCCGGACTGCTTGTAGCCGCCGAAGGGCGTCCAGTAGCGCACCGAGGAGTGTGAGTTGATGCTCAGGTTGCCGGACTCGACGGCGCGGGCCACGCGCAGGGCGCGGCCGAGGTCGCGGGTGAAGATCGAGCCGGAGAGGCCGTAGTCGCTGTCATTGGCGAGCTCCACCGCGTGTGCCTCGTCGTCGAAGGGCATCACCGCGACGACGGGTCCGAAGACCTCCTCGCGCCAGATCCGGCTGCCGGGGTCGTCGGTGAGGACGACCGTTGGCGGCACCCAGAAGCCGTCGCCGCCCGGGCTCGCGCCCGTGAACGCCACGTCGACATCGGTCAGGTAGCCCTGGACCGTTGACTGCTGCTGGGCCGAGATCAGCGGACCCATCTCGCTGGTCTCGTCGGCGGGGTCGAGCACGCGCAGGCCGGTGACCGCGGGCTCGAACAGCGCGAGGAACTCGTCGTACGCCGACCGCTCCACGAGGATGCGGGACCGCGCGCAGCAGTCCTGGCCGGCGTTGTCGAACACGGCGTACGGCGCGCTGGCGGCCGCCGCAGCCAGATCCGCGTCGGCGAAGACGATGTTGGCGCTCTTGCCGCCGAGCTCCAGGGTCACCTTCTTGACCTGGTCGGCACAGCCGGCCATCACCCGCTTGCCGACCTCGGTCGACCCGGTGAAGCAGACCTTGCGCACGAGCGGATGGGTCACGAAGCGCTCGCCGACGATCGAGCCCTTGCCCGGCAACACGGTGAAGACGTGCTCGGGCAGCCCCGCCTGCAAGGCGAGCTCACCCAGTCGGATCGCGGTGAGCGGCGTCAGCTCGGCCGGCTTGAGCACGACCGTGTTGCCCGCTGCGAGGGCCGGCGCGAAGCCCCACGCGGCAATCGGCATCGGGAAGTTCCACGGGACGATGATCCCCACCACGCCGAGCGGTTCGTGGAAGGTGAGGTCCACCCCGCCGGCGACCGGGATCTGGCGTCCGAAGAGTCGCTCGGGGGCCGCTGAGTAGTAGTTGAGGCAGTCGCGGACGTTGCCGGCCTCCCAGCGTGCGTTGCCCCAGGTGTGGCCTGCGTTGCGGACCTCCAGCTCGGCGAGCTCGTCGATGTGGGCGTCCACGACGGTCGCGAAGCGCCGCAGCAGCGCGGCCCGCTCACCGGGGGCAACGGCTCGCCAGGTGGCGAAGGCCTCGTGGGCGGCGGCGATCGCGGTGTCGGCCTCCGCGAGCGACGCGAGATGTACGTCGGTCACCGGCTGGGCCGTGGCTGGGTTGATGACGGTGAAGATGTCGGTCATGCCTGGGTCAGAGCCTTTCGAATCCGCGGCGCCGCTCCCAGTCGGTGACGGCCGCGCCGTACGCCGCCAGCTCGACGTCGGCCATGTTCACGTAGTGGTCGACCACCTCGTCACCGAGTGCGGCGCGGGTGATGGCCGAGGCCGCGAAGAGCTCTCGGGCCTGGGGCATGGTGTGCGGGACCCGCGGCTTGTCGGAGGTGTAGGCATTGCCCACCAGCTCGGGCTCCAGCTCCAGCTCGTTCTCGATCCCGTACAGGCCGCCGGCCAGCATCGCCGCCAGGGCGAGGTAGGGGTTCACGTCGGCGCCGGGGACCCGATTCTCCATCCGGGCGCCCGGGCCGCGGCCGACCAGCCGGACCGCGCAGGTGCGGTTGTCGCTGCCCCAGGCGATGGACGTCGGCGCGAACGACGCGTCGGCGAATCGCTTGTAGGAGTTGATGTTCGGTGCGTAGAGCAGCGTGAATTCGGCCGTGGTCGCGAGCACCCCGGCCACGAACTGGTCATAGAGCCGCGACCGCGTGCCGGTGGCCTCGTCCCAGAAGACCAGGCTGTCGTCGGCCCCGCGCAGCGACAGGTGGATGTGGCACGAGCTGCCCTCGCGCTGGTCGTACTTGGCCATGAAGGTGATCGACTTGCCGTGCTGGGCGGCGATCTCCTTCGCGGCGGTCTTGTAGACCGCGTGGTTGTCGGCGGTGACCAGGGCGTCGGCGTACAGGAAGCCGACCTCGTGCTGGCCGAAGTTGCACTCGCCCTTGGCACCCTCGACGTCGAGCCCGGCGGCGTACATGTGGTTGCGGATGTCACGCAGCAGCGGCTCGACCCGGGTGGTCCCGAGGATGGAGTAGTCGACGTTGTACTGGTTGACCGGCCTCAGCCCGACGTAGTTGGCATCGTGGGCGGCCTCGTAGGTGTCCTCGAAGGCGATGAACTCGAGCTCGGTGCCGGCCAGCGCCTGCCAGCCGTGGGCGCCGACCCGGTCGAGCTGGGCCTGCAGGATGGTGCGCGGTGACTGGACCACGGGGGAGTGGTCGGGCCAGGTGAGGTCGCACTGGATCATCGCGGTGGCCGGAAGGTGGGTGAGGACCCGGATGGTGTCGGGGTCCAGGACGAAGTCCATGTCGCCGTAGCCGCGCTCCCAGGAGGAGATCGCGTAGCCGGCGACGGTGTTCATGTCGACGTCGACAGCGAGCAGGTAATTGCAGCCCTCCGTGCCGTGGCCGACCACATGGTCCACGAAGTAGTGGCCGTGCAGGCGCTTGCCCTGCAGTCGCCCCTGCATGTCGGTGAACGCCACGACGACCGTGTCGATCTCGCCACCCTGGATCCGCGCGACCAGCCCGTCCATCGACAGGTGCCGTTCGTTGCGCAATGCCTTCTCCGTTCTGTGATCGGTCAGTCGAGGAGCCCGCGCAGGAGCGCCGCGGTGTCCACGCAGTGCTCGCGCATCACCCGTCGCGCCTTGGCGGGGTTGCCGGCGAAGATGGCCTCGACGATGGCCCGGTGCTGGGCGGAGGAGTGCTCGATGTTGACGGGCAGCACGGGGATCGCCTGCAGCATCTCGTGCAGGTCGGACTGCACCTGGGCCACCGCCGCCACCGTCAGCGGGGAGCCGCTCGCCGTGGCGATCGCCAGGTGCAGCCGCGAGTCGCACTGCCGATGGACCGCCGGGTCGACGGCCTCCGACACGGCGGCCAGGCACTCCTCGAGCATGGACCGCGTGTCCGCATCGAGGACCCGGCCGGCGGCGACGCCGGCCGCCCCGGGCTCGACGATCTCCCGGAAGGTCAGGGAGTCGAGCAGCGCGTCCCGCCTGCCCTTGAAGGCGCCCTTGGCACCGGCCCGGGGCTTGCGCGGCTTGAGGAGTACGACGGTTCCGCCGCCGCGTCCGCGCCGGGTCTCGACCATCCCGGCGGCGCGCAGGGCGGCGATGGCCTCGCGCAACGTGGCGCGCGAGACCGAGAGCCGTTCGGCCAGCTCTCGCTCGGCCGGGAGCAGCGTGCCCGTCGGGTAGACGCCCAGCCGGATCGCGGTCGCCAGCTGCTCGACGCACGCCTCGAACGCGTGGTGGGCACGGATGGGTCGCAGCACCGCGTCGGTGAGGTCCAGCGCGGGCGCCGCAGTCATGGGGGTCAGTTTCGTCAGGGCAGGCTCAATTCGTCAATGGTCGGATCTCAGACCAAATATGCCAGATCTATTTACGGCCGCCGGAATGCGGGTCTAGCCTCCGAAACGTTCGCAGAACCGTCCTTCGAGAGGTGCCCCATGCCCGAAGCGCACGAACCGATCCCTGAGCAGGGAGTCGACAACCTCACCGACGACGAGAAGCATCTCGCCAAACTCGGGTACCGGCAGGACCTCGAACGATCGTGGTCCGGCTTCTCCAACTTCGCCATCTCCTTCTCGATCATCTCGATCCTGGCCGGCTGCTTCACGAACTTCGGCGCCGGCTTCAACAACGGCGGCCCGATCTCGATCTCCTGGAGCTGGCCGATCCTCGGTGTCTTCATCCTGATCATCGGCCTGACGATGAGCGAGCTGGTCTCGGCGTACCCGACCTCGGGTGGCATCTACTGGTGGGCCTCCAAGCTGGGCGGCGCCCGCGCCGGGTTCTACACCGGCTGGCTCAACCTGATCGGCCTGATCGCCGTGACCGCCGGCGTCGCCTATGGGTGCGCCACCTTCATCGACCTCACCCTGGACACCTTCTCCACGTCGTGGGCTGACGGCTACTCGCTCCAGCGGGTGTTCTGGATCTTCCTCGCCGTGCTGGTTCTGGCCGCCGTCGTGAACATCTTCAGCAGTCACCTGATGGCGATCATGAACAACGTCTCGGTGTGGTGGCACGTGGCGGGGGCGCTCGCGATCGTGCTGATCCTGGTGTTCGTGCCCGACCACCACCAGTCGGTCAGCTACGTCTTCACCGAACGCTTCAACAACTCGGGCTTCGGTGCCGGCAGCACGAGCAACTTCGGCTTCTTCTTCGCGATCATCCCGTTCGGGTTCCTGCTGACGCAGTACACGATCACCGGGTTCGACGCCTCCGCCCATCTCTCGGAGGAGACCTCCACGGCCTCGAAGGCGGCCGCTCGGGGCATCTGGCAGTCCATCGCCTACTCGGTGATCGGCGGCTACATCCTGCTGCTCGCGGTGGTCTTCGCGATCCCGGACGACGCCACCGGCAACCCGGACAACGCAGGCGTAGGGGGCGGTGGCGTGGCCTACATCTTCAACCAGGCGATGGGCTCGCACTGGGCAGCCCTGGTCCTGTTCGTGTCGGCCGCCGGCCAGCTGTTCTGCACGGTCTCGTGCATGACCTCGGCCTCGCGGATGACCTACGCCTTCAGCCGCGACGGCGCGATCCCAGGATCCTCGCGCTGGTCGGCGCTGACGGCGAAGCGGGTGCCCGCCAACGCGGTCATGCTCGTCGCCGTGGTCGCGGCGATCGTCACCCTGCCGGCCTTGATCGAGGTCAACATCGGCACGCCGGAGGCGCCGCTGATCATCCCGGTGGCGTTCTACGCGGTCACCTCGATCGCGGTGATCGGGCTCTACCTGGCCTTCGCCATCCCGATCTTCCTGCGCTGGCGCCACGGCTCGAAGTTCGAGGTGGGGTCCTGGAACAACGGCAACAAGTACAAGTGGATGAACCCGATCGCGGCCGCAGAGATCGTGATCGTGTCGCTCTACTTGATGATGCCGTTCGTGCCCGGTGCGGTGCCCTTCAGTGACAAGTTCGAGTGGAAGTTCCTCAACTACGCACCCGTGGTCACCGTTGGAGCCCTGGTCATCATCACGATCTGGTGGGAGGTCTCGGCCAAGCACTGGTTCAAGGGACCCAAGCACACGGTGGACGAGGCGGTCCTCGAGGCACTCGAAGGCTGATGGGGGGTCTGGAGGAGCTCCTCGACCAGGTGCCGGTCCTGTCCGGACCGCGTCAGGTCGAGGAGCTCCCGGGAGGTCTGACCAACCTCAATCTCCGGGTGCGCACGGCCACGGGGGACTTCGTCGTACGCCTGACGCGCAGCGACGCCGCCCTCCTGGACATCGACCGGGTGGCCGAGCACGCCAACACGGTGGCGGCCGCCGCCGCGGGCGTCGGGGCGCCGGTGCTCGACTGGCGTCCTGACCTCGGGCTGCTGGTGCTCGGCTTCCTCGAGGGGCGCACGCTCACCGACGCCGATCTGCGCGACCCCGACACAATCCACCGCGGGGTCGAGGCGATCCGCCGGCTGCACGCAGGGCCGCGGTTCATCAACGACTTCGACATGTTCCACCGGCAGGCGGGCTACCTGGCCACCGTGCGGTCACGGGGCTTCCGGCTCCCTGCGGGTTACGACGCCCACGCGCCCCGCTGGGACGACGTACGACGTGCCCTCGCGGCCACCGCCCCGCCGACGGTGCCGTGCAACAACGACCTGCTGGCCGCCAACTTCATCGACGACGGGGAGCGGGTGTGGCTGATCGACTACGAGTACTCGGGGAACAACGACCCGGCCTTCGAGCTCGGCAACACCGTCACCGAGTGCGACCTGGACGAGCACTCCACCCAATCCCTGGTGCGCGGCTACCTGGGCCGGGAGTCCCGGGCCTGGCTGGCCCGGGTCCGGCTCGGGGCCCTGTGCAGCGAGTACGGCTGGTCCCTGTGGGGCGTCATCCAGGCGGCCACGAGCCCGCTCGAGTTCGACTTCGAGGCCTGGGCGCTGACTCGCTACGAGAAGGCCGCGCGCACCTTCACCGGCACCGGGTTCGCGCGTCTCCTCGAGGACGTGCAGCGCGATGACTGACCTTCCCGAGCGGGCCCGGGTCGTCATCGTCGGCGGCGGCGTGATCGGGGCCAGCACGGCCTACCACCTGGCGAAGGCCGGCTGGACCGACGTCCTGCTCCTCGAGCAGGGCACGTTGTCGTGCGGCACCACCTGGCACGCGGCCGGCCTGGTCGGGCTGCTGCGGGCCTCCGAGAGCGGCACCCGCCTCGTGCAGTACGGCGCCGAGCTCTACGCCGGTCTCGAGGCCGAGACCGGGCTCGCGACCGGCTACCGCGAGTGCGGTGGCGTGATCGTGGCCCGGACCGAGGAGCGACTGGTCCAGCTGAAGCGGACGGCGGCGACCGCAGCGGCCTACGACCTCGACTGCCGGATGCTCGGTCCCGACGAGGCGGCGGGGCTGTGGCCGGTGATGCAGGTCGGGGACGTCCGCGGGGCGATCTGGCTGCCCGACGACGGACGCGTGAACCCGACCGACCTCACCATGTCGCTGGCGAAGGGCGCTCGCAACGCCGGCGTGCTGATCCGCGAGCACGTCCGGGTGACCGGCTTCGACGTGGTGGAGTCGGCGAGCGGCCGCCGGGTCACGGGAGTCAGCACCGACCAGGGACACGTCGACTGCGAGATCGTGGTGAACTGCGCCGGTCAGTGGGCCAAGGCGCTGGGCGACCTGGTCGGGGTCACGGTGCCCCTGCACTCAGCTGAGCACTTCTATGTGGTCACCGAGGCCATCGACGGCGTCCACCCGGACCTGCCGATCATGCGCGACCCCGACGGCTACACCTACTTCAAGGAGGAGGTCGGCGGCCTGGTCGTGGGCGGCTTCGAGCCGACCGCCAAGCCCTGGCTGGCCTCCGACCAGATCCCGTACCCCTTCGAGTTCCAGCTGCTCGACGAGGACTGGGAGCACTTCTCGATCCTGATGGAGCAGGCCGTGCACCGCATCCCTGCACTCGCGGAGACGGGCATCCGGAAGTTCTACAACGGGCCGGAGAGCTTCACGCCCGACAACCAGTTCCTGCTGGGAGAGGCCCCGACCCTGCGCAACTTCTTCGTCGGAGCCGGCTTCAACTCCGTCGGCATCGCCTCCGCCGGTGGCGCCGGTCGCGCGCTGGCCGAGTGGATCGTGGACGGTGCGCCGTCGCTGGACCTGGTCGGCGTCGACGTACGCCGGTTCGCCCCCTTCCACGCCAATCCGCGGTGGCTGCGCGGCCGCGTTGCTGAGGTGTTGGGGCTGCACTACGCGATCCCGTGGCCGAATCGCGAGATGCAGACGGCCCGACCGTTCCGGGTGTCGCCGCTGCACGACCGGATGGCCGCGCACGGGGCGTCCTTCGGCTCCCGGATGGGCTGGGAACGCCCCAACTTCTTCGCCCCGGCGGGGGAGTCCCCGGAGCTGACCTACACCTGGGATCGCCCGGCGTGGCTGCCCTGGGTCGCGGCCGAGCACCGCGCCTGCCGTTCCGCCGTGGCGCTCTTCGACCAGACGTCGTTCTCGAAGTACGTCGTGTCGGGCGACGACGCGTGCGCTGCGCTGCAGTGGATCTGTGCCAACGACGTCGACGTCGAGATCGGCCGGACGGTCTACACGCCCCTGCTCAACCAGCGCGGCACCTACGAGTCCGACCTGACCGTCACGCGGGTCTCGGCCACCGAGTTCCTCCTGGTCAGCAGCTCGGCCACCACCGAGCGGGACCAGGACTGGCTCCGGCGCAACGTCCCGGACGGGCGGGACGTGAGCGTGCGTGACGTGACCACGTCGTACGCCGTGATCGGGGTGATGGGACCCGCGTCCCGCACGCTCCTGCACCGGCTGACCGACGCCGACCTGTCGGAGACCGGGTTCCCGTTCGCGACCAGTCGCCTGCTGCCGCTGGGTCATGCCACCGTGCGGGCGACCCGGATGACCTACGTCGGTGAGCTCGGCTGGGAGCTGATGATCCCGGTGGAGTTCGCGGCTGGCGCCTACGCCGACCTCCGGTCGGCGGGTGCAGACCTGGGTGTGGTCGACGCGGGCTACTACGCCATCGAGTCGCTCCGCCTGGAGAAGGGCTATCGGGCCTTCGGACGGGAGCTCACACCGGACTTCGGGCCGGTCGAGGCGGGGCTGGTCTTCGCCACCAAGCTGGCAGGGGAGGCGGACTTCCTCGGCCGGACCGCCCTCACGGAGCACCGGGCCCGGCTGAAGGGGCCGGTGCCCCGGCGCCGGCTGGTGTCCTTCGTGCTCGACGACCCCGACCCGATGCTGTGGGGCGGCGAGCTGGTGGTGCACGAGGGCCGTCCGGTGGGGCAGGTGACCAGCGCCGCGTGGGGCGCCACCGTTGGTGCCGCTGTGGGCCTGGCATATCTGCGTCACGACGGGCCGGTCACCCAGGACCTCCTGTCAGCCGGCGGCTTCGGGATCGACGTGGCCGGTGCCGTGCATGCGGCGCGACTCACGCTCAAGGCACCCCTGGCGTGAGCCTGCGGTCGCTCAGGCGGTGTAGAGGTCGCGGATGACGTCCTCGATGTCCGGCTCGTGGATCGACAGGTCGGCGACGTCGTACGACGCAGCAACGGCGGCCACGATCGGGGCCGCGCTGGCGTCCGCGGGGAAGGACAGCCACTGGCGCGGACCGTCGACCTTACGCGTGATCGCGCCGGGGACCTGGATCGGCTCAGCTGCGTCGACCAGGTCGACCACGAGCGTGCGCAGCGACCCGCCACGGGCGTGCAACGCCCCGAGGGGGCCGTCGAAGACGAGCGTCCCGTGGTCGATCACGATGACCCGGTCGCACAGGGCCTCGATGTCCTGCAGGTCGTGGGTGGTCAGCAGCAGCGTGGTGCCGCGCCGGGCGTTGAGGGCGCGGAGGAACTCGCGCAGCCGGCCCTTGCTGATCACGTCGAGTCCGATGGTCGGCTCGTCGAGGTAGAGGATCTCCGGATCGTGGAGCAGCGCCGCGACGATGTCGCCGCGCATCCGCTGACCGAGGCTGAGCTGGCGGACCGGCGTGTCGAGGAGGTCGCCGAGGGCGAGCAGCTCGACGAACTCGGCCAGGTTGGCGGCATAGCGGTCGTCGCGGATCCGGTAGATCTTGCGCAGCAGCTCGAAGGAGTCGCGCAACGGCAGGTCCCACCACAGGCTGGTGCGCTGGCCGAAGACCACGCCGATGCGTCGGGCCAGCTCGGTGCGCGCGCGGGTCGGGTCGAGGCCGGCCACCCGGAGGTGTCCCGCCGTCGGCACCAGGATCCCGGTGAGCATCTTGACGGTGGTGGACTTCCCGGCTCCGTTGGGCCCGATGTAGCCGACCATCTCGCCAGGCTCGACGGAGAAGGTCACGTCGCGCACCGCTTCGACGATGTCGGTGCGACGGCGGCGGCCGACCGTACGTCGTACCGTGAAGCTCCGCTGCAGGTCGCGCACCTCGATGAGCGGCGCCATCACCACCAGCCCTGTCGGCGGGCCCAACGCAGCAGCAGGACGCTCATCACGACCATCACCGTGAGCACCATGACCAGGTGCTCGGTGTCGTCGAGGATGTTCATGCCGTAGATCGACGAGAGCGCGGTGATCGGCAGGGTGACGGCCGCGATCACGGCGAGACGCTCCATGGCCACGGTCATCTTGGTGTTGACCCGGGTCTGGTAGAGGTCGATCACCCCGAACAGGAACTGTGACTCGTGGTCGCCGATCGAGCGCACCCGGTCGAACTGGTCGGCCAGGTCACGCACCAGGTCGCGGTCGTCCTGCCCGAGCACCTTGTCGATGGCGACGACCCGGGCCACGACGTCGTGGCTCTGGGCGGCCATCGTCCGCGCAGTCGTCAGCTCGTGGCGGATCAGGAAGAGCTGCTCGAGCAATGCCTCGGGCTCGCGCAGCTGGGAGTCCATCACCTCCTGCTCGATGCCGGGCAGACGCTCGGCCACCTCACCGATCAGGCTGCGTTGCCGGCGTGCGATCGCCGAGCCGATGGAATAGGCGATCCGCATCGGAGTGTGGGCGACCAGGCGCCCCTCCTCGAGTCTCCGCAGGGCAGCGCTGGTCTCGACCAAGGCCTCCGCGGGGTCAACCACCGGGTTGAGCGGGCCGTGCACGGTGACGAGGAAGTTGCGGCCGACGAGGACATCGATCTCGAGCAGGTGCACGTGCCCGGCCTGACCGAGCAGGGGTGCATGCAGGACCAGGAAGAAGTGGTCGCCGTAGGCGTGGATCGTCGGCACGTGGTTGCGGCTCAGCATGGCTTCGAGCACGCGGGCATGCACGCGGAACACGTCGGCCATGAGTCGCTCGGCCTCGTCGTTCATCGCGGGGATGTCGATCCACACGAAGCCGTCGTCGCGTTGCAGCAACGCGGCCACGTCACCGGGAGGAGCCGACCGGACCGAGCCGGGCGTGACGAAGTGGACCTGCACAGTGGTCACTCTGGCCTCTCTCCTAACTCCCTGTCGAGGAGTAGTGGCGGACGCCGGCACGCCAGACCAGCGATGCCATGCCCGCCAGCACGATCGCCGCCAGCGGCGACGCGAACTGCAGCCAGCCAGGGAGCCCGAACGGGTCGTCGCGCCCGAGCAGGTAGAGGCAGGGATACCAGTTCACAAAGGCGATCGGGATCACGAAGGTCAGCGACTTGACGAGCTCCTTCGGGAACACCGTCAAGGGATACTGGGTGATCGTGTTGCCGCCGTAGGTGAAGGCGTTCGCGAACTGCGAGACGTCACTGGTCCAGAACTGTAGGCACGAGAAGGCCACGAACAGGCAGAAGAAGATCACCACGCCCGCCGCCACCATCTGCGTCGCGACCAGGACGCGCAGCGGCGACCACTCGACGTACCAGCCGGCCCAGGCGAAGACGGCCGCTGCCTGCAGGATGCGGGAGACGCGGCGGGGCTGGAAGTCGTCGGCGCAGACCTGGACCAGCAGCGAGACCGGTCGCGTCATCATCGCGTCGAGGGTGCCCTGCCGGACATGCTGACCGATCCGCTCGACGCTGCCGATCAGCAGGTCGGCGATGCCGATGCCGAGCCCGGTCGCGCCGTACAGCAGCCCGATCTCGCGCAGGCCGAAGCCACCGAGGCTGTCGATGGTGTGGAACATGATCCACAGGCCGACGAAGTCCAGGAAGGTGATCAGCCCGCCGCCGACCGTCATCGTCCAGAACGACAGGGGATAGGCGAGGGAGGCGCGCACCCACATCGTCGCGATCGCCTTGTAGTCACCGACGGCACGCGCCAGGTCAGCCACCCTGGACCACCAGCTTGCGGGTCGCGGCCCGCAGGACTCCCTGGCACACCGTCAGCAGGACGACTGCCCACAGCGCCTGCACACCGAGGGCACCGAGGATCGACCAGCCGGCGCGATGCCCCAGCCAGATGTCGGCAGGGGTCTGCAGGTACGACGCCCACGGCAGGGCGAGCGCGACGTCGCGCAGCCAGCCGGGGGAAGAGCACGAGCGGCAGCACCATGCCGCTGACCGGACCCTCCGGCCAGACCAGGTCGAACAGCAGGGCCCCGATCAGCGTGGGCCCGAGCCCCCGCGTGAGCAGGTGGTACGCCGCCCGGCCGAGGTCGGCAGCGAGGTACCAGCCGAGCAGCCCCACCGGGCGGTAGAGGTCGATCGCGATGTCGCCGGACCTGATCCGGTCGGCCAGGTCATCGGTGGACCCGCCTCCCCAGAGCGCCACGGTCATCAGCAGGGCCTGACCCAGCCAGACGTAGGTGACCGCGTCGGAGGCGTTGTACCCGCCGGCGTGCGGCCGCTGGTCCCACAGCGCCAGGTAGGCGTAGCTGTAGATCACCCCGAAGACGCTGTTGGTGAAGATGCCCGCGAGCGTGGCGGCCCGATAGGTGGAGTAGCGACGGAACGCGCGCGTCGCGACGGCGACGTGCAGCATGGCGATCTCCGTCCCGGTCGAGCGAGGGCCCGATCCTGCCGCACCGGGCGGAAGCGCGCCAGCGGTCAGCCGGTGTGGCGCAACCGGATCGTCTGGCTGGGCGTCGGGGCGGCTCGGCAGTCGACCTGGACACACGACACGAAGCCTGCGTTGTACGACGCGTGCCCCGGCGCGAAGCGGGCATCCACCGGGTCGAAGACCAGGCTGGTGGCGTGCCACCTTCCGTCGCAGGCGACGGTGGTGGGATGCGAAGCGAGGGCACGGACCCTGGTGTGGCCGGACAGCTGGGTCAACCGGGCGCGGCCCTGGACCCGGTCGGCTCCCGTGCAGCGGACCCTGGCGGAGGTGAAGGCGATCCCACGGTGGTTCACGGCCCCGACGTCCGCCACCACGACGGTCACCGAGGCGGTGCCCTCGACCCGCAGGTCGGTGCGACCTGCTGCGGCGACCGGCGGGCTCAGCGCCGCGAGGGTGACCAGCACGGTGGACCCGACCCGCCACGAGGGGAGAGCCATGCCCCATTGTGGCTACGGACAACCCCAGAACGTCGATGCCGCAGACGGGTCAGCCCAGCCGGCAGGTGTCTACCGAGCCTCAGAAGGCGTAGGTGCCGTGCAGGATCGCGCGGCCGAGGGTCTTGAAGGCGAGGTTGAACCCGACCACGGCCGGCGTCACCGACTCGTCGACGCCCAGTGACGCTGCCCCGACGGCGTGGACCACGAAGTAGTAGCGGTGCACCTGGTCGCCCTGCGGCGGGGCGCACCCCATGTAGGCCGCCTGGTTGGCGTCGTTGCGGACGTGGAAGGCGCCGCCGGGCAGGTCGGCGCCCTCGGCTCCGGCGCCCTGTGGCAGGGACGTGCAGTCGGCAGGCAGGTCGACGACGACCCAGTGCCAGAAGCCGCTGACGATCGGGGCGTCGGGATCGAAGCAGGTGACGACGTAGCTCTGGGTGCCCTCCGGAGCACCGCTCCAGGACAGCTGGGGCGAGGTGTTGCCGTGGGCCGCGACATGGAGGTCGGCGATCGGCTGTGCGTCCTTGATGTCGTCACTGCTCACGTCGAACGACGGCACGGCGGGAAGCAGCGGATAGGGGTCGGGGCTGATGGGGCGCTCGATGCTCATGCGGGGGACGCTAGTGCTCATGACTGAGACCCGAAAGACCGAGCAGGCAGTGTTTGCGGAAAGATTGCCCGCATGCCCACCCCGGAGGACCTCCTCGATCAGACCGTCTCCGTCATCGAGCCCCTCGACGCGGAGGCCATGCGGGCGGCCCGCGAGCGCCAGGCCGGGCTGACCAAGCCGGCCGGGGCCCTCGGTGTGCTCGAGGACCTCTCGGTGCAGTGGGCCGGCATCCATGCAGCCTGCCCGCCGCCGTACCCCGAAGAGCTTGCCGTCGTGGTCTTCGCCGGCGATCACGGAGTCGTGGCCCAGGGTGTCACGCCGTGGCCGCAGGAGGTGACCACCGCCATGGTGGAGAACTTCCGCGCCGGCGGAGCGGCCGTCAACGTGCTCACGGCCGAGGCCGGCGGGGACGTCGTGGTCGTCGACATCGGCGTCGCTGGCGACATCAAGGAGGACGAGGTCGTCTGGTCGCGCAAGGTGCGCCGCGGCACCGCCGACCTGTCCCTCGGGGCGGCGATGACGCGCGACGAGGCCGTGCTGGCGATCAGCGCGGGCGTGCAGGTGGCCCTGGACCTGATCGACCAGGGGTACGACGTGCTCGCCACCGGTGACATGGGGATCGGCAACACCACCGCGTCGGCGTGCCTCGTAGCGGCTCTCACCGGCAGGTCCGCCGCCGAGGTGACCGGACGCGGCACCGGCGTCGACGACGCCACCCTCGAGCTGAAGACGCGGATCGTCGAGGCGGCCGTGGGTCGGCTCGCGAGCGACACCGACGGCATCGCAGTGGTCGCCGAGGTGGGCGGTCTCGAGCACGCCGGGCTCGCCGGGCTCATTCTCGGCGCCGCGTCCCGGCGGGTGCCGGTCGTCCTGGACGGGCTCATCGCAGGCGCAGCCGCGCTGGTGGCCCAGCGCCTGTCTGCGACCTCGATCGACTACTGCATCGCCGGTCACCGCAGCGTCGAGCCCGGCCATCGGGCTGCGCTCGAGGCACTGGGCCTGCGGCCCCTCATCGACCTCGACCTCCGGCTCGGCGAGGGCAGCGGTGCCGCCCTGGCCTTCCCGATCGTCCGGTCCGCCGTGGCCGTGCTGCGCGACATGGCCACCTTCGAGTCCGCCCAGATCGAATCGGGAGACCAGTCGTGACCCCAGGCATGAGCGACCATCCGCCGTACCCCTCGGGGCTGCGGCTCACCGGGCGTCGTGTCGTCGTCGTGGGTGGTGGCCAGGTCGCCCAACGACGGGTGCCCGCCCTGATCGGCGCCGGCGCCGACGTGCATGTCGTGGCCCCCGATGTGACCCCGGCGATCGAAGGGATGACCGCCGAGATCACCTGGCACCAGCGGGCGTTCGAGCCGGCCGACCTCGACGAGTCGTGGTACGTCATCGCCGCTACCAACGACCCTGAGGTGAACGCCGCCGTGGCCACCGCCGCGGAGGAGCGCCGGATCTTCTGCGTGCGCAGCGACGACGCCCGCGACGCGACCGCGTGGACGCCGGCCACCGGGCGCCACGAGGGCGTGACCGTGGCCGTGCTGGGCAACCGCGAGCCCCGGCAGTCCGCCGCGATCCGCGACGAGATCCTGCACGCCTTCCGCGAGGGCCTGATCACGGCCCACCACGACAAGACGCCTGGCGTCGTGCTGGTGGGCGGCGGTCCCGGCGACCCCGGTCTGGTCACGATCGCTGCGCGCAACGCCCTCGCATCTGCCGACGTCGTCGTCGCCGACCGCCTGGCGCCTCGCGAGCTGCTCGACGAGCTCGGCCCGCACGTCGAGCTCATCGACGTCGCCAAGCTGCCGCGCGGCCGCTCGGCAGCGCAAGAGGAGATCAACCGCGTGATCGTCGAGCGGGCGCTCGAGGGCAAGCGGGTGGTCCGGTTCAAGGGCGGCGACAACTTCGTGTTCGGCCGCGGCTTCGAGGAGGTCATCGCCTGCAACGCCGCCGGGGTGCCCGTCACGATCATTCCCGGCCTCTCGTCCTCGATCTCGGTGCCGGCCCGGGCCGGGATCCCCGTGACGCATCGCGGCGTGGCCCACGAGTTCACCGTGATCAGCGGCCACATCCCGCCGGGTCATCCCGACTCGCTCGTCGTGTGGCCGGCGATCGCCCAGCTCCGCGGCACGCTGGTGCTGCTGATGGCGGTCGAGAACGCGCCGGCGATCGCGGCGGCGCTGATCGCGGGCGGTCGGTCGCCCGGCACCCCTGTTGCGCTGGTCTGCGACGGCACCATGCCCGGTGAGCGCACCGTGCTCTCGACGCTCGGCACGCTCGAGGCCGACATCGAGGCCGAGGCCGTCGTGCCTCCGGCGATCATCGTGATCGGCGAGGTCGTCCGGGTCGCCCACCCGGAGCGCTTCCCGGCCGATGGCTGAGCTGCTGGAGGTCACGGACCCCGCCGACCCGCGGCTGGGCGACTACCGCGACCTGCGCGACGTCGAGCTTCGCAAGCACCTGGAGGCCGAGCACGGGCTGTTCCTCGCCGAAGGCGAGAAGGTCGTACGTCGTGCCGTCGAGGCCGGCCTGGCTCCGCGCTCGTTCCTGATGGCGCCGCGGTGGCTGGACGGGCTGGCTGATGTGCTCGTCACCACCGACGCACCCTGTTACGTGGTCTCCGAAGAGCTGGCCGAGCAGGTGACGGGCTTCCACGTGCACCGCGGGGCGCTGGCCTCCCTGGAGCGGTCGCCCCTGCCGACGCTCGACTCCGTGCTCGCGGAGGCCCGGTCGATCCTGGTGCTCGAGGACATCGTCGACCACACCAACGTGGGCGCGATCTTCCGCAGCGGCGCGGCGCTCGGCTTCGACGCCGTACTCCTCTCGCCGCGGTGCGCCGACCCGCTCTACCGCCGCTCGATCAAGGTCGGGATGGGCGCGGTCTTCACCACGCCCTGGACGCGCCTCGACGACTGGCACGACGCGCTGCCGTCCCTCAGCGCACGCGGCTTCACCACCATCGCACTGACGCTCGCCGACGGCGCCGTCGCGATCGAGCAGGCCGTGGCCGGTCTCGACAAGGTGGCCCTGGTCCTCGGGTCGGAGGGGCATGGGCTGTCGCCGCGCTGGGAGCAGTCGGCCGACCGCCGCGCCATCATCCCGATGCGCGCGGGGATCGACTCGCTCAACGTCGCGGCCGCGACGGCAGTGGCCTGCTACGTGACCGCTCGACGCTGACCCGGCCCTGCCGGTTCATCAGGGGATGCAGCCGAACCTGCAGCCCACTCCGCGCGAGTCACAGGTCGCGGATCAGCAACCGGGCTGCGAGCTCCTCCATGACCTCGCCCCGCCCGGGCTCGGTGCGCTCGAGGAAGGCCCCGATCGTGGAGAGGATCGTGTTGCCCTCCTGGGGAACGACGACCCAGCCGCGCACCTCGTCACCGCTGACCAGCAGGTTCTCGGCGACGAAGATGGCCTGGTTGTAGAGCCGGCCGCCGAGGCCGAAGCGCCGCCCGATCTCGAAGACCTTGTTGGAGTCGAAGATGCGGGTGGTTCCGGCGAGCGGATTGCGCTCGATCCTGGCCTGCACGACGTCGGCGGTCACGGCCGTGCGCAGGCGCACGGTGAACCGGGTGGCGTGCAGGAACTGCGACGGCGTCGTGATGTCGGAGGACTGCATCGGGATCCGATGACCCAGCCGGCGCAACACCGCGTCGGCGTCGATGGCGTGATGGGTGCCGAG
>Ga0070698_100001990_pt1 | contig 22675 bp, 28 predicted proteins | sample KBSK1502metaG_FD_65477 | JGI IMG/M metagenome (GOLD analysis project Ga0070698, IMG submission 65477) | Corn, switchgrass and miscanthus rhizosphere microbial communities from Kellogg Biological Station, Michigan, USA - KBS K1-50-2 metaG | ecosystem: Host-associated > Plants > Roots >...
CAAGGTCATTGCGCTCGCGAACCAGAAGGGTGGCGTCGGGAAGACGACCTGCGCCATCAATCTCGGTGGAGCGCTCGCTCAGCTCGGGAACACCGTCCTCTGCATCGACCTCGACCCCCAGGCGAATCTCACCGTCGGTCTCGGCGTCGACCTCGCGTCCGTCGAGCACGGGATGGCGAACGTCCTCATCGAGCCCGACACGGCGCTCGCGTCGATCATCCTCCACACGAAGACCAAGCACCTCGACGTCGCGCCGACGAACATCGAGCTCTCGGCCGCCGAGGTCGAGCTCTTCAGCTCGATCGGGCGCGAGATGGCGCTCCGCGACAAGCTCACGAAGGCCATCGTCGAACGCTACGACTACATCCTCATCGACTGTCCGCCGACGCTCGGGCTCCTCACGCTGAACGCGCTCGTCGGCGCCCACGGCGTGATCATCCCGGTGCAGACGCAGTACTACGCGCTCAAGGGCGTGGCGGCGCTGCTCAAGATCATCAAGACGGTGCAGGAGCGGCTGAACCCGAAGCTCAAGGTGCTCGGGATGCTGCCGACGTTCTACGACAGCCGCACGATCCTCGGCCGCGACATGCTCGACTCGCTCCGCGACCTCGGCAACCACCAGGTCTTCCAGACGGTCATCCGTCAGTCGGTGCGGGTCGGCGAAGCGCCGACCGCGGGCGTGCCGATCACCGTGTACGACCCCAAGTCGGACGCCGCGAAGGCGTTCCTCGACCTCGCGAAGGAGGTGGCGAATGCTCACTAAGAGCGGCAAATCGTTCCGCGACGCGGGTACCCGCATCTTCCAGCAGGAGCGCGAGGCCCAGCACGGCATCGTGAGCCTCCTCGCCTCGAAGAGCCCGAACTCCATCAAGGAGCTGCCGGTCGGGAAGGTCGTGCCGAATCCCGAGCAGCCCCGGATGACCTTCCACGAGGAGACGCTGCAAGAGCTCGCGGCGTCGATCCGCGAGCACGGGGTGCTCCAGCCGATCCTCGTCCGGCCCGCGGGCGACGACTACCAGATCATCGCCGGGGAGCGCCGCTGGCGCGCCTCCAAGCTCGCCGGCAAGGACACGATCCCTGCGATCATCGAGCGCTTCGACGATGCGACCGCGCTCGAGATCGCGCTCATCGAGAACCTCCAGCGCGAGGACCTCTCGCCCCTCGACGAGGCGATCATCTACAAGAAGATGACGGACGAGCTCGGGTACTCGATCCGGAATCTCGCGGGCAAGCTCGGCAAGGACAAGGGGTACGTCGAGAACCGACTTCGCCTTGCCTCCGCTCCCGAGGACGTGCGCGAGATGGTCGCCGCGCGCTACGACACGCTCTCCGCCGCGTACGAGCTCATGAAGATCGAGGACAAGCGGCGGCGCAAGTCGCTCGCGAAACAGGTCGTCGCCGGCAAGCTCACCCTCATCCGGCTCCGCGACAAGGTCGAGCGCGTCCTCAACCCCGGCGAGGCCAGCCCGCGCAGCGCGACCGCGCTTCCGCCGCTCCGTGACGATTCGCTCATCAAGGCCACCCGCAAGCTGAACGAAGCGCTGCAGGAGCTCGCGCGCGCCGTGGGGGACGACGGCAGCGAGAACATCGCGGAGGGCGACCGGACCAACCTCGCGAAGTTCCTGACGATCAGCCGGGCGCGGATGGACAACCTCGTCGCGCGGCTGCGCTCGCGGTGACCGGGATGGACACGCGGCGCGGGATCTCGTTCCGCGACTCGGCGATCTCGTTCGCGTTCATGACCGGGGTGGTCGCGGTGCTCGCCGTCGGGCTGCTCGTGCTGCTCGACCCGCGCTCCCAGGCGTTCTGGGGCGCGAAGTTCGACGGCCTCGGCACAGCGCTGCGAGCGCTCGTCGATCAGCTTCCGTGGTTCCGTTGAGCGACGGTCGGCCGGGGCCGGCCTAGCCAGGCCGGCCCAAACGCGGGGAAGTCGTTACGCGCTTCTCTTGAGCCGCACCGGCTCTTCGGCGATGCGCCGCTGTTCAGGGATGTCGCGCATGATCGCGAGGCCCGTCGCGATCAGGCCCAAGGCTGAGAACAGGAGAAGCGCTCCGTCGCCGCCCAAGAACGAGCTGAGCTCCATGTCGCGCCTCCTTTGCCGTCGGCATCGATGCCGGATCGGCAAGAGGACCACGCATGCGGGATGCCAGTCGGGCGGCCGAGCGGAGCGTTGGTCGTCAACGTTCCGGTAACGGATCAGCCCTTCGGCTGGATGCGCTTGGCCTTCACCTGGGCCACCCGACGGCCATCGACGGCCGTCACGGTGAACCGGTATCCCTGCACGTCGACGGTGTCCCCGACCTGCGCGACCCGGCCGAGACGGCCGAAGATCATCCCGCCGACGGTGTCGTACGGCGCATCGGCGAGGTCCAGGCGGAGCCGCTCGCTCGCGGCCGCGAGCGGCATGAGGCCGTTGATGACGAATGTGCCGGCGTCCTCGCGGAGCAGGGGGGTCTCGCGGTCGAACTCGTCCTGGACCTCGCCGACGAGCTCTTCGATCACGTCCTCCAGCGTCACCAACCCGGCCGTCCCGCCGAACTCGTCGATGACGATCGCGAGCTGCACCCGCTCCCGGCGGAACTGGGCGAGCGCCCGGTCGAGGTGCGTCGTCTCGGGTAGGTAGAGCGGCTTGCGCATGAGCTCGCGGGCCGGGCGCTCGGGCGCCGCGCCGACGACGTCCTTCACGTGGATGACCCCGACGACGTGATCGAGGTCGTCGCGGTAGACGGGGAGGCGGGTGAACGGGCTCTGGCGCAGCAGCTCGACGACCCCCGCGACCGTCGAGTCGTCCGGCACGGCGACGATCTCGGTGCGCGGGACCATCACTTGCCGAACGAGGATCTCCGCGAAGTCCAGCGCGTTCCCGACGAGAACGCGTTCCGACTCCTGGAGGACTCCCGTGCGCGTCGAAGCGGCGACGAGCATGCGGAGCTCCTCGGCGCTGTGGGCCTGCGCCTCAGCGCCCGGCGACACGCTGAAGATGCGCAGCACGCCGAGCGCGCTCCGGTTGATGACCGTGATGAACGGCCGCATGACCGAATGGAACAGGTCGAGCGGGTATGCGGTCCAGAGCGCGAGGTCGAGGGCGCGCTCGAGCGCCAGGTACTTGGGCGCGAGCTCCGCGATCACGACCGTGATGTACGTGACGAAGGTGAAGGACACCAGGAACGCGAGCACGGCCACGAGCGCAGGGCTCACGGCACCGAGCGGCGACAAGAGCGGCTCGAGGACGCGCGCGACGACCGGCTCGCCGACGAGCCCGATGCCGAGCGCGGCGAGCGTGACGCCGAGCTGGATCGCGGAGATGTAGGAGTCGAGCGACAGCAGGATGCGCATCGCCTTCCGCGCGCGGACGCTGCCCGCCTCGATCTGCTCCTGCAGCTGCGTTCCGCGCACGCGCACGAACGCGTACTCCGCGGCGACGAAGAACGCGTTCACGAAGATGAGGAGGATGAAGATGACGAGCGCCAGGCCCGTCGCGCTCGGGTCCATCCGCACGGATTCTCGCACGTACCATTGCTCTCGATGAACGTCCGTGTGCGCCTCTTCGCGTCGGCGCGCGAGGCCGCCGGGGTCGGCCATCTCCTGCTCGACCTGCCCATCGGGGCCACGGTCCGCGACGCGGTCGCGATGGTCACGCAGCAGCACCCGCTCGTGGGCGAGATCCGGCAGATGGTCATCGCGCGCGACCGCGAGTACGTCACGCTCGACGAGCCTCTCGCCGAGGGCAACGAGCTCGCGCTCATCCCGCCGGTCTCCGGTGGCGCGATCACGACCGCGGAGCGGATCCTCGTGAGCTCCTCGCCGCTCTCGGTGGACGCCGCGATCGCTGCGGTCCGCGGTCCCGACGCCGGCGGCATCGTCGTCTTCCTCGGCACCGTCCGCGACTCGAGCCGCGGCAAGCGCGTGCGCCACCTCGAGTACGAGGCGTACGCCGAGATGGCCGAGACGAAGATGCGGGACATCGCCGCCGGGCTCGAGCGGATCCACGCGCCGCTCCGCGTCGCGCTGCACCACCGCACGGGCGACCTCGCGATCGGCGACATCGCGGTGATCGTCGCCGCGGCGGCCCCGCACCGCGACGCCGCGTTCGTCGCGGCGCGCGCGGCGATCGACGAGCTGAAGCGCGTCGTCCCGATCTGGAAGAAGGAGTACACCGACGACGGCGCGGTCTGGATCGAGGATCACGCCTGAGCCGGACGCGGTGCTGGATGATCGTCACGACACCTGAGAACTACGAACGCACTCGCGCGCGGCGCTTCACGGTCCAGGGAGTGAAGGCGGCCTACCGCCCCTACGTCATGCAGCTGCGGCCGGGAGATCGCGTTTGCTGGTATCTCGTTGGCGGCCGTGGATTCGTCGCGACCGCGAACGTGACTTCGTCCATGTTCGAGGACAGGCGGCCGATCTGGGTCTCGACGGGCCGCCCGGACAGCTACCCGTGGCGCTTCCGCGTGGCACGGCGGGTCGCGCGCGGCGTCGAACGCGCGATCGGGGCGCCGGCCGTCGTCGACCGGCTCGCGTTCGTGCGTCGCTGGCCTCGGGCGCACTGGTCGCTGGCGTTCCAGGGCAACTTCCACGAGATCGGCTGCCGCGACTTCGGCGTCATCGAGCGCGCGTTGGCGGCATGAGGCGCGCCCTGACGATCCTCGCGAGCACCGTCGCGACGATCGTGCTCATCGGATCGTTCTTGTTCATTCCACTGTCGCTCCTCACCGGGGAGTTCGGACACGTCGGGTTCGAGGTCCTGCTCATCATCGCCAGCCTCGGCTATGTGATGCGGGTGATGCGACAGGACCGGCGCGAGCGGCGCGCGGCCGAAGCGCTTCTTCCACCGGAGCGCCGGCCGCAGCGGCGAGCGCCACGCCAGCCGATCACGTTCCAGGTCCGCGAGACGCTCGTGGCGATGGGGATCTGGTTCGTCCTCGTCTTCGCGTTCGACGGCCTCGTGCTCGGCATCGGGACCGCGGCGAACGTCGGCATCTCCTTCTTCGCCGCGTTCATGCTCGCCACGCTCACGGTGACCGGGCGCCACATGATGTTCCGGCTCACTCGCGAGGAGGACGAAGCCCGCTAGGCTCGGCGCGATGGATCTCGGTGTTCAGATCGAGCCGCAATTCGGGTTCAGCTACGACGACATCCTCGCCATCGGCCGGGTCGGCGAGAAGGCCGGCTTCACGCGCCTCTGGCTGAGCGATCACCTGTTCCTCAACGCCGACGCGGTCCGCACGGACTGCCTCGAGGCGTGGACGGCGCTCGCGGCGCTCGGGCGTGACCTAAAGACGATCCGGATCGGTCCGATGGTCAGCTGCCAGTCCTATCGCAATCCCGCGCTCCTCGCGAAGATGGCCGCCGGCATCGACCAGCTGAGCGGCGGTCGCCTCGAGTTCGGGATCGGCGCGGGCTGGAAGGAGATCGAATACCGGGCGTACGGCTTCCCCTTCCCAGCGCCGCCGCAGCGGGTCGACGAGCTCGTCGACACGATCGAGATCTGCGTCCGGATGTGGACCGAGGAGAAGGCGACCTACGCCGGGAAGCGCTACTCGGTCGCAAATGCGCTCTGCGCGCCGAAGCCGGCGCAGTCGCCGCTCCCGATCTGGATCGGCGGCTCGAAGCCGCGGATGCTCCGCACCGCCGCGAAGTACGCGCACTGGATGAATCACACCGCGGGCGATATGACCCCCGCCGGCGTCCGCGTGCGCCAGGAGGCCCTCGACTCGGCCTGCCGCGACCAGAAGCGCGATCCGAAGGCCCTGAAGCGCAGCGCGTTCTTGAGCGTGATCGTCGGCGCGACGTCGCGTGACGTCGACGCGCTCGTCGCCGACGCCGCTGGGCGCGCGAAGCTCACCCCCGAGCGGTGGCGCGCCGCGCGGCCGAGTGCGATCGTCGGCACGCCCGACACCGTTGCGGACCGGCTGCGCGAGTATGCGGCGGTCGGGATCGATCACGTCAACGCGCTCTTCCCGTACGCCCACGAGCGCGAGATGGTCGAGCTGCTCGGACGCACGACGGTCGGCGCGATCGCTTAGGTCGTCACGTCCTGCTCAATCTCTGGCCTGCGGCCCGAGACCGCTCATGGCTGGTGGACTCGCTCCTCGTGGCGAAGCCACTCGTCGCTCGGTCTAGTCCGTCCTCAATCTCTGGCCGGCGGCCAGAGACCGCTCATGGCTGGTGGACTCGCTCCTCGTGGCGAAGCCACTCGTCGCTCGGTCTAGTCCTTCGGGCGCTTCAGATGGTGCGCGGTCTCACGCTGGTACGCGGCGACGATCGCGACGAGCAGCGGCTCGCTCCACGGCGGTCCGACGAGCTGCAGGCCCACGGGCAACCCGTCGGTGCCGAACCCACACGGGAAGAACACCGCCGGGAGGCCCGCGAGGTTTCCGGCTGGGATGAGCCCGGTGTTGCCCGGGCCGGGCGCATCCGGTGCGGGTGTCGCCGTGAGGGAGCCGCCGCCGGGCGGACGGTTGTCGAGCGCCGCGTCGATCGGCGGCGCGGTCGAGGTCCGGGCGGGGGCGACGACCACGTCCACCTCCGTGAACAGCGCGCGGAACCGTTCGATCAGGAGCGTGCGCAGCCGCTGGGCCTGGAGGTAGTCGCGGGCGCGGATCTCACTCCCGCGTTTCAGGCCCGCGGCCTGCCGTTTGTCGATGAGCAGGTCGACGCGTCCCGAGTCGATGAGCTCGCCGAAGATCGTCGCGCCCTCCGCGCCGAACACCGTTCCGACCATCGCGCCGTACGGAAGGTCTGCCGGGAGTACGGCGCGGGTCACCTTCGGGACGGTCCGTCGCAGCTCCGCGAGGCCGCGCTCGAGCGCGCGTTTCGCCTCGGGCGCCGCGTGTGCGAGATCCTCCTCCGCGAGGCCCATCCGCGCTGACCGGACCGCGCTCGCGGCCGAGCGCCCGGACAGCGCGACGAAGCGCCTTCCGGCGGTGGTCGGATCAGCGGCATCCGCGCCGGACATCGCCGCGAGCGCGATGCCGCAATCCTCGGCGGTGCGGGCCATCGGCCCGAGCTTGTCGAGCGTCCACGAGAGCGCCATGGCGCCGTGCCGGCTCACGAGGCCGTACGTCGGCCGTATCCCCGTCACGCCACAGAACGCCGCCGGCGTCCCGATGGATCCCGACGTCTCCGAGCCGATGGCCCACGGCACGAGACCCGCGGCGACCGCCGCGCCGGATCCGCTCGACGACCCGCCGGACCAGCGCTCGGTGTTCCATGGATTGCGCCCGGGGCCCTGCAGCGACGCGCTCGGATAGCGATAGCCGCCGCCACCGGCGAGCTCGACCATCGCGAGCTTCGCCGCGAGCACCGCGCCGGCGCGACGGAGCTTCGTCACGACCGTCGCGTCCTCGTCGAACCGCTGATCGCGATAGGGCGGCGCGCCCCACGTGGTGGGCGCACCCTTCGCTGCGACCAGATCCTTCGCGCCATACGGCACGCCGTGGAGCGCCGAGCGCCCGGCGCTCGCGCGGTCCGCGCGCTTCGCCTCGTCCAGCGCTCGCTCGCGCATGACCGTCGCGACCGCGTTGTACCGCGGGCCGTGCGTCTCGAGGAGCGCGAGCGTCTCGGTCGCGAGCTCGAGGGCCGAGAACTTCTTCCGCTTCAGGCCCTGCGCGAGCTCAGCGACCGTGGAATATCGGATGGAGGTCAGGGTCGGAACACCGTGGGCGGCTCGACGGCGATCGGAACCTCCCGCTCGCGCAGCGCCTTCGCGTTCCGCTCCGCGGCTTCGCGCACGGTCGTCTCGATCGCGTCGGGATCGTCGATCGATGCGGGCGATGGCGTCTCGGATGTCACTGGAGCGCGAGGATAGCGTGGTACCCTCGGTCCAAGGAGGCTCGCATGCAGCAGCGCCCCTTCGCTTCCGCGGCGCCGCGCAGCGCGCGTCCGCTCGGCCCGATCGATTACGCCACGCCCGTGGCGTGGTGGGGCTGGAGCTGGGAGCCACCGGTCCCGATGTCCGTGAGCGAGCTCGTCGCGGCCGGCGACATGGATGCGCGCACCGCCGCGGTCGCGTGGCTCGTGCTCGCCTTTCACGGGTCGGTCCTCATCGCAGCGGAGCAACCGCATTCCGGCAAGACCACGACGCTCACCGCGCTGCTCGACCTCGTGCCGGAGCGGATCCAACGCGTGTACCTGCGCGGTGGGGCCGAGACGTTCGACTTCCTCGCACGTTCGCGCCCGCCCACGACGCTGCTCCTCGCGAACGAGCTCTCGTCGCACCTCCCGGTCTACCTCTGGGGGGCGAAGGCCGTCCGGGCCTTCAAGGCGCTCGCCCAGGGTTACGCCCTGGCGTCGACGCTGCACGCGGACTCATCGGCTGAGGCGATCGCGCAGCTGCGCGACCTCGGCGTGGACGACGCGGACCTGACGCGCGTCGACCTGCTGATCGTGATGCGCGAACGTCGCGTCGTGAGCGTCGACCGGCCGATGGCCAGGACGCTCGTGACCGGATCGGTCGACGGATGGCGCCACGACGAGCGGACCGAGGCGGCGCTCGTCGCCGCGCGGTGCGGCTGGACCGCCGGCGCGGCCGAGCGAGCGATCGCGTCCCGCGCGGACCGAATCGCCGGTCTTGTCGCGCGACGCATCTTCGCGATCCCGGCGGTGCGGTCGGCGCTCGCGCCGTTGAACGACCGAGACGAAGGAGAGCACTCGTGACCAACGACCGTCCCATGACCATCGGCGCGCTCCGCGAGAGCGGCTACCGCAGCCGCAGCGTGAAGGAGGAGCTGCGGTCGAACCTGATGGTCGCCCTCGCGAAGAAGAAGCCACTCTTCGACGGGATCGTCGGCTACGAGCAGACGGTCGTCCCGCAGATCGAGAACGCGATCCTCTCGGGTCAGGACATCATCTTCCTCGGCGAGCGCGGACAGGCGAAGACGCGCATCGCACGGTCACTGATCACGCTCCTCGACCCAGTGGTCCCGGCCATCGCCGGGTGCGAGATCAACGACGATCCGTTCGCGCCGATCTGTGCCTCGTGCAAGTACCGCGTCGCCAACGACGGCGACTCCGTGGAGCTCGTCTGGCTCACACCGGACCAGCGGTACAGCGAGAAGCTCGCGACCCCGGATATCTCGATCGCCGACCTCGTCGGCGAGGTCGACCCGATCAAGGTGGCCGAGGGCCGCTACCTCTCCGATGAGCTCACCATCCACTACGGCCTGCTGCCGCGCACGCACCGCGGGATCTTCGCCCTGAACGAGCTGCCGGATCTCGCCGAGCGCGTGCAGGTCGGGCTGCTGAACGTGATGGAGGAGCGCGACGTGCAGATCCGCGGGTACAAGATCCGTCTCCCGCTCGATCTCTTCGTCGTCGCGTCGGCGAACCCCGAGGACTACACGAATCGCGGCCGCATCATCACGCCGCTCAAGGACCGCTTCGGCTCGCAGGTCCGCACGCACTACCCGAAGGAGCTCACAACCGAGGTCGGGATCATGGAGCAGGAGCGATCCGAGTTCATCGATGAGGGCATCACCACCACCGTCCCCGGCTACATGAAGGAGATCCTGGCCGAGCTGTCGCAGCTCGCCCGCAAGTCGCCGGAGATCTCGCAGCGCTCGGGGGTCTCGGTCCGCGTGACGATCGCGAACTACGAGAACCTGACCTCGAACGCGCTGAAGCGCGCCCTCCGCAACAACGAGACCGCGGTCGTGCCGCGGATCAGCGACCTGCCCGCGGTGGTCGCGTCGACCGCGGGGAAGATCGAGCTCGAGTCGGTCGGCGACCTCTCCGAGGAGCGCGTGATCGACCGGCTGGCGCAGCGTGCCGTGCTCAACGTCTTCAACCGCACGTTCGCGCTCGCCGAGTTCGACTCGCTCCTCGCCGCCTTCCAGCGCGGGGCGACGATGCACGTCTCCCCGACGCTCCCGAGCCAGGAATACGTGAAGCAGGCCCTCCAGATCCCCGGGATGAAGGGCGCCGTCGCGAAGCTCGGCGCGGCCGGGAATCCGGCGGCGATCGCCGCGGCCGTCGAGTTCGTGCTCGAGGGGCTGCACCTCAACCGCAAGCTGAACAAGGAGCGCGGCGAGTCGCGCTCGACCTTCCGGGGCTGATGCAGGAACCCGACAACCGGTTCTTCGATGACGTCCGGTACAAGCGCTGGGACGGTACCCAGCGCCTCGACGCGCTCGAGGCCGACGAGCTGCTCGGCGCGATGTCCGACGAGCTGCTCTCGGGTGGCGATCTCGAGGACGCGATGGCCCGCCTCGCGCGCTGGGGCATGCCCGGCCGGATGGAGGGGATGCAGGACCTCCTCGAGCGGCTGCGCGCGGCGAAGCAGAAGCGCGCGGAGCGCCACGATCTATCGGGGATCTTCGACGACCTCCGGCAGAAGCTCGAGGAGGTCAAGCGGCTCGAGCGCGAGGGCCTCGACCGCCGCGAGCTTCAGGAGACGAACGACGAGGCGCTGAAGCAGGCGATGCAGAACCTCGCGCGCGAACGGCGCGAACAGCTGGACGCGCTACCCGACGACGTCGGCCGCGCGATCCGCGGGCTCAAGGACTACGAGTTCGTCGAGCCGAAGGCGGCGGAGAAGTACCAGGAGCTCCTGAAGCAGCTGCAGGAGCAGGTGCTCGGCTCGTATTTCAAGAACATGCGCGACTCGCTGAAGAACCTCTCGCCCGAGCAGCTCGAGCACACCCGGCAGATGATCCGCGACCTCAACCGCGCGCTGAAGGAGCGCGCCGAGGGCGGCGACCCGGACTTCGAGGCGTTCCAGCGCCAGTACCCCGAGCTCGCCGGCAACGCGAAGGACTGGGACGATCTGCTGAAGCAGCTCGCGATGGGCATGGCCGCGATGCGCTCCCTCTGGAACAGCATGTCGGGCGCGATGCGCGAGCAGCTCGAGGAGCTGCTCGGCGCCGCGTTCGACGATCCGGGCCTGCAATCCGCGATGAACGAGCTGGCGGACACGCTGGGTCAGCTGATGCCGCTGGACGGCTACCAGCACGATCTCTCCGGCGACGATCCGCTCACGCTCGCGGAAGCGCTCGGGTTGATGGACGAGATGAACCAGCTCTCCGACCTCGAGGACGTCGTGCGCAGCGCACGCGACCAGGGTGACCTGACCGCGATGGACCCGGAGCAGGTCGAGCGCCTCGCCGGCACGAAGGCCCGGCAGTCGCTCGAGGAGCTCCAGAAGATGAGCGAGCTGCTCGAGGAGGCCGGCCTCATCCGCAAGGACGGCGACCGCTACGAGCTCACCCCGCGCGGGATCCGGAAGATCGGCCAGCGCTCGCTCGAGGAGATCTTCTCGACGCTGAAGCGCGACGCGTTCGGGAAGCACCGCGCCGACTCGCGCGGCCGCGGCGGGGACCCGACGGACGAGCTCAAGACGTACGAGTTCGGCGACCCGTTCCTCCTCGATCTCCCAGGCACCGTCCGCAACGCCGTCTTCCGGGAGGGCGCGGGGACGCCGGTGAAGCTCCATCCGGAGGACTTCGAGGTCTACCGCACGGAGCTCGTGACCCAGTCGGCGACCGCGATCCTCGTCGATGTCTCCCGGTCGATGCTCTTCCGCGGCTGCTTCCTCGCCGCGAAGAAGGTCACGCTCGCCCTGGACTCGCTCATCCGCTCGACCTTCCCGAAGGACGACCTCTACATCATCGGGTTCTCCGCGTACGCGACCCAGCTGAAGCCGGCGGACCTCCCCCGCCTCACGTGGAACGAGTACGTCTACGGCACGAACATGCAGCACGCGTTCGAGACCGCGCGGACCCTGCTGTCACGCTCGCGCGGGAAGAACAAGCAGATCCTCCTCATCACCGACGGCGAGCCGACCGCGCACTTCGAGGACGGCCGGGTGCGCTTCAGCTACCCGCCGACGAAAAAGACGTTCGAGGAGACGCTGCGCGAGGTCGTCCGCTGCACCCGCGAGGGAATCACGATCAACACCTTCATGCTCGCTCGCGGTCACTATCTCGTGGACTTCGTGAACCAGATGTCGAAGCTGAACAGCGGGCGCGCGTTCTACGTCGAGCCGGAGAAGCTCGGCGAGTTCGTCCTCATCGACTACGTGACCCACAAGAAGCGCCGCATCGCCTAGCGCCGCGCCCTCGCGACGAAACCCGCGGCTGCCCTCTTCGGTCAGATCCTCCGCGCGGCGCTGCGCGCGCGCATCGCGGCGGCTCCGCCGCACACCAGCGCGCCGACGATCGGCCAGAGCAGGAGGAAGACCGTCGCTCCGATCGTGCCGAGGCCAGCGCCGAACCGCGCGAGCCCGGGCGTGTCGGGTCCGAAGAGGTTGCCGACCTGGAGCACCCAGCCGGACACCGCCCCGATGAGCCCGGTGACGGCGCCGCCGATGGCGGCATCGGCCACCGTGCCGCCCGCGCGCCGGATCTCACCCGCGAGCCACAGCCATGCCCCGATCGAGGCGAGCGCGCCGAGCCACCCGATGACCGGGAGCTGTTCGAAGGCGGTGATGACGAGGAAGACGATCGAGCCGAGGAGCATCGCCGCGCCCACGCGGCCGGTCACTTCACGGCCTTCGGGTCGCCCGTCGCGATGAAGCCGAGGGCGCGCCGCCACGCGTCGTCGCACTCCTTCTTGTACTCCGCGAACGAGCGGTCGAAGAACGAGTGCGGCGCACCCGGGTACGTGACGAGGTGATGCGCGAGCTTGCGATCGGTGAGCGCCCGGTCGAACTCCTCGACGCTGTCCGTCGGGATGCCCTTGTCCGCACCGCCGAAGAGTCCGAGGGTCGGCGCCTTCAATTTCGCGACCCGGTCGAGCGGCGCGTCCTTGTCATTCTCGTCGCGCTTGCGCACGACCCCGTAGAAGCCGATCACGCCCGCGAGCCCGTCCTGCGCCGCCGACGCGTTGAAGGCGACGCGGCCGCCCATGCAGAAGCCGAGGACGAAGATGCGTGTCGCGCCGGTGCGCTTTCGCAGCTCGGCCGCGCCTGCGCCGATGTCCGCCTGAATGAGATCGGGCCGGGCGCGCGCGGCGGTCACGTGCTCTTGGAACGCGAAGTCCTCGGGCGGACGCTCCGTGCCCGCGGTGCGGCCGAAGTAGTCGACCGCGATCGCGTGCACGCCTGCCGACGCGAACCGCTCGGCGAGCTCCTCGTAGAAGCGGTGGAGGCCGCGGACGTCGGGCGCGATCACGACCCCGGCGTCGCCCTTCGCGGTAGCGAGGAACGTCCGGAACTTCGCGCCGTCCGAGCTGGTGAGGACGACATCCTCGCCGCCGGCCCCACCGCTGATCGGCGCGAGGTCGGCCGGGATCTCCGGCGGTCGTGCGCCGGGCGGGAAGCACATCGCGCCTATCGTAGTGAACGATGGCCGACCTGAGATCGCGCGTCGCCGCGCGTCTCGCCGAGATGACTCCGTACCTGGAGCGTTCGGGCGCGTCGTGCGAGCTCGTCGCGGTCGAGGATGGCGTGGCGCAGCTGAAGGTGTGGCTCACCCGACCAGGCGCGAGCCGGCTCGTCGCGTCGCTGCAGCTGAAGAACGGCATCGAGCGCGCATTACGCGACGCGATCCCCGAGCTGCGCGCGGTCGAGGCGATCAACCTGCCGCCGCACACGCTCATCGGCTGGGATCAAGCGGGCTTCGTGCCGGTGGAGCTCCCGAAGACCTAGCGCGTCAGGCGGATCTTCGGCACGCGGCTCAGGTCGTACTCCTTCATCCGTTCAGGACCGAGGCGCCGCAGCTCGTCGCGGGCCGCGGTCGCGTCGCCGACGAGCGCGGCGACGTCGACACCCTGGCAGCGCGGCGCGAATGGTCCAAGGCGCGCGATCCCTTCATCGAGCAGCGTGCTGGCGCCGTGGTGATTGCCGTTGCGCCAGTGATGGAAGCCGACGCCGATCTGCAGGATGCCGTGATAGAGGGCGCGCACCGGGGTGCGGGTGTCGCGCCAAAGAAGCTCGAGGGTCTCGTGCTGCTCGAAGAACTCGCCGGCGTTGAACTGCTCGATGCCGTGGATGAGCTCGGGTGGCGGGGGCCCGTCGCATCGCGCGCGCGGATCCTCGTCGATCGCGCCGCCCGGGACGCGCTTGGGCGGCCGCCGCGCCTTGCGGTCGCGGCTAGTGGGCTCGGGTGGGTTCGGCGTCGAGCAGCTTCCGGAAGCGGAGCTCGTCGATGATGAATTCGCGGACGCCTTCGTTCTCGAAGCCGTCGGCGACGTGGGCGAGGTCGTCGGCGTAGCTCGCCTTGATGCCCTCGCGGATGTCGTGACCGGCGGCGAGGAAACCCTTGGGCAGCGCGTAGATCCGCGTGTACTGGAAGTGCCAGTTGGGGCCGGTCTGGCCGAGGAGCTTGCCTTTGATCCGGATGAGGCGCGGCTCTTCGCCGACGATCTGCGCGTGCTTGGCGATCACGCGCTTCGCCTGTGCGCGCTCTTCGTCGCTCGTGTCGGCTGGCAACGGGAATTCGGCGGTGTCCTGTTCGCTCATCGGCGGCGGTGATGGTAGCCTTTCGTTCGGCGGAGGGACCGCGCAAGTGGGCTCCGGGATCCTTCATCAAGGGAGCTGCGAGCGATGGCCTATGTGATCACCGAGCCGTGCATCAACGTGAAGGATGCGAGCTGCTGCGATGTTTGTCCCGTGGACTGTATCTATACAACCGATGCCGACAACATGTACTTCATCCATCCCGACGAGTGCATCGACTGCGGCGCGTGCGAGTCCGTGTGTCCGGTGAGCGCGATCTTCCCCGAAGATGCGGTGCCCGACAAATGGAAGAACTACATCGAGATGAACAAGGTCTACTTCAACAAGTAGTTCCATCTTCTGTGGGGACACGATCGGCGACCGAGTGGTCGCCGATCTCATTTTCCTAGAGTTTGCCTGGCGCGAGCTTGCTCTCGGACGCAGACCAAGCATTGTTGATTGTCTCGGCGCTGCACGCCGACCCCGCGCGACACGTATGGCCGAATGCGGGCGGTGGCGTACTCGTGTCCGTGGGTGCAGTGTGTCTTGTGCGAGCCCCACTCGGGTCGGCCGCGGGCGAGCGCAGGCTGCTGGTCGACTATCGCAAGAGCCGTCCACGCCTGTGTACGTTTCACATCGCCAAGCCACGGCTGAAGAAGGTGGATCGCGCGACGAACGTCGTTGACTGTGCACGCGCGCCAACGATGGACCGGCTCGTTCGCACCATCCTGCAGATAGGGTCCGTAGATCTTGCCAATGTCGATCGCACTTGTAAAGCGAACGAGCTCGTCCGGTTGTCCTGCCTTAGAACCCTGCGTGATGGATGCCTCGATCACCTTGTACCCCGCGTGTGAGCGATGGTCACTAAGCGAGGTCGACCCCTCCGCGTCGAAGAGACCGGCGGCCCACGCGAAGGAGTCGAGGGGCACAGTGTCGAACTCGAGGCCGGCAGCGTTCTCGAACTGCCTACGCTTCTGTTGCGATAACCACGGTCCGATCAGCGCTCCCGTGCGTTCGACATCGCCGCGACTGCTCGCGACCCAGTGATAGAGCGGCTGACGGCCCTCTTCGATCTTCGGTCCCGCGACCCGGCCGACCCCGACCGCGTCGCGGAAGCGCAGCAAGACCTCGGGAACGCCGCTCAGGCTCCCTTGGTTGATCCGCGCGTATGGCTGACCTCGCTTGCGACGACGAGGGCGCACCAGCGCCGCCCACCCGTCGCCGTCGAAGAACCCCGCCGCCCACGCGAGCTCGTGCTCGTCCAAGCTTCATAAGAGAGCACGGCGCGACACGTCGCGACAAGACGTCCGTTTGGCTCACGACCGCGATCTTTTGGCTCGCTAGTTCTCCACGAGCGGCCGGCGCGCGCGGAACCCGCCCTCGAGGGTGTGCCACCACCCGATCCGATCGCCCTCGCCGAGCCGCCAGCAGAGGTAGACCTCTTCCCCATTGCGGTCGGTGCGGAAATCGATCAGACCGGAGTCGATGTCCTTCACCTCGACGCCGAGCTCGGCGACGTCGCGAAGCAGCGCCTCGATCTCGCTCGCGACGGGCGCGCTCGGCCGCTCGTCGTACGTTTTCTTCCGCCGCTTCAGGTCCTCGAGCAGCGGGCGGACGCGCGGCAGCAGCGCCTCGGCCTCGGCGCGGGTGAACTGCGGCATATCCTCACTCTAGGTCGCGACACGGGAGGTACCGATGGCCACGTTCGTCCTGCTCACGAAGGTCACCGCCGCCGGCGTGAAGACCCTGCAAGCGAACCCCCGACGCATCAAAGAAGTGAACAAGGAGATCGAGGCCCAGGGCGCGCGCGTCATCGCCCAGTACGCGACGCTCGGCCGCTACGACTTCGTGAACGTCGTGGAGGCGAAGGACGCCGAGACGATGGCCCGCGTGTCGGTCAGCCTCGGTGCTCGGGGCACGCTCTCGATCGAATCACTCACCGCGATCCCCATCGAGTCGTTCATCCGCTCGATCTCCGCGAAGAAGAGCGCGCGATAGCGGTGCCTCCGAGTCAGGCGGGCCAGCGGATCACGCCGCCGGCGTACCCCGACATCGTGCGGACGGACGAGGACCGCGAGCGCTTCGGCCGCCTGTACGACGACCTCGTGCGCGTGCTCGGCCTGTCACCGGCGGAGGCGCTGCTCAACGCGGCGACGCAGTTCGAGCTCGGCTTCGACGTCCGCGGGCCATTCGAGAAACGGAAGCGTCGCAAGAAGGTTGCGATGCAGACGGCCCACGAGCGCGGCGAGGAGGGCGCCGAGCCGCTGCCCTTCGACCTCGACCCGCCCGGCTGATCGCGATGCGCTATGCCGGTCGGACGATCGCCGCGGCGGCCCTCGCCGGCGGCGCGACGGCGGCAGTCGCGCTCTTCTCCGCGTACCGGCTGACGGATGCGCCGATCCGTGGCCGGCTCGGTGGCCCAGACCCGCTCGGCTCGATCGCCTCGCTCGTCGCGGCCGTGATCGCGATCGCCGCCTTCTACGCGCTCGGCCGCTCCGTCGCCGCCGACGCACCAAGCGCGCGGCCGGCGATCGTCTCCGGTGTGCTCGGCGGCGCCCTCGCTGGAGCGATCGCGAGCGGCGCGCAATCGTTCGCGCTCTCTGACTACCTGACCGCGGTGCTCGCCGGCTACGCCGTGCCGCCCGCGTTCCTCGCCATCGCGCTCGGGGCGTACGTGATACTCGCGACGCTCGCGGCGTCGGCGCTCGCCGGCGCGATCACCTACGCGGGCTGGTACCAGCGGAGGCCGAGAACGGGTTGACCCGCCGAGTCACGAACCTCACGCTGCTCGCGCTCACCGCCGGCCTCGTCGCGTCGGGTCTCGTCGCCTGGATCCTCCCCGAGCCAACGGGCGCTCCGCTGTACCTCGCGCACCGCGCACTCGGTTTCGCGCTCATCGTCGCGCTGCTCGCGAAGTACGGGATCGCGAGCGCGTCGGTCCGTCGCCGAGTGCGACGAGGACTCTCGGTGTCGTTGGTCATCGGGTCGCTCGCCGCCGTGGCGCTCGTCGTCACGGTCGGGCTCGGCGTCGGCTGGACGTTCGGGCTGGTGTCCTTCGATGCGCCGTGGAGCTATTCGGCGCTCAACATCCACGTGCTCGTCGGCCTCGCGCTCTTCCTACTGGTCGCGATCCATAGCGCCGTCCGGTGGGAGCGGCGGCCGCCGATCGCACGCTCGGCTCGACGGGACGCGATCCGCCTCGCGGTCGGCGGACTCATGGCGATCGCCCTCACTGCGATCCTCGAGCGCTTCGCCGACGACCGACGGGCGACCGGCTCGAAGCACGCCGGCTCCTTCAATGGCAACGCGTTCCCACTGACGATCTGGAACTTCGACTCGATCCCATCCATCGATCCGGCCGAATGGCACCTCGAGGTGACCGGCGCGCTCGCCGTACCGGGCGAGCTGAGCTACGCCGACCTGTTGGCCATGCCCCCGCACGAGCTCGCCGCGCTGATCGACTGCACCGGAGGCTGGTGGAGCGAGCAGCGCTGGCGAGGTGCGCGGATCGGCGATCTCATCGCCGGCGCGCGGGACACCGCCACGTCGGCCACCGTCGTTTCCGTCACCGGGCACCGCTGGACGTTCGCCCTCGCCGAGCTGAGCGATGCGATCCTCGCGACGCATGTCGGCGGGGAGCCGCTGAGCCCTGGGCACGGCTGGCCGGCGCGCCTGGTGATCCCCGGCCGCCGCGGCTTCCAGTGGATCAAATGGGTCACGCGGATCGAGATCGCCTGATCAGCCGACGGGGTACGCCCCGATGAGCGCGCCCGCCGCCTTCGCGTGCGCCTCGGCGTCGTCCCACGGTCGGCCGAGCAGCGAGGCCACCACCGCGCGCAGGCTGTCCGCCGTGACGAGCGTCCCATCGGCCGCGAGCGCCGCCGCGGTCGCCTCCGGGTGCGCGCGCAACGCGTCGAGGTAGCGGCCGACATCGCGCGGCACGTCGCCGAATAGCGCGAGCCCGTCACGGAGCCGCGCGATCGTCACGTCGTACGGGGTCATCGTGTGATTCGAAATGCCGTCGCCGGCCACGTACACGACCTCGCCGGTGACGAGCGCGACGCGTCCGTCGGGCGCGAGCGCGCCGGCATGGGCCAGGATGCGCGTCGCGACGGTCAGCTCGGTGGCGGGCTCTTCGCGGATCAGCACGCGGAGCCGGCCGGGGTCGCTAGGCCGCGACGGCCGCCAGCACGTCCTCGGCGCGCCGTACGGCCGCATCCGCGGGGATCTCGTCCTCGCGCGGCTCGGCGATCGACGCATCCCACACGAGCGCACGGTCGAGGCGCTCGGCCAGCCGCGCGGCGCACGCCTGTGCCACCTCAGCCACGGTCGCGCTCACGCCGAGGCGGGCGAACGAGCCGACCTCGTGCATGAAACCGCACGGGACCATCCGGCCGAACGCGGCGAGATCGGTATCGACGTTCAGCGCGAACCCATGCCGTGTCACGCCGCGCGAGACGCGGACGCCGATCGCCGCGATCTTCGCATCTCTGCCGTCCTGGAGCTCGACCCACACCCCGGTCTTTCCATCGATCACGCGCGAGGCGATGCCGAAGTCAGCGAGCGCCCCACGCAACCCGTCCTCGAGCGCGCGGACGTACGCGACGACATCAGGGGAAGGCCCGAGGGAAACGATCGGGTAGCCCACGAGTTGCCCCGGGCCGTGGTACGTGATGTCCCCGCCGCGATCGACGCGGTAGACCGAGGCGCCGGCCGCGCGCAGCTCCGCCGGCGATGCGGTCAGATGCTCGAGCGTGCCGCGGCGGCCGATCGTGTAGACGGGATCGTGCTCGAGGAGGAGCAGCCGTTCCGGGCCACCTGAGGCGAGCCGCGATGCGATCGCCTCCTGCAACCGCCAGCCCTCGACATACCCGACGCGGCCGAGCGCCGTCGCGCGCAGCTCAGCCGGCACGGGCCATCCCGACATGGCGCTCGGCGTGGTACGAGCTCCGCACGAGCGGACCGGACTCGACGTGATCGAAGCCCATGGTCATGCCCTCGTCGCGGAGGTCGGCGAACTCCGCGGGGCTCCAGTAGCGCTCGATCGGCAGGTGCTCGGGCGATGGCCGCAGGTACTGCCCGATCGTGAGCACGTCGGTCCCCTGCTCCGCGATCGCGCGCATCGTGTCCAAGACCTCGGCCTTCGTCTCGCCCAGCCCGACCATGATCCCGCTCTTGCACACGAGATCCGCCGCGCGCTCCTTCGTCCGACGCAGCACCTCGAGCGAACGCTCGAAGCGCGCCTGCGGCCGCACCCGTGGGTAGAGGCGGGCGACGGTCTCGACGTTGTGGTTGAGGATCTCCGGTCGCTCGGCGAGGACCGCCTCGAGCGCGGCGACGACGCCGCGGAAGTCAGGGATGAGCACCTCGACCGACGTGCCGGGCGACTGGCGGCGGATCTCGCGGATCGTCTCGGCGAACATCTCGGCGCCACCATCCTCGAGCTCGTCGCGGTTCACGCTCGTCACGACCGCGTGCTTGATGCCCATCCGCGCGACCGCGTCGCCGACGCGCGCGGGCTCGGCGCGGTCGAGCTCGTTCGGCTTCCCGGTCTTCACCGCGCAGAAGCCGCACGATCTCGTGCAGGTATCGCCGAGGATCATGAAGGTCGCGGTGCCCGCGCCCCAGCACTCGGCCATGTTCGGGCAATGCGCTTCCTCGCAGACCGTGTGCAGCGACTTGCTCCGCATCAGCCGCCGGAGCTCCTCGACCTGCGGGCCCATCGGGAGCCGGACCTTGAGCCAATCAGGGCGTGCGCGGTCGATCGGCACGCGCTCGTTCGCCGAGCTCCGGCCGCGCGACCGCGGCCGCTCGACCTCGCCGGGGATCTCGAACGCGATCGGGACGAGCTCCGCCATCAGCTCAACGCGACGTTGGCCGGATCGACACCCTGGATCCACGCCTTCACGTCGCGGAGGAACGCCGCGGCCGTCGCGCCATCCATGACCCGGTGATCGAACGACATCACGACGTTGCCCATCGTGCGGATCCCGATCGTGTCGTCGTCGAGCGCGACCACGCGCTTGCCGATCGCCTCGGTCGTCATGATCGCGGCCTGCCCCGGATTCACGATCGGGTAGCTCAAGTACGTGCCGAGCGTGCCGCCGTTGTTCACGGTGAACGTCCCGCCGTCGAAGTCCGGCAGGGTGAGCTTCTTGTTGCGGGCCCGCGTCGCGAGGTCCCGCACCGCGCGCGCGATGCCGGTGATCGAGAGATCGTCGGCGTTCTTGATGACCGGTACGACGAGCCCCTCGTCGCCGAGGGAGATCGCGATACCGAGGTTGATCGCCTTCACCTTCAGGATGCCCTGATCGGTCCACTTCGCGTTCACCATCGGGTGGCGGCGAAGGGCGATGGTGACCGCCTTGATCGCGAAGGGCAGGTATGTCAGCTCGAAGCCCTCGCGGGCCTTGAACAAGTCGCGCACCGAATCGCGGAACTTCGCGACGTTCGTCCAGTCGATCTCCATCATCGCCGCGGCATGCGGGATGGTGGTCTTCGAGGTGACCATCGCGCTCGCGATGGCCCTGCGCATCTGGCTCAGGGCAATGGTCTCGTCGCCGGCCATCGGTTGCGGCATCTCGGGCTGAGCGGTCTGAGCGGTCGCGGCGCGCGGCGCCTGGCGCTGCTGCGGCTGCGCCTGGAGCTGTGCGACGTACTGCTCGACGTCCTGGCGCGTGACCCGGCCGTTGAGACCGGTGCCCTGGACCCGATCGAGATCCACACCGTGCTCCGCCGCCAGCCGTCGCACGACCGGCGTCGCGCGGATGTCGCCGTTCGATGGGGCGGCGGGCTCGGCGACGGACGACGAGGACGACCCAGGAGCGGGGGCTGACGCGACGCGCGACGGAGCCGGCGCTGACGCGGCCGGTTGTGGCGGCGGCACCGGCGTTGCTGCGGCCGGTTGCGGTGGCGGCGCCGGCGTTGCCGCGGCCGGACGTTGAACCGCCGGCACTGCGGGAGCGGGTTGAGACGCGGATGGAGACGGTGAGTTGTCCGGACGCGGCGATGCCGGCGCCGCCGTCTCGGACTCGGCCGTGTCGAACGTCGCCAGCAGCGCCCCGATCGGGACCGTGTCGCCCTCCTTGACGTTGACCGCCTTGAGCGTCCCGGCGACCGGCGACGGGATCTCGGTGTTCACCTTGTCGGTCTGGACCTCGACGAGCAGGTCGTACTTCTCGACCCTCTCACCGGGTTGCTTCAGCCACTTCCCGATGGTGCCCTCGGTGACCGACTCGCCCAGCTTCGGCATCTTCAGCTCAAAGACGCTCATTTCAATACGCCGCCAGTTCCCTCATCTTCGTAGCGATATTGTCCGCGTTCGGCAGGAAGGCGTCCTCCTGGATCTTGTTGAACGGGGTCGCCGGCGACTCCGGCCCGGCGAGGCGCATGACCGGGGCGTCCAGCGAATCGAACGCTTCCTCGGCGATCATCGCGCAGATCTCCGCCCCTGCGCCGAACATCCGGTTGTCCTCGTACACCACCAAACACTTCCCGGTCTTGCGAGCTTCCCGGAGGATCGTCTCGGCATCGAGCGGCCGGAGGCTCCGGACGTCGACGACGTCGACCGACACGCCCTCGGCGGCAAGCTCCTCGGCGGCCTCGAGGCAGCGATGGAGCATCAGGCCGTACGCGTACACGGTGATGTCGGTGCCCTCGCGCTTCACGTCTGCCGGTCCGAGCGGGATGGTGAAGTCGCCGTCCGGCACGTCGCCCTTCACGGCGCGGTACGTGGCCTTGTGCTCGAGGAAGATCACCGGATCGGGATCCCGGATCGCAGACCGCAGCATCCCGGTGATGTCCTTCGGCGTGCTCGGGACCACGACCTTGAGCCCGGGGACGTGCGCGTAGAAGAGCTCGAGCGACTGCGAGTGGTAGAGCGCGCCGTGCACGCCCGCGCCCCACGGCATCCGGATCACGATCGGCACGTTCCATTGCCCGTTCGAGCGGTACCGGATGCGCGCCGCCTCGTCGACGATCTGCTCGAACGCCGGCGCGCTGAAGTCGGCGAACTGCATCTCGGCGATCGGGACCAGCCCGGCGATCGCGGCCCCGATCGCGACGCCGACGATGTTCGACTCGGCGAGCGGCATGTCGATGACCCGGTCGGGGCCGAACTCCTCGATGAACCCGTCGGTCGCCCGGAAGACGCCGCCGCGTACGCCGACGTCCTCGCCGAGGATGATGACCCGCTCGTCGCGCCGGAACTCGTCGCGCATGGTGTCGTGGACCGCTTGGATGTTGCTCTTCTCGGTCACGCTCTCAGCCTAGGCGAAGGTCGGGGAAGTCACGGGGCCG
>Ga0070698_100001991_pt1 | contig 22669 bp, 8 predicted proteins | sample KBSK1502metaG_FD_65477 | JGI IMG/M metagenome (GOLD analysis project Ga0070698, IMG submission 65477) | Corn, switchgrass and miscanthus rhizosphere microbial communities from Kellogg Biological Station, Michigan, USA - KBS K1-50-2 metaG | ecosystem: Host-associated > Plants > Roots >...
ACAAAAGGCTCATCAGAAATGTTGCGCCTGTAATCGCTTGCCCTGTCAGCAGAAGTTCCAAGACTATGTGATACCGCCCCTACCCTTTTTATCCCGTTAACCTTCGCTATATCATTCGCCAATTTTCCGTAATCATTTCCTTGTAATTGAAGGTTAACAATATTCTTTTCATTGATGCCATAGTTTTTTGAAAGCATGAAATTTACCTGCTGGTAAATAAATAAAACACAAATAATAAAAACCATTGATAAAGTAAATTGTACCACCATCAGCACCTTTCTGAATGTGACCCTGGTACCGAGTTTTGAACCAATTTTATTTTTTAAAACATGGACGGGCTTGAAGCCGGAGAGATAGGTAGCGGGCAAAAGACCTGCAATAATTCCAACCGCAGTAGCGAATAAAAAGAATAATATATATATAATACCAGATTCTTTAAGATCCACAGAAAATGATTGAGTAAGCCTGAATTGAAGAAAAGAGAATTTAAGAAACTGGAGAATAAGATATGAAACGATCAATGCAAGAATTGAAAAAACAACTGACTCCCCAACAAATTGTATAAACACCTGCCAGCGATTTGCTCCCATTACTTTCCGAACACCGATCTCTCTTGCACGTTTCAATGATTTTGCGATCATTAAATTAGTATAGTTCAATCCTGCCATGATCATGATCACCAAAGCCAGTACACTAAGAAAAGTTAAAATGATCTTTGGCATTGCCCTGCCCATATTATTTGAAAGTATCGGGCCCGGGCTTATTTTAGTTAATGGCTGAAGAAAAAATTCATAACCCCTGTCCCTAGTTTCTAATTTAACTCCCGCATAATATTTTTTACTGATCTCAGCAAGTGCTGCATTCACATCCTTTTCTTTTTCGCCTTTCTGCATTTTTATATAAGTAAGACCGGCATAATAATTTGTCCAGCTTTCCAGTGATGGTGACATTATGTTCTGCTTTTCCATAGCTGGCAATGCAGTCATTGATGTCAATACTTCAAACTCAAAATGTGTTTTACCAGCAAACTTATCTAACACGCCACTTACGGTAAAATTTCCATATCCTTTTAATTCAATTGTTTTACCCAATGGATCTTCGCTTCCAAAAATCTTTTTTGCTGTTTCTTGTGTTAGAACGAGACTGGAAGGTGATGACAAAGCAGTAGCCGGATCACCTTTTTCCAATTTAAAATTGAAAACCTTCAAAAAAGATGGATCAGCAAACAAACCTGAAACCGGAACCCTTACATTTCCAAATACAATATCCTGGTTTAATCGACGATTCAAGCGAACAATGTCATCAGTAAAAGAATAATTTTCTTTCAATACCGCTGCTAATGGCAAGGGAACCGTAGCATAATCTTCGCTTCCACCGCCAACACGCAATGCTCTTGTGTCAACACGGTAGATACGATCAGCATCATTATGAAACCTGTCAAAAGAATATTGTTCTTTTACAATTAAAATGATCAGCAAGCCAAGCGACATGCTTACAGAGAGACCCGCAATATTGATAAATGAAAAAGTTTTATTTACCCAGATATTGCGTAATGCGATCTTTATATAATTTTTTATCATGATCTTGGTTTTATTCTGTTCGTAAACTTCTGACAGGATTTATTAAAGCAGCTCTTAGTGCCTGGTAACTCACCGTCAATAAAGCAATAACAATTGCGGAAGCTCCGGCTAAACCAAATACCCACCATTGCACATTGATATGATAAGCATATTCCTGCAGCCATTTGTTTGTTGCCCACCATGCAACCGGAAATGCAATACCATTGGCTATTAAAACCAATTTCAAAAAATCTTTTGATAATAATGAAGCCAGGTTGACCATAGTTGCCCCTAATACTTTTCTTACACCTATTTCTTTTACTCTTTGCTCTGCAGAATAAGTTGCCAGACCAAACAATCCTAAACATGCAATAAAAATAGTTGCCAGCGCCACCCAGATCAAAAGAGTTTGGCGACGTCCGTCTTCAACATAAAACAATGCAAGCTGATCATCAAGAAAATGATACTCGAACGGATCATCTTTGTCATTGTTGACCATTACCTCTTTCAGTTTGTCCAATGTTCCCTTGATGTCTGTTGCGGCTATTCGTGCTGAGTAATAATCAATCACAAAAATTGGGTTTTGATTGTACGCCAGCACTAAGGGTTCTATCTTGTTACGCAATGATTGAAAATGAAAATCTTTTACGATGCCAATTACGTTCGGTTTGAATGAGGTATTGTCATTGTTTAACGGCACAAACGTTCCGTCACCGTTCCATGAGCGTGCCGGTATTTCAACTGTCTGTCCCGATGCTTCCGTAATGCCCAGCATTTTTGCTGCTGTTTCATTGACGATAACGGCAGCCGAGTCAGCCGGCTCATCAAAATTTCTACCCTGCAATAATTTAATTTCGTACGTTTTCAAAAAGTCTTTGTCGGCACCAATCAGGTAAGAGACGTTGGGCTCATCTGTGCTTCCCGTGTTTTTTATCCTAACCGTTACGATAGATTTCCATTCGCCGGGTACTCTCGATGTAACTGATACATTTTTTACCGCAGGTATCTTAGCAATTTCATTCTTAACCGCCTGGAAATTTGACCTTGCTTTCCTAGTATTTATGTCGATCACCACCATCAGGTCCTTATTAAAACCTAAACTGGTATTATTCACGTATCGAACCTGCAGAAAGAGAACGATGGTGCCAATGATCATCACAACGGAAATTGTAAATTGAAAAACCACTAAAGCTTTTCTTAATGAAAGACCGGTCCTGTCTTGAAGCTTTAAGCCTTTTAATAATAAAACAGGTTTAAATCTTGAAAGCAGCAAAGCCGGATAACTTCCGGATAAAAGACCAATGATAATTACAAAAGCAGTAGCGTAAAACCAGATCCGGTAATCAGTCGAGAAATTAAGAGAAAGTTGTTTATTAGTAAATTGATTAAATGCAGGAAGGATAAGGTTAACAACACCCAAAGCAAGGAAAAAAGAAATAAATGTTACTAATAAAGATTCAAATAAAAATTGTCTGATCAAATGGCTTTGAAATGCACCCACTGATTTTCGAACACCAATTTCTTTCAGTCGTGCAGATGCTCTTGCCGTAGTAAGATTCATGTAATTGATGCCCGCGATCAACAGTACAAAAAGAGCTATAAATGAAAATATTTTGATATAGAAAGTACTCCCTTGCGGAATGGCATCCACATTTGAGTTCCTTGCACCATCGACAATGTTTTTTGAGTTGAGGTGTATGTCTTTTAATGGTTGAAGACTAAAAGAAAACATAGTACCGGCAGGTGGTTTGAAATTATCATGAACCAGCTTCGACATTTTCTCTGCAATGGTTTTCGGATCCGAGTTTGGCTTCAACAGTGCATACACTGAATAATTATTGGATAGCCAATCACTTGCCCTCGCAGCCCTGTTAAGACTGTCGCTGGTAAACGTTACATCAGACATAACCGAACTGAAATTAAAACTTGAATTACGTGGATGATTTTTTAAAACGCCTGTGATCTTTAATGGTATTGACTGAATAAAACTGAACTGTAGAGTTTTACCTATTACATCTGTCTTATCAAATAGTCGCTTCGCTAAATCCTCGTTAATGATAATCGTATTGGGTTCCTGTAAGGCGGTTTTTCTATTACCAGAGATCATTGGAAAATCAAAAATCTGCAGTAAGTTTTCATCAGCCACCGTAACAGTTTCCTGGAAAAAATTTGCTGGGTTTTCCTGAGCCAGTATATTAGCCCTGCCGATTCGTTGCAGATGAGTTGTATTCACAACGCCGGGAATGGCCTTTTTTGACTCTTCAGCAAGTTTATAACCCGCAGCAGCTATGGTTGTTTCTTCACCATTCACAGTTTTGTGTTCTATTACCCGGTAAATTCTATCTGCCTTGCTATGCTGCTCATCAAAAGTAAGTTCATCAAAGAGGTAAAGTCCGATTAACAAAAAACAACTGATGCCAAATGTGAGCCCTGCCACATTAAGGGTAGTATAGAGTTTGTTTTTCCAGAGACTACGCCAGGCGATCTTAAAATAATTTTTTATCATAGCTATTGTTTTATTCGGTTCTTAATGATCTTACAGGATTCGCAATGGCCGCTTTAATTGCCTGGAAGCTCACCATCCCTACAGTTAACAATAAGGAACTGGTGCCTGCCAAGACAAAAACCCACCAGGAAATATCGATGCGGTAACGATAATTCTCTAACCAGCCATGCATAAAATAATAAGCAAGCGGTGATGCGATCAGCAGGGATATGAAAACCAGCAACACAAAATCTTTCGATAAAAGTTTCCAGACATTCAGCACCGTTGCACCGAGTACTTTACGAACGCCTATTTCTTTTGTCCGCTGCTCGGCGACGAACGATGCCAACCCGAAAAGTCCAAGGCACGAAATGAAAATTGCAAGAGCTGCAAAGAAACCGGCCAGCTTACCAATTTTTACTTCATTGGAAAACTTAGCAGCATATTTTTCATCTACAAACTTGAATTCAAATGGTGCTGCAGGATTGTGCTTTTTAAAAATGGTCTCAGTTTTTGCCAATGCATTGCTGACAGAAGCTTTAGGCGCTATCCGGATATTGATCACATTTGGGTTCCCACGGTCTATAGTAAATAACGATGGCTTTATATTATCGAAAGGCGAGAATTTTATCATATCGGCAACAACACCGATCACACGATAATCTTTGCCCGAGAGTTTTACAATTTCATTTAAAGGGTCTCTGAATCCCATTAATTGAATGGCAGATTGATTAAGAATAACGGCTGTAGTATCAGTAGAAAAGGCTTTGGAAAAATCTCTTCCCGCCAGGAGCTTCCATCCGATCGTTTTACCATAATCATGTGTCACTCTGTTAGAGATCAGCAGCGGTTTCATATCCGGTGTTTTTCCTTTCCAGGAAACAGCGGTTGTTCCTCCATAATCATCCGTGACAGAACTTTCGGACCGGGCAATATTTTGTATATATCCGGTGTGAAGCAGGTCTGTTTGCAGCGCTTCATAATTTTTCTTTATCTCCGGTGTTTTCATAGTTACCTCGATCAGGCCATCGCGGTTATAACCTGCAGGTCGGTTTTTCGCATGCATGATCTGGCGGAAAACGATAAGCGTACCTATGATCAGCATTATAGAAACGGTGAATTGAAAAACCACCAATGCTTTGCGTGGCCATGAAGCCAACCGTCCGGCTTTAAATGTTCCTTTCAAAACTTTTATCGGACGAAACGATGAAAGATACAATGCGGGATAACTTCCTGCTATTAATCCAGTCACCAGGCAAAAACAAAAGGCCAACAACCAGAAATAAACTTTTTGCCATGGAATGATCATTCCCTTATCCGTCACCTGGTTGAAAAAAGGCAGCGCTACCTGGACAAGCAGCAGGCAAAAGATAAAAGCGATAAAAGAAACCAGTACCGATTCGCTGAAAAACTGATATAGTAATTGACTTCTCTGCGAACCAATCGTTTTGCGGATACCGACTTCTTTGGCTCTTTTTTCACTGCGGGCAGTACTCAGGTTCATAAAATTGATACAGGCAAGCAGTAACACAAAGATGCCTGCAATGCCAAACAGTCTTACATGCTGAATCAGTCCGCCGGTGTTTTTGCCATTTGTAAAATCACCATGCAAATGCCAGCGGCTCATGGGATGTATGAAGAATTCCGGTTTATATTTTGGAGGATCGTCCCGCTTCATTCTTATATCTTTTATAACAGATGAAGCTTTACTGAAATCAGCACCTTCTTTCAGTTGAACAAATATCTGAAAAGAGTTTTCATCCCACTGATCTAAAGCATTTTTTGCATAACTGTCTATGCTTATAAACAACTGCCATGGGGCGAGAAAAAATACATCTCTGAATGAACTGTTACCTGGCATATCTTCATACACGCCGGTCACTTTTACTTCGGCTTTGTTATTCATGCTGATAACTTGGTTTACCGGGTTTTCTGTGCCAAAAAGTATTTTTGCCAATGACTCGGAAAGTAAGATGGAGTTCATATCTTTTAATCCACTTCTGGTACCACTCAGCATTTTCAACGTCATCATCTCCGGAAAATATTGTTCGGTGTACATCCCGGTCTTCGAGATCTTTTTATCAGCAGTTCCAAGAATAACATCCCGGTTATAAGTTGATACACAGGCGGACTTAAAATCCGGGTATTTATTGCGAAGCTCTTCAGCAAGCGGTATCGGCAACGAGTTATAAGAAGCTTTCTCTACATCAAAAGTTACAAACTGCCATACCTGCCCGATACGGTCATAATTTTTTTGATACTTGTCAAACGACAATTCATCCGATACCCATAACCCGATGATCATCGTCACAGCCATACCGATAGATAGTCCTGCAATATTTATGAATGAATACAATTTGCCTTTTTTCAAATTGCGCCAGGCGATCTTGAAATAATTTTTTATCATAACATACATTTTATTCTGTTCTCAAACTTTTTGCAGGATTTGCAATCGCCGCTTTGATTGCTTGAAAGCTCACTGTTACAAGTGCAATTAATATAGCTGATGCACCTGCTATAGCAAAAGCCATCCAACCGATATGTATGCGATAAGCAAAATCCTGCAACCATTTATGTATACCCCAGTAAGCTAATGGTGCAGCTATCGCAATAGAAATGCAAACAAGGATCAAAAAATCTTTTGTCAACAGAGAAACTATATTGGGAACGGAAGCACCAAGGACCTTCCGCACTCCTATTTCCTTTACCCGTTGCTGTGCAGCAAATGTTATCAACCCCCAAAGACCCAAACAAGATATAAGCATTGCCAGCACTGAAAATATTTTGAAAAGACTGTACAGCCTTGCTTCCGTTTTGTATAAGGCATCCAAGCGTTGATCCAAAAAATTAAATTCAAATATTCCCGAAGGATATGCTTTTTTATAGCTCGAATTGATCTTACTGATAACAGCAGGAATATCTGTCCCGGCCTGTATCTTAATATTGAGCTTATCACAATAAGGTAAAAACTGTGTAATTAAAGTCGGTTTAATAGCCTCGTGTAATGAACTAATGTTGAAATCAGCTACTACCCCTACTATTTCCGCATGCCATCCATCCATTCCCACCCAGAATGTCTTTCCCAACGCAGCCTCAGCGGATGGAAACCCTAATTCCTGGATTAGTTTTTCATTCACCACTGATTTAGCATATCGCTGACCTTTTGGTTTTGATCCTGAAACACTGCCTGTATCTGTTATATTGAAGAATCTTCCTGCTTTTAATTTCAATCCATATAATAAACAGAATTTTTCATCGGTCATGATCGTGGTTACCAGTTTCTGATTGGGGTCATCTTCTCCAATAACACTCATTACTGTTCCCCAATGGATATTGTCTTCACCACTTGGAGGGCTGGTAGAAAAAGACCAGCTTTTTATAGCAGGAATATTTGTCAATTCATTACCCAACAATTTTTTTTCTTTCGTGTTCTCATTAAATGATACCGGTACGGTAACAATATTGTCTTTATCGAAACCGAGATCTTTATGCTGCATATAGTTCATTTGTTTGCCAATAAGCAACAAACCGATCAACAAACAAACAGATATGCTGAATTGAGTAACGACTAATGCTTTGCGAAGCAACGAAGATTGTGGTGTTGCATTTACAGAACCTGACTTCAAAACCGTGACAGGATGAAATCGTGTAATCAGCCATGCAGGATAAATTCCAGCCATTAACGCTGTTAAAAAAATACCAATCAATAATGAAATAATAAGTGAGGGTGAATGAAGAATATCAAAAACAATTAGTTTGTCGGCGAGTTTATTAATATAGGGCAAAGAAAGTTTAGTGATGATGATCCCGATAACAGCAGCAAATAAAACAAGTAATAAGGCTTCGCTTAGAAACTGCCTGATTAATTGAAATCTTCCTGCCCCTATTGACTTGCGAACACCAATTTCCTTTGAACGGCTGAGAGCCTGCGCAGTTGAAAGATTAACAAAATTGATACAGGCTAAAATCAATACAGCTAACCCGACGCTTCCAAAAAACCAAAGCCAACTTATATTAATTGCCTGTACCCATTTTCCACCCCCCGAATATTTAGAACTGAAATGAACATCTTTTAATGGCTGAAGTTCCATTTCTTCACGATGATCTTTTCCTGCCCACTCCTGATTATTCGCAAATCTGTCATAGATACTTTGAATGGCTATTTTAAGACCGCTTCCCGGCCTTGTTCCTTTCGGCAAAACAATAAAAGTTGATCCGCCTGACACAGAACCATAATGAGTAGTGCTTGTCATCAGGTATTTTTCATTATCAGAAAATGAAAGCAGCATGGAAGCGGGTAAATGGGTGTTGCCCGGAAAATCTTTTATTATTGCGCCTACCGTGACATTAAAACTATCATTATAGATAAATGTTTTTCCAATTGGATCTTCGTTACCATAAAACTTTTTAGCAGTTGATTCTGTTAACAAAGCCTGGTAAGGTTTGCGCAATGCTTCATAAGCATTACCATTTATAACTTTTACATCGAACACATCTAAAAACTCAGGGTCGGTCATCATTACCTGATCCTGTTTGAAACGCTTTGTCGGATTTATTTCAATAATAGATTGAAAAGGGTGATGAACTTTCGTTACAAATTCAAGACCGGGCACATCTTTACGCATCTGATCTGCCAGGGGAAAAGGTGTTGAAAAATGAAACATCTTTTTACCGAATTCTATCCAGACTTGATTGACACGGTATGTCCTTTCAGCCTTGCTTTCATAAGCATCGAAACTTAATTCATGTTTTATAAATAAACCAATAAGAAGACAAATTGTAATACCTAATGTTAGTCCTACTATATGTAATGACGTGGTAAGTCTCTGCCGGCTGAACCGACGCAAAATGACTGGAATGTTTTTAAATATCATGATTATACTTTTTATTTTATTCTGTTCTCAAACTTTTCACTGGGTTTGCGATCGCAACCTTCAGTGCCTGGAATCCAATTGTAATAAATGCAATAATGATTGCTGACAAACCAGCAGCAAAAAATATCCACCAGCTGATTGATATGCGATAAGAATAATCCTGGAGCCATTTATTCATAACAAACCATGCAAATGGTGAAGCAATAAATATTGCAATAGTTACCAGTTTCAAAAAGTCTTTGCTTAATAAAGCAACTACTCCTCTTACGTTGGCGCCTAATACTTTTCTTATGCCAATTTCCCTCGTACGTTGTTCAGCAACGAATGAAACCAATCCAAAAAGGCCTAAGCAGGAAATCATTATGGCTAGAAGCGCAAAAAAGGTTGATAGCTTACTAATGCGTGCTTCATCACCGAATTTTTTTGCGTATTCTTTATCGGCAAATTTGTAATCAAAGGGGATTTCAGGATTATATGCTTTGAACACTTTCTGTATTTTACTAAGGGCATCAGAAGTTGGAACGACGGGCATCAATTTTATATTGACAAGTCTTAAATCTTTACCGAGAACAAAAAAAGTAGGTTTGATTTCGGAATAAGGCGATTCCATTATTAAATTCTTTACAACTCCGACAACGTGCAAACGATTATTATTTTCATCGGTAATGATTTTCCCGATTATATTCTTCAAGCCGGTCAACTTCATCGCTGCCTCATTTAAAATAACCGCCGAGCTGTCTGTTCTAAAATCTGTGGAAAAATCTCTTCCTTCAATAATTTTCCATCCGATAGTCTTACCAAATTCATGTGTGCATGAAATCAGACCTATGAGCGGCAATAGCTGAGGGTCTTTTCCTTCCCATGTAAAATCATCTCTGTTTCCCCATATAGCCGTTGTCGGACTTGATGATTCACTTATTTCATAAACAGCTCCTGTTTTTATTAAATCATCTCTGAAGGCGCTGTAGCTATTTTTAATAGCCTCTGTATTGCCGATCTGGATCAACCCGGTATTGCTATAACCAATGGGCCGATTTTTAGCAAATTGAATCTGGCGATTTACAATAATAGTTCCGATGATAAGGGCAACTGAAACCGTAAATTGTAAAACAACTAATGCTTTACGAGGCACTGCGGCTAGCCTGCCAGCTCTGAAAGTGCCTTTCAACACTTTGACAGGCTGAAAAGAGGACAAGTAAAATGCGGGATAACTTCCTGCGATTAATCCCGTAAATAAACTAAAGCCAAATCCGGTCACCCAAAACAAAGGGTTAGACCATGGAAAAGATATTTTTTTATTAGCTACTTCATTGAAAAATGGAAGGCTTAATTCAACTAAAAATATTGATAGGAGAAAAGCAAAGACGACAACTGATAGTGATTCAACGAAAAACTGGATAACCAGTTGCCAGCGTACAGAACCAGAAGCTTTACGGATTCCAACTTCTTTTGCTCGTTTTTCGCTTCGGGCTGTACTCAAATTCATAAAGTTGATACAGGCCAGGAATAATATAAATAAGCCGATAATTCCAAATAGCCTGACAAATGTGATTTTACCTCCTGCATTTTTTCCATTTTTAAACTCTGAATACAAATGCCATTTCTTCATTGGCTGCAAAAAGTATTCAGGTTTGGATTGAGGATAATATTTTTTTCCAATATTCTTAATTTTTGATATTATGCTTTCAAGATTTGCCCCGTTACTTATCTGTGCAAAAAGTTGAAAAGAATTATTGCCCCAATTGTTAATTGCATTTCGCACCCAATCCTGTTGCAAAAATGAAGACCATGGCAATAATACCTGCACACCATGAAATTCAGAATTAGTTGGTATATCGGCAAACACGCCGGTTATCTTACCATTTATATTATTATCGAATAAAATGGTTTTATTAATCGGGCTCTCATTACCAAAAAGACTTTTAGCAGCCGATTCAGATAAAACAATTGAAGAAGGTTCATTCAGGGCATCATTATATGAGCCCTGAATCATATCTATCGAAAAAATTCTCAGAAAATCGGGCTCAACATACATGCCCGGTTTCGAAATTTTTGTTTTACCAATAGTAAACGAATGATCCCATTCCCATGATGCCAATGCCATGTTTTTAAAATCAGACGCATAATTATTTTTTAATTCATCTTTCAACGGAAGTGGGATAGCAACATCTGTACTTACTTCATTGCCGAAGGTCTGATTAAGCATAACCCGGGCAATGCTTTCATAATTTTGATGATACTTATTAAATGACAGTTCATCCCATATCCAAAGCCCGATGAGTATAGCCAGTCCCATTCCTGTTGCCAGCCCGACAATATTGATAAATGAGTAGAGCTTATTCTTTACGAGATTTCGCCATGCGATTTTGAAATAATTTTTTATCATAACTATACTTTTTATTCGGTTCTTAATGATTTTACCGGGTTGGCAATGGCCGCTTTTATTGCCTTATACCCTACCGTTATCCATGCTATTATGATCGAAATAATAATCGCTGATACAAAAACTTCCCACCCTATGTTTGTATGGTAATAAAAACCAGCCAACCATTCTTTCATCAAATAATATCCTACCGGCGCTGCTATCAAAAATGCGATGGCTATCAGTACTGTGAATTCTCTCGAAAAAAGATAAACGATACTTTGCACCGAAGCTCCCAACACTTTCCGAACACCGATCTCTTTTGTTTTTTGAACAGCCATAAATGAAACCAATCCATATAAACCGAGACAGGAAATAAAAATGGCAAGGAAAGAGAAGATTTTAAATAACCGGGATGTGATTGCTTCATTCGCATAAAACTCTTCAATCCTGTCATCGAAAAAAACCCGGTCATACATATAAGTAGGGTATATTTCAGTAAATGTCTTCTGTACTTGTTCCAGAGCTGTTTTCATTTTATTTCTATCCATCCTGACAGCGATCCATTCATAAGCTTCGTATTCAGAAGAAATTACGATCGGTGTTATCTCGTCCCGAAGTGATCTGCTGTTAAAATCTTTTACAACACCTACTATAGGATAATTCTGAGTGCCATCAAACGATATTGTTTTACCAATTATATCCCGGGGAGATTGTAACCCTAATTTCTTAACAGCCGTTTCATTTACTAATAACTCACGAAGAGTATCGCTATGAAAAAAACTGCGTCCTGCAACCAATTGAAGCCCGAATGTTTTAAGGTAGCCGGTATCTGCCAATTGACGGGTGATATTGAATTGTTCTTTCTCAGGGGAATTATTAAAATAAAATGAACGAGACGAATTAAAAAAGTTGGAAGGAGCTTCCATGCACAAACTTGCAGACACTACACCGGGCAATTGTAACATCCGGCTTTCTAATAATGGATATTTAACTTTTAGCGAACTATCACTTGGTAAATTGATAAGAGCAATACCTTCTTTATCAAAACCCATAGGCCGATTTCTAAAGTAGCTCATTTGTTTTACTACTACGATAGTTCCGATCACCAGCAATTGAGCAATTACAAATTGAAAAACAACTAAAGCTCTTCTTAATGAAAGAGCGCCACTCTTTTTTGCAATAAGTTTATTTCTAAAGATCGTTATTGGATTAAACCCGGATAATACTATAGCAGGGTAAAAACCTGCGAGAAAAGTAACTGCTATTGCACTCAATACTATAAATAGTAATATTGAAGGATGCTGAAGAAAATTTAATGAAAGTCCCTTACCTAAAAGATCATTTAATAAAGGTAAAGTGAGCTGTGCTATCAAACAGCCAATTAAGAGGGATATCAAAGTGATAAAGGCAGTCTCCAATAAAAATTGTTTTACCAATTGAGAACGGCTGCCCCCTAATACTTTTCTAACGCCTATTTCTTTTCCTCTGTTTACAGATTGAGCTGTAGATAAGTTTATAAAATTGATACAAGCAACAATAATGAGAAATAATCCGATCAAACTTAACGACAACAGTTCTTTTTTTGAAAGACCATCTGTTCTGAAAAGTTCAACATCCGCATCGAAATGCATTTTTTCTAATGGCTGTAGCCCTAACCTGATGTCATATTTATCTTGCGGTTTATATTCAGGATAATATCTTTTCATAAAAGCAGGAAACTGCGCCTGCAATTGATCTCCAGACTGACCTTCTTTCAATAATAAGAAGCACTGTCCAAATGTGAACCCCCATGAATTTTCATTATTTGCAAAAACTTCGGGTAAGCGGTCACGAAGTGTGGGATAAGAAGCTGCTATACGTATTGGAATATCTGTATTGTCGGGAAGATCTTTAAAGACACCAACTATCTGCAAGGGTATTCTAAAGGAATAAAGTTGTATTGTTCTTCCAATTGCATTTTTATGATCACCAAAGAATTTATTTGCAACACTCCCGGCGATAACTGCAGTATTGGGATCTTTTAAGGCAGTAGCATTCCCTTCCAACCAGTTAAAATCAAGGATATCAAAAATTCCTGCCTCTGACCAAACCAATCCACCTTCTTCTTTAAACCTTTTTTCTTCACCGATATTTTTTTCAGGAATATAAAATTGAGCACCTCCCATTGCAAGTATTGCAGCCGTTTTTTCTACCGGTGCAAAATCCCTTTGCATAGCTGCTGGCAATGGCGGAGGTACTCCCGGTGTTCTTCTTGAGATCTCTCCATTACTTTTATTCAGCAGCGTAGTTACAACACGATATATCCTGTCCCGCTTACTTTGATATTTATCATAGCTCAATTCATTTCGGATAATAAGAAAGATCAGGATGCCGGCAGCGATGCCCACTGCAAGACCCATAATATTCAAAATAGAAAACGACTTCTTATTCCAAAGTGAACGCAAGGCTGATTTATAAAAAATGTTGAACATAATAAATACTATTCTGTTCTTAATGATTTTACCGGATTTGATATCGCAGCTTTTATCGCCTGGAAACTCACCGTTAATAAAGTAATAATAAGTGCAACAAAAGCAGCCAGCACAAATACCTGCCATGTTATTTCGATCCTGTAATCATAATTAATAAGCCAATTATGCAAATAATACCAGGCAATTGGTGCCGCTATAATGCAGGAAACAAGAACCAATACAAAAAATTCTATTGATAGTAATCGCCATAAATTAGCGATGCTGGCGCCAAGCACTTTGCGAATACCAATTTCTTTGGTTCTTTGCTCAGCAACAAAACTTGCCATTCCAAATAAACCCAGGCAGGAAATAAATATGGCAAGTACAGCAAAATAAGAAGCCAGCTTTCCGATACGTTCTTCATCTCTGAACTTAGATCCGAACTCTTCGTCCACAAATTTGTACTCAAAGGGAACAGCAGGTACAAATTTTTTCCAGGTCTGTTCTATCTTGCTTAATGATTGTTTAGCATTTTGCTTCGGATTTAGCCTTAAAACCAGATTCCACATGTTTGTATCAGCCTCTATATGATATAATGTAGGACGTACAGGGTAAAAAGGCGACTCTTGCATGATATCGCTGATAATGCCAATAATAGTATAAGGCTTTTGGTTCCACTTCAGTACTTTACCAACAGGGTTTTGAAAATTGAAAAACTTAGCGGCCGATTCATTAATTACAAACGCCGCTGAATCTGTTGCAAAATCTTTTGAAAAATCTCTTCCTTCTTTAATTTTCCAGTTCACTGTTTTACCAAACTCGTACGCCACAGCATTGTTGGGGAAATCAACAGCCATATTGGGGTCTTTGCCTTCCCAATCAAAACCACCATTGGTATTCCATACCGCTGTTAAAGGGCTTTGGCAACCTGTCATTTCCTCTACGGCCCCGGAATTCTTCAATTCATTTCGGATTGCTTCGTAATGTTCGGCAATTTCTTTTTGATTAGCCATGGTGACTAATCCATTGCGGTTATAACCAATCGGTCGGTCCTTTGCATGCTGTATTTGCTGATAAACTATGATCGTTCCGATTATCAGCATTATCGAAACAGTGAACTGAGTTACTACCAAAACCTGTCGTGGAATTGATGCAAATTTTCCAACACGAAATGTTCCTTTCAGCACTTTCAAAGGTTGAAATGAAGAAAGATAGAATGCAGGATAACTACCCGAAAGCAATCCTGTGATACCGATAAAAAGAAAACTAAAGACCCAAAACCATGGATTTTGCCATGGCATTTCTATTTTTTTTGATGCCACTTCATTAAATGATGGTAAAAACAATATGACCAATGCCAGGCATAACAGAAATGAAAGCAAGACCACCAAATAGGATTCTGCAAAGAATTGTTTTATCAGTTGCCACCGTAATGAGCCGACAGTTTTACGAATACCGACTTCTTTTGCACGTTTCTCACTTCTTGCTGTTGCAAGATTCATAAAGTTGATACAAGCAAGCACCAACACAAAAATGCCTATTATACTGAATAACCATACATATTGAATATTACCACCAATATTTTTTCCATTCTTGAATTCATTGAATAAGTTCCATTTGCGCATGGGTTGTAGAAAAACAACCCACTGATATTTTGCTTCTTCCTTACTTACATTGTTCAGTTTTACATTCCTGATTTTGGCAGAAACTTTTTCCATATCTGCATTATCTGCTATCTGCACAAAAGTTTGCGTGAAATTACTTCCCCATGGTTCATCCATTTGTTTGGCCCAGGGATTTTGAATTTCCCATAATGCCCATGGCAACATAATTTTTATATCCCGGAAAGAAGTATTATCTGGGAGATCTTCATAGACCCCGGTAACCTTAATATCATAATTTCTGTCCAGCTTTAAAGTTTTACTTATTGGATCCTCTTTCCCAAAAATGGATTCAGCACTGGATGCTGATAGCATAATGGAATAAGGATCTTTTAAACCCGCTCTTGTGCCTTTCAGCATTTTAAGCGAAAGCATTTCGGGAGCATCGGGATCAAAAAAGTTGCCGACTTTGGTAAAAGGTTTATTATTCAATGAAAGTAGATGACTACCCGTCCATGATGTTTGTACTACGTATTTAAAATCGCTTCCGAATTTGGCACGTAGCTCGGGTCCCATTAAGGCCGGATTAGCAGTTTGTGTTTCTACTTTGCCATTAAAGGTGGCATGCTGCATCACCTGTGCAATGTTATTATAGTTCTGATGATATTTATTAAATGTTAGTTCATCATACACCCATAAACCGATCATCATTGCAACGGCCATACCAACGGCAAGACCGCCGATATTAATTGCACTGTATCCTTTGCTCTTAATTAGATTGCGCCAGGCGATCTTAAAATAATTTTTTATCATAGCAATTTTTTATTCTGTTCTTAATGATTTTACCGGATTAGCAATAGCGGCTTTTATAGCCTGGAAGCTAATCGTTGCCAACGCGATAAACAAGGCAGTAGCGCCAGCTAACAAAAATATCCACCAGCCAACACTGATCCTGTATGCAAAATCCTGCAACCATCTATTCATAAAATAATAAGCTACGGGTATAGATATAACAATAGCAATAATTATAAGTTTCAAATAGTTCTTCGATAATAAAGCGATAATACTGGTAACAGAAGCTCCTAAGACTTTTCGAACCCCAATCTCTTTTGTACGTTGAGCAACGGCTACACTGATAAGTCCGAGGAGACCCAGGCAAGAAATAAATACAGATAACGATGCAAAAAAGATAATAAGACCACGAGTTAATTCTTCTCTTGCATAAAAACGAGCAAGCTCTTCATCATAAAATGAATACTCAAAAACATCATTGGGGTAAACGGCTTCCCAGATGTTCGATATTTCCCTGATCGTTTTTTCAGAATCGAAAGTATTTAGCCTGAGAGCAGCTTGTTTGTACCGGATCTTTAAAGAAAAAATAACTGTAGGTTCAATACCAGAATAAAGGTCTGTATTATTAAAATCAGATACGACGCCTGAAATGATCCCCGTTTTATTATCTGCATCACCAATTATTAATTTCTTATTCAGCGCTTCTTCCGGGTCATTAAGTCCAAGTTTTTTTACCAGCTTTTCGTTGATCAAGACTTCTTTTATCGTATCAGACGCTACAGGCTTTCTCCCTTTTAAAAGATGGATCTGGTAAGTATCCAGGTAATCTTCATCAGCACTTCTTGAACGGGAAGCAAATTTTTCCCAGTCGCGGTTATCAAATTTTATTGATCCTCCCCATCCTGCTCTTGAAGAGGGTGCGTTACTTGAAAAAGACACATTACTGATATAAGGCTTTTGTAAAAGTTGATCTTTTAAGACGGTCAAACTGTGATTTTCAGTATCGGGAATTTTAATGTGCAGGACCAGTTTTTTAGAAGAACCAATGTCTTTGTTTTTAAGATAATTTATTTGCTTAACGATTAAAACCGACAAGGCAACTAAAATGAAAGAGATGCTGAATTGTGATACTACTAATCCTTTTCTCAATGATATGCCCTCACCAATTCTTTTGCTGATGCCCCTCAGTGCATTCAGCGGATTGAAATTCGCCACTACCAGTGAAGGATAAAAACCTGCAGCAAGCGTTGTAAAAATTATAAGTATAAAAGCAAAGATGATCGTCTTAAAATCAAAAAACTGTTTGAAAGTTATATGAACACTAAGCCAATCATTTACCACAGGAGTAACCATGTAAGCAAAAAACATCGCTAGCATTACTGAACCAAGAGATATAATAGCTACCTCAGTGATAAATTGCCAGAACAATTGCGGCTGCGTACCACCCAAAGTTTTCCGTACACCTATTTCTTTAAATCTTTTGAAGGATTGGGCAGTCGAAAGGTTAATAAAATTGATACAGGCAATAACGATCAGTAAAAGGCCGATCAATGAAAAAAATAAAATAGTTGATCCCTGTATTTTCCCATTGTAATCAAGGTTAAAATGAACATCAGACAGCTTCTGCAAATGAAACCGGTAATACTTAGCATTCTCACCATAATATTTTTTTGAAAAAGCAGGGAACCGGGGATCAAAAACTTCGTTTGAAGTATTACCATTTAGTGAAATGTATGTTTCTTTCGATTTGGTAAACCACTGCCAGTCATCGTAACCAAAATCAGGCATAATTGTTTTCATGGTTGGCAGCGAAATAAAAACTTCTGTTCTTAAGTCAGTATTCCCGGGTATATTTTTCAACAAACCCACCACCTTTACATTTTGTTTATTATTGATATTTATAATTTGACCGACGGGGTTTGCATTGCCAAAATATTTCTTTGCATATTTTTCGGTAAGCACGGCGGTATTCGGCATATTCAATAGTGAAGCATTACCAGCCAGCCATTGATAATCAAAAATTTTAAAATAATCCTCATTAATGAAAGCAGCAGATTCTTTTTCAAGATATCTGTCAGGTGAACTGTTACTCTTTGCAATGCTGATGGTCATTTCCTGCTGGCCTATATAAGCAGCGTTTTCAACATCCGGAAAATCATTTTTTAGTGTTTCGTGTAAAATAAAGGGGCTTCCCTTTTCATGTTCGATACCTTCATCCAGGTGCAGATCCATCACAACACGATAAATATTTTTGAACTTCTGGTGATATATATCGGTACTTAGATGATATTTTACAAATTGAAAAATAACAATGCTGCCAAAAATGCCCAATGATAAACTCATTATATTAATGAACGAATAGCCCTTGCTATTAACAAGCTTTCGCCATGCTGTTCTTAGATAATAGTTTATCATTTACCCTCCTCCTCCCTAAAGGGAGTGTTTTAGAATTTCTGATGAGCTTTTGAATAATACTCATCCTTTGAATAATGTTGAACTAAAGAACTTAAGTCGAACAGAATTACTTTATCTAAAGTCCCCTTTAGGGGATTTAGGGGTTTCACTCAGTTCGCAGTGACTTCACAGGATTAGTAATGGCAGCTTTGATTGCCTGGAAGCTTATAGTGATTAATGCTATTAACAATGCAATAATGCCCGCGGCAATGAAAGTCCACCAATCAATATTGATCCTGTATGCAAAATCCTCCAACCATTTATGCATCCCCCACCATGATAATGGAAATGCTATTACTGCCGAGATGGTTACCAATAACAAGAAATCTTTAGACAATAATCCAATGATACCAGTTACACTTGCACCTAATACTTTTCGAACTGCTATTTCCTTAAATCTTTGCTTGATCGTGAATGCAGCAAGGCCAAACAAGCCAAGACAGGCAATTGCTATAGATAAAAGTGTAAATAGGCCAAGAACAGATTGTAAATTTTGTTCTTCCTTATAAAGCTTCCCAAAATCTTCATCTAAAAAAGTGTATTCAAATGGACTATCCGTTGTGATATTCTTCCAGGTACTTTCCAAATTTTCCAATGTTTGAGGTAACCCCTCCGGCTTAACACGTATAGCTACAAAACGATACCAATCTGGCTTAATATGAATGACGAGAGGCTTAATATCATCATGCAGTGAAGCGAAATTAAAATCCTTTACTACACCTATCACTTTACCTTTTTTTCCCAAACCCCAGTCCATATCTTTTCCAATTGCATTTTCGGGGCTTTTCCATCCGAAAACTTTTACAGCAGCTTCGTTCACCATAAAATCTCCAGTGGTATCAGTAACATACGATTTGGAAAATTCTCTTCCTGCAGCCAATTGAACCTGGAATGTTTTCATAAAATTTTCATCAACAGAGATAACAGGTTGTGAAGTGATCTCATTTTCGGCGGCACCTTCAGGCAACACCGCAATATTGCTGATACCACTTTTAAAAGAAAAATCGGTAAGCGTACTATTAACTACTGATGAATTTTTATTTATTTCCTTTATCAACACGTCTCCTTTAGGCAGATCAGCTCTGCGTATTCCGATCTCGATCACCTGGTCTTTATTTAATCCAATTTTCCGGTTTTGAATAAACTTTAGTTGCTTTAATACAAGACCGGTCCCGACAATAAGTATGATTGCAATTGTAAATTGGAATACGACCAGGCCTTTACGCAGGATCAGGTCCTGCCAACCATGCCTGATAATTCCTTTCAATGCAGTGATAGGAGTAAATGATGACATTAAAAGAGCCGGATATGAACCGGCGATCAAACCCACTCCTATAATAATTAATGTATATACCAGGGCTAAACCCGGAACCTGGAAAAAGTTCAATGGCAGATTTTTTCCAGTGAAATCATTGAACCAGGGCAGTGAGAGTCTTACTAACCCAAATGCGATCACTCCGGCGATCACCGCACATAAAAAAGATTCGCTGAGAAATTGCACTATTAACTGTTTGCGCATTGCACCAACAACCTTTCTTAATCCAATTTCTTTAGAACGATTCAGTGATCTCGCTGTTGAAAGATTAATAAAATTACAACAGGCAATAAGAAGAATGAGGATGGCAGCTGCAGAAAAAATATAGACATAACTGATGTTGCTATTGGGGTTTATTTCCGCATTCATATTCGATCTTAAATGAATATCTGTCACTGGTTGCAATTTCAGATCATACCACAGACCGCTTGTTTTTCGTTCTTCTTCCATTTGTTTGTGCATGAACACATTTATTTTTCGTTCCAATTCCCGGGAGTTATGTTTCTCAGGCAGCAGCAGGTAAGAATATTGACTGTTGTTGAACCAGTTTGTTTCAGGTTCATATTTATTCATATCGCTGATAGTGATACGTGAAAGCACACAATCAAAAGCAAAATGAGAGTTAGCCGGGATATCTTTTATGACACCGGTAACCGTTAAATTAATAGTATCTGAAAACTGCATGATCTTTCCTAATGCTTCATCATCGCCAAAATATTTTTTTGCAGCGCTTTCAGTAAGTACAATTGAATAAGGACGGGTGAGAGCCGTTTTGGGATCGCCTGCCATCATTGGAAAAGTGAATATGTCAAACAAAGTTGAATCCGCATAAACAATTTTTGTATCGTAAAATTTTCTTTGTTTTACGGATAACACCCTGCTTGAAAAAGTAATGCGAACGCTTTTTTGAATGTCAGGAAAGTTAGACTGCAGGGTTGGCGCCATTATCGGCGAAGTCACGGCTTGCGGACGATCTTCTTTTGGCAAATGAAGCATTTCAGTAAGGCGGTAAATACGATTCCCCTTTATATTGTATTTATCATAGCCTAATTCATATTGCACATATAAAAAGATCAATATGCAGGCAGCAATACCTACAGAAAGACCGGCAATATTAATAAACGAGTACAGTTTACTTTTAATAAGGTTCCTGTAAGCAACAAGAAAGAAGTTTTTGATCATAGCTTTTGTTTTTTATGAGTGATCAATGATGAGTAATGAGTAAGCTGAACTCATCACTCATTATTCATTATTCATTCTGTTCGCAATGACTTCACAGGATTTGCAATTGCGGCTTTTATTGCCTGGAAACTTACTGTTAACAGCGCCACCAGCAACGTGCATAGACCTGCAATAATGAATACAGTCCAATTAATATTTATTCGGTACGCAAAATCTTCCAGCCATTTATTCATGAAATACCAGGCAACAGGAAATGCAATGATCGAAGCGATGAGAGTGAGTTTCAAAAAATCTTTCGATAATAATGCAATAACATTCGGCACGGATGCTCCCAAAACTTTTCGCACCCCAATTTCTTTTGTTCTTTTTTCCGCCATAAAAGCACTTAGACCAAACAAACCAAGACAAGCAATGAAAATAGAAAGTGCGGCAAATATGCTGAATATACTTCCGAGCCTTTGCTCTGAGCGATATTGTGCATCGAATGCTTCATCCAAAAAGCTATAATCAAAAGGCTCAGTATTAGTAAAGGTTTTCCATTGTTCTTCGAATTGCTGAATAGTATTGCTGATATTTCCACCCTTAATTCTTACTACAACATTTGAAGTGCCCCAACCATAAGTTTTAGAAGTCGGATGAAAAAGTGCAAAAGGGGTAATGGCGTTTTGTAATGATTGAGTGTTAAAGTTCTTAACCACTCCTATCACCAGGAACCGTGTATTATTGTTTCCGGGATATTCCAGCCATTTTCCTACAGGGTCTTTCCAACCGATTTGTCGCACAGCTTCTTCGTTGAGAATGACAGATGCTGAATCATTAAACTCTTTGGAAAAATTTCTTCCTTTAACCACTTTAATATTCAAAGTGGGTATAAAAGCATCATCTACCATGAAAGAATTCAGTTCCAGCTCCGCAGATTTTTTATTCCCTTCATCCTCTGGCTGATAATTATCTCCAAAGGCACTACCCGAAGGAATACTGGTAGTGATCGATGCATTCAACACACCCGGCATTTGTTTTATTGATTGCCGAAAAGCTTCCTCTCCCGATGCCAGGCGATCACTGCTTGAAATGACCACAACATTTTCCTTATTAAAACCCAGGTCAGTATTACGGAAAAAATTAAGTTGTTTCAAAACAACCATCGTACCTATGATCATAAGAGTAGAAATGAAAAACTGAAAAACAACTAATCCATTTCTTAAGAACAATGTCTTTTTCCCGGGGGAGAAAAGATTTTTTGCTTTTAATACAAGCACGGGTTTGAATGAAGTGAGATAAAATGCCGGGTAGCTGCCTGCGAGAAGCCCGATCAATATTGATAGTCCTATCAGCGAGATCCAAATACCAGGAGTAAAAGCAGTTTTAAAATCAACCGGTTCATCAATTATTAAAGTAAATCCTTTCAGCAAAAGCAAAACCAATATAACAGCGATCACTGAAGAAATAAGACTATATAAAATAGCTTCTGAAAGAAATTGTTTGATGAGCTGTCCCTTTGTTGAGCCACTTACCTTTCGTATGCCAACCTCCTTAAACCTGTTTGCAGCTCTTGCCGTAGAAAGATTCATAAAATTTACACAGGCAAGCAG
>Ga0070698_100001992_pt1 | contig 22662 bp, 25 predicted proteins | sample KBSK1502metaG_FD_65477 | JGI IMG/M metagenome (GOLD analysis project Ga0070698, IMG submission 65477) | Corn, switchgrass and miscanthus rhizosphere microbial communities from Kellogg Biological Station, Michigan, USA - KBS K1-50-2 metaG | ecosystem: Host-associated > Plants > Roots >...
CCTTCGCCCGGGCGATCGACGCGGCAAAGAAGTACGTCGTGTCGAGCACCCTGGACCGGGTCGATTGGAACGCGGAGCTCGTGCGCGGGGATCTGGGGAAGGCCGTTCAGCAGCTCAAGCAGGAGTCGGGTAAGGGACTGCTCGTGGGAGGCGTGCAGCTCCCCCTTCAGTTGGCGGAGCTGGGATTGATCGATGAGTACGAGTTCGTGGTGCAGCCCAGGCTAGTGGGCCACGGGCCGACGTTGTTCGCGGGGCTCTCGAAGCGCGTCGAATTGAAGCTCGTGAGCCGGACGGAGTTCGGCTCAGGGGCGGTGGCGATGCGGTATGAGCCGAGAAGGTAGCCATCGGACTTATCACGGCCGAGACCATTGCCGGTGCCGGTCCTGTTGAAATACGCAGAAGTGTTGAACGTCTGCCTGGATATTTTCGCCGGTGAGGTTTTGATCTTGCCGCTCAGTTACCGGCTAAGAAACATCACTAAAATACTTATTGATTGATCAATCGGTTCAAGCTAATATCGCCCGCCTTCAAAAACTCGTCGATTGCGGATAAATCTTAGTTCAGCAACACCCTAATAGAGCACTAACCGAACTCCTTCATCAGTTCGATCCTGACAGTAAATCTGATACTCTAACTTCTCGAACAATTCGGGTGGCACAGTCTTCAGTCTATGATTCTCTTAAGAATTACAAACTAAAGTCGTCGTTCAATTTTGCCTCTGGTGATTGATCGTGAGGTACGGCAAAAAACTATTTTTGGTTCTCGTCCGGCTGGGTGTTTTATGCGCGCTGGGCTCGGCCGCGCTGGGCCAGTCGTCTGATCAGAGCCTGCCCACCCCGGTACTCGCAAATGAAATCACCGCCAGAATCGCGCCGCTCGATCTGGGTGATCCACGTTCGACGCGGCACTTTTATGCGTTCGAAGCGAACCCAGGCGATTTACTGATCACGATAGACAGCAAAAATCTCAATGGCGACATGGACATCTTTACCGCGGTGACCTTCAGACCGCTGATGAAGACCACGCTCTACGCGAGTTCACAGCCCGCGGAAGTAAGCAAGGGCCTCTACCTGCGCGCGCACCAGATCCTGATCCTGCGCGTGGAAGCGCGCACTCCGAACGACGAAGCGGGTTCGTATCACGTGAAATTTGGCGGAACATTCGCGCCCTTCAGTGGCGGTATTCCCGTTGCCGAGAATACTGCGCCCCGGGAAGATTCGACGACTTCGGATCGCGGTGCTAATCGATTGTCCTCGGTGGGAGCGACGCTTCCAAGGCCAGTTGTCGAAACACCACCGGCAACTGCTGAGCCGAAATCTGAAATCGAAAAGCCCGCGGAGGACACGGCCGCGGCTAAGAAACCAACAACGACCGCGAAGACACGGCCAGTCAGGCCGGCGGGTCGTAATTCACGTGGCCGCGCGCGTCCTGTACGACCAAAGCCCGCTGCCACCGAAGCGGCCAGGACTTCCGCGCCAAAGACCGAAGAGAAGGACACTGCAGCGACGGAAGAGAAGAAGCCGGAAACTGCGAAACCGAGCACTCAGGAATTGCCTGTGCCGGGTGCGCACCTCATCATTGAGTCGAAGGACGGCACCAAAGTCGATCGGCCGATGTCGACTATCCGGCGAGTGATTGTTGAAGGCGGCATGATCGTGATCGTCCTCAAGACTGGAAAAATCGAGCGCATTCCAATGGCTTCCGTCGCGAGAATGGCTATCGAGCCGTCGCAATGAGGTCAGTACCGGGAGCGTTAGCGACCGGGTCTCGTGCTCGCGATCTGAATATCCTGGTGACTTGAGGCCCGGTCGCTACGGCTCCCGGTACTGACCCTCACTGCGACGCTAACCACTCCTCGCGTCCGATGCCGTAGATCAAAACTTCTTTCCCCATCAATTCAGTCCGGCCTTCAATCTTTTCGCCGAGACGCTGGGCCACCTTGGCCGATGCGATATTCTCCGGGGCAATGAGACTGATAACGTGATCGCGGTTTAACTCGGTAAACGCGTATTGAAGCGCTCGCCGCGCACCTTCAGTCGCATACCCTTTGCCCCAGCTGCCACGGGCGAGTGTCCAGCCTAATTCAAATCCCGGCCAACTGATTGGGTTCAGAAAACCAATTCGCCCCACCAGATTGCCGCTGCTCTTCTCTTCAACCGCCCAGATTCCGTATCCGCGAAAATACCAATGACCAATAAAAGAAGTCATCTGACGCCAGACTTCAATGTCAGTCATGAGCTGCCCGCCCAGGAACCTCATAACCGCGGGATCACGACACATGCGCGCGTACTGCTCGAAGTCGTCTTCGCGCAGCCACCGCAGCAGGAGACGTTCAGTCTCTAAAGTGATCTCGTTCATTTCCATCGATTGGGTTACCTTGAGTATTTGCGCGTGACCAGGGCAATTGTTAGTCCGATACCGAACATGTGAATTAGCAGGCCGCCGATTAGTGCGGGCAGGGGAAACTTTGGCCTGGATCCGATTGCTGACAGCGGCAGCACGACGAAATTCATCATGAGGTAAACGCCGATACCATAGAGCGGTCCGCTGATGAACGGTTGCGTGATCATAAAACGTAGCCGGCGACTCGCAAGGTAATACAGGGCCGCAGCTATAGTCGCGATCAAGAAGTGGAATGCCAGACCGAGCGCGGCCGTTTTGGCCCCGCCGTCAAAAGCGCTCTTGCCCAGGGCGCCGCTGGCGACCGATTGCAGGATAACGGCTGGCCTTGTACCACGCCGCACGTAGCTGAAAACACAAGCATAAGTAATATCCAGCGTCCCAGCTATCAGACCGCCCAGCAGGATTGCGCGCAGTGCCCGCGACTTATCTGCCATCAGTGTTGACCTCCAATGCCGAAAATTGGGGTGGAGAATATCACGAACAGTGGCCCAGACTTCAGTCTGTGATTCGCATTAGCCGCAAGGCTCAAGTACAGACTGAAGGAAGCTTTGATTAAGTTCTTCGATCTTCGCAAACGGATCGCGGACATCTTGTGCGCCTGAGCGCGCAGCGCGAATGCCGTCCCCAAGGACTCGTTCAGCAAGTTTGGAGCGTGCTTCGCCCGCTGGCGGACAGGATGCCCGCGATCCGGGTTTTTGGCTGAGGCTCTCGAGACCCGATCCTTAGCCAGGCGTTCCTGGAGTCTGTGCCATCGATAAAAAGCTTTGACAGCGCTCGATTGGTCTGATAATGATCCGACAGTAATGAATAGCCTTAATCTTCACCTGACTTTCACGCGTTCGTTTCGCATAGTCGCTTTAGTTTTGTGCTGCTTGTTTGCCGCCTTCGACATCTCTGCGGCGCCGTGCGGTCCGGTTCGGTCTCAGCCAGACGTCTGGGTTTCCGGCAGAGTTGATGCCTTGGTTGTGGCCGCGCGCAGGGCTTACGAAAGCGACAACGCGCAGACAGCCTACGAGCGAGTACTCGACGGGATTACGCGCACGATGCAACAGTGCCGGCTGGCGGAAGAAAAAGAATTCGTGGCGCGCTATCCGGAGTTCTTAGGCTTTGTGACGACTGTGTCGATAGATCGCCAGCCGGATCATGAACTCGGCTTCACCGTTCCCGACAGCGTTTATTTTTCTGAGACGCGCGGCTACGTTACGATTCCGGATTTTCTCCTCACTCCAAATTTCCTGCGCGTCGTCAGCCGCTTCGCGACCTTAAGACAGGCAAAGGTTATGTTGCAGGAGATGAACGCCAAACGGGCGGCGGATGATCAGCTCATATTTTTTAGCTACAAGTCGCGCCATCTGGGAACGCCTGATAACCCGGACAGCTTCTGGCGGCTGCTGATCGTCGTGCCGGGTAATGCCGCGCAGGGCGTGCCGGAGAAGTGGGTGCAGTTCGGCGTGCCCGATCCAAAAGCGCGCGCGCCGGTCAGAAATGTTTCGGTTGTCTCAGTAGTGCCCGGCCCTGACGGAACGACCAACGCCTACTTTAAGGATTATTTTCGGAGCTATCGCCGCAACGGTCCGATCACGATCAAGGGGCGCTGGGAACTTGGAGAAGGCGACGACAATTGTGCGTTGTGTCACAAGAGCGGTATCCTGCCGATCTTTCCGGTCAGCGGAACAGTCAGCCGTGAAGAGCAGCCACTTGTGAGCACAGTCAACGAACGTTTTCTTAAATATGGCCGGCCGCGTTTTGACAAGTATCTCGATGCGAGCAAGTTTGGTCCGGGGCTGGGCGCTACCAGCGAACAGGTTGCTCAGGCGGCGGTGAAGCAGGGAATTGACGGACTAAAGTGCGGCGCCTGTCACCAACCAAACGGACTGGGCGCGCTGAACTGGCCGATGGACCGGGTGCTGATTAGCTCGTACGTGAAGGGCGGCCAGATGCCTTTCGGTGTCGAACTCACGCCGTTGGAACGCAACCGGCTCTATACCAGACTAATTCAGGATTACTTCGCGATCGACGAGGCAAAACCGGGGATACTTAAGGCCTGGTTGTTAGGTCGTAAGAAATTCCCGGCGGGTTGAGCCCAACCGGCACGAGGTCAGTACCACCTGCGTCATCAGGTGGATCCATCTCTCAAGATTGAGATACGCAGCAGCCTACTGCTTGAGCGTGTGACCGGGGCCCGCTCACGCGGTGGTACTGGCGCTCCGCGGCTTAAGACTGATCCGACACCCAGCCGACCTCTACTTCTTACCCGATTTCAATTCCGCAAGCTTTTCCTTAATCTGCGGCAGATCCTGATTGGTCGGATCGAGCTTCTCCAACTTATTCATCACTTCTTCGGCGCCCTTTGCGTCTCCCTTGCCTAACAGAGCGAAGCAGTAGCCGTCGACCAGCGGAATATCATTTGGCTTCTTCAGCAACGCCACCTTGTACCATTTTTCCGCGGCGTCGTAGTGTCCGGCGTCCAGATTCGTAACCGCCAGGTTGAACAAAACACTCTGATCAGCAGGCTTGAGTTTGTTGGCAATCAAAAGGTATTCGATCGCCTGATCGTAGCGTTGGATTTTATATTCGAGTTCCGCGGCGGTGAGTTGCGCTTCAAAGTTTTCGGGCTGCTCGCGCGCCTGCTTCATGGCTTCCTGAACCTGCGTGAATATCTGTTGCCCATCACCGCCCTGCTGATCGCCGCCGGCGACCGGCGGATGGTTGGGCGGAAGGTTACCGCTCTGTTGCGCAGCCGAGAGCGGCGCCGCGCGCAGAGCCGCCTCGCGCGTGAGGATCGAATTGGCGAGCAGAAATCCGATGATGAAGCCGATCAGAATACCGATGATCGCAAAAAGCAGGTTGTCTCTAGTCATAGTTTATTTTGGTCAGTGGCGCGCATGACCTGTCATTATTTTTCGACTGGTTTCAGCAGCCCGCGAATCTGCTCGCGCAGTTCCGGATTGTCGGTATGGCCATGGGTGGTGATGGCGTGATTGACTGCGGCCTCGAGCAATTCTTCTTCGCTGCCTTCCATGCGCAGGGTGCAGCCGCGCTCGCTCGGATAGTCGCGGCAGTCAATTGCTTTTCTGTCTGACATGAGCACTCCTTTCCACCAACTTGCTTAGAGTAAACCAGGATCACAGACTGAAGTCTGAGCCACCTCACTTCGTATTTTTACCGGCCGCCAACTTCTTTGCCTTTGCGATTTCTGCGGCAGCGGTCTGCGCAATTTCGGAATCGGGCGGCACGAGCGCAACCAACTTCTGCCAATAGTCGACCGCCTTTTGATAATCCTTCGCTTCAAAAGCGGCGCTGCCGGCAATTGCCAAAGCCTTCTGGTTCGTCGGATCCAGTTGCAGTGCCCGCTTGACGGCTTCAGTTGGCTTGCCGGCGAGACGCCGGCCATTGGCCATTGCCGAAGCTTCGGCATAATCCGCCCAAGCGCTCGCGTCATTGGCGTTCAATTGCGTCGCATGCTCGTACGCGGACGCGGCTTCTGCGAAGCGCTCCATCAAAATATAGCTGCGCGCAAGCATCAACCAACCCTGCGCGTCGTTCGGATTCTGTTCGAGCTTTTTGGCCAGCTTCTCGACATTCGCGGCGATCTGCTGATCGCTCATCGGCCCACCTTGTTGAGTTGCGGGCGACGTCATTTGGGGCCGGGAAGAATCGAGCGCTTTGGGATTGCCGATCACGAAGTAAAGGGCGATGACTCCAATCGGTATCGCCATGCCGATACCATAAGCAACCTTTCGCGTAGTCGCCGGCGACGACGACAAGTCAGAGCTGGGGGAGCTAACATCTTCGAGCAGGCGTCGCTCGAGTTCTTCTTTGTCCTGCTGATATTGCTCTTCGCCGACCAGGCCGTTCTTTAGATCGGCTTCCATCTCTTTGAACTGGTCCTGGTAAATCAGCACGTTCGCGGCGCGCAGGTCATCGCCCTTGTCCGCGCCCGACTTTTCCAGTAGCGGCGGCAGCACGAACCACAGGGCGAACAGGATGAACAGGGCTACGATTATCCAGAAAGTTAACATAAACGGGTTTGGCTTTCGTACTGAAGCAAGTTAACAACTTGCGCTACGGTTACCCCATCTCGCCGCGCAGGATGTTCTCAGCGCGCTTATGTTCATCCGCGGTGAGCGGCTTATCTTTAATCAGTTCGCGGCGATGTTTGAGAAAGAGATAGAGCACCACAGTGCCCCCAATCAAAAGCCCGAACGGTCCGAACCAGAGCAGGTAAGTCGTTACTTTTACCGGCGGATTGTAGAGCACGAAATCGCCATAGCGCTGCGTCAGGAACGCCAGGATTTCCTGATCGCTCTTGCCCGCTTTCATCTGTTCGCGAATTTGTTTGCGCAGGTCTTCGGCCAGTTCTGCTCGCGAATCAGCCAGGGTTTCGTTTTGGCAAACCAGACAACGCACCTGCTGGGTCAGAGCTTTCATGCGCTGCTCGATTTGTGGATCTTCGTTGGGCTGCGCTTCTTTTGCTTTGATTACCGGCGAGAAGAACAAACTGAAAAAATACAAGGCGATGAACGCGAGTATTGCTGAGCGCCGAAGGCGCTGAGTAAGGTGGCCAGGCGCAAGCGCGTAGAGTGCGCGACTTGATTCATGCCAGGTGTCCCGGGGGCTGCACGGCCCCGTCGTTTGCGACTGGCTACCTTCAGGTGCGCCTTTAGCGCCCAATGCTTGAGCAATCACAGTGAGCATTTTATCAAGTCTCGATCGCGACGAATCTCCAACATCATCTCTTGAGTTTTTCCACCCGCGGCAGAATCTCTTTCTTCCAGACCTCTTCGGTGATCGGTCCGATCTGCTTGTAGCGAATGATTCCGTCACGATCGATCAGGAAAGTCTCAGGCGCACCATAGACTCCATAGTCGATCGACAGGCGGCTTTCCGGATCGTACACGGTTACCGTGTAGGGGTTTCCCTCTTCGCCGAGAAATTGTATGGCGCTGGCGCGTTCATCCTTATCATCCGCCCCATACTTATAGTCCACTCCGTAGATCGGGACTGCACCGGTCTTTGCAAATTGAACCAGCAGCGGATGTTCCTCTCGGCACGCTGGACACCAAGTGCCCCAAAAATTCAGCAGCCAAACTTTGCCGCGCATTTCCTCGGTTGCAAAGGTCCTGGTTGGATCCTGAAGTTGTTTCAACCGGAAGGCGGGCGCCGGCTTGTTGATAAAGGGCGAAGGTATTTCGTGCGGATCCCGACCGCTACGCAACTGGACCATCAGGACGGCCGCCAGGCCAAGGAACAGAATCAACGGTATTAACAGCAGACGATTCATGAGCTACTCAACGGCGGAAGAGGCTGCGGTCGTAACCACCTTTGCTACTTGGTCGGGCTTCCCGGACGGCGTCTCCCTGGCCTGCTTGCGCGCGGCCAATGCATAACGGCGATCAGTAACAGCGAAACCTCCGCCAATCGCCATTAACAAGGCCCCGCCCCAAATCCAATTGACCAGCGGCTTGTGATACACGCGCACGGTCCAGCCGCCGCCGGGAACTTCATCGCCGAGTGATACATACAAATCGCGCCACACGCTGCGATCGATCGCCGTCTCGGACGTTGCATTTCCTGAAGCTGTGAAGGCGCGCTTCTCAGGATACATGACGGCTACTGGCTCGCCGTTTCGAGTGACTGCCATGTCTCCGCGCACGGCCTGGAAGTTCGGACCCTGATATTGAGTAAGAGTGTTCAAGCGGAATTCATAGCCGCCGACGCTGACCGTATCGCCGATGTTCATCTTCACGTCTTTTTCAGTTTGATAACTGGTTACGACGGTTACGCCGGCGATGAAGACCGCGACACCGATGTGGGCGAGGTGCATGCCGTAGTAGCTGCGCGACGGTGCTTTCAATTTGCTGAGGAGGCTCGACTCACCGGATTGGCTGCGCACCCTGCTCCAGATATTCTGCACAGACGAGGCCACGATCCAGCATGACAGCAGTAATCCCAGGCTGGCTCGCCATTTCCATCCGCCGATCACAAACGGCAGCAGGATCGCAGTCACCAGACTCAACCCGAAAGCCAAACGCAAACGCACCGCCAGCTCGGGAATCTTTGCTTGTTTCCAGCGGGCGATAGGGCCCACTCCAATCAGGAAAGCAGCCGGGGCCATCAGCGGCACAAACACACTATTGAAGTAGGGCGGACCCACGGAAAGTTTTCCGAGATTGAGCGCATCGATGAACAGCGGATAAAGCGTGCCGAGCAGGACAGATCCAGCGGCCACTATCAACAGCACGTTGTTTGTCAGCAGCAGTGATTCGCGAGAAAGAATTTCGAATTTGGAACCGAGCCCAACCTGCTTTGCTCGCCAGGCGTACAGAGCAAGCGAACCGCCGATGACGACCGTCAGAAAAGCGAGAATGAAAATGCCGCGTTTCGGATCAGTAGCGAAAGCATGTACCGATGTGAGCACACCCGAACGTACCAGGAATGTTCCGAGCAAACTCAAAGAGAAGGCAGCAATCGCCAGCAGCACTGTCCAGCTCTTAAAGCCACCGCGTTTTTCAGTTACCGCGAGCGAATGAATCAGCGCCGTGCCCACCAGCCAGGGCATAAACGAAGCGTTCTCGACTGGATCCCAAAACCACCAACCACCCCAACCCAGTTCGTAATAGGCCCAAAAACTTCCCAGGGCGATTCCGCAGGTAAGGAACATCCAGGCTACCGTGGTCCACGGCCGCGACCAGCGGGCCCACGTCGCATCCAGCCGTCCGCCAATCAATGCGGAAATCGCAAATGCGAACGCGACACACATCCCGACATAACCCATGTAGAGCATCGGCGGATGCGCAACCATCGCCGGGTCCTGAAGCAGGGGATTCAAATCGCGGCCATCAGGCGGAACCGGAATCAGCCGCTGAAACGGATTCGACGTCAACAACATGAACAGGAGAAACCCGGTGCTGATCACGGCCATCACCGCCAGCACGCGGGCGACCATTTCCTTTGGCAGATGATTGCTGAACAAGCTGACCGCCACCATCCAAATGGTCAGGAAGAAAGTCCAGAGCAACAGTGACCCTTCGTGCGATCCCCAGGTGGCTGCCAGGCGATATTGCAGCGGCAATTGTGAATTAGAATTAGTGGCTACGTTCAGCACCGAAAAATCGTTGTTGATGAAAGAGTAGGCGAGACAGCAGAATGCGATGGCGACAAAAATAAATTGGGCTTGCGCGGTGGGGCGGGCGAGCGCAATCAGTTGCGAGTTGCCGCGGGCAGCGCCAATCAATGGCAGCGTCGCCTGCGTTATTGCCAGCATGAGCGCCAGGAGGAGCGCGATTTGTCCAATTTCAGGAATCATTGAATCAGAGTCTCTAATGATCAGAGATCACGGCTGAAGTCCTTTTACGTCTAGTAATGGTACCGACACGCGATGATGATCAGACCGTTTGGCGTTACTTCATAAACGAAGCGATGTTCATGATTGATTCGACGCGACCAGCGCCCTGACAGGTCGCCCTTAAGCGGTTCAGGTTTGCCTATTCCGTCGAAGGGGGAGCGGACAGTGTCTCTTATCAAGAGATTGATTCGCTTGAGCAGTTTTCGATCGTTTTCTTGAAGCCAAACATAGTCGGCCCAACCGGATTCGGTGAAGGTAAGCCTCATGCCTCAATGAGTTCTTTTTCCACTACAAGTCCTGTTCTGGATTCCTCAATTGACTTTCTTAGGTGCGCAGCGTTTGCAGGGCTGGAAAGCAAGTACACGGTTTCCTTCCACGAGTTGAACTCGGCCAGTGACATGATCACCGCTTGCTCACCCGAATCCGTGCAGAGAATTGCCGGCTCAGCATCGGCAATCACGCGTTCGATTAACTGCTCCAGGTTCTGCTTGGCATCGCGCAAAGTCACAGCATTCATTGATTATTCCTCCTTGTCGCCATTATACCGGTTTGCCGCCCCCGGTTCGTCGCAGTAGCGGTTATTCACCTTGACAACGTCTTTGCCGCCTCATTCACCGAGTTGCGCGCTGAATCTTAAGCTGCCAATCGCTTCTCTTCAAGAATGGTCAGGCAAAGAGAGCGTATCGTGGCCAACTCGCGTTGGAACTCTCGTTGTGCTTCTTCCGCGGGCAACGCATCGAAAAGATCGGCTAATTGCACGCCGTGGTTCATGATGGCCTCGGCGTGGCGCCCGGTTAGATCTTGCCGCACGAAAAGAGAGTTTTTGGCATTGAAGAAAATTCGAACCGCATCCGTCGCTGTCATGAGACCGTTGCTTAACGATTCCATAATTCCCAGGTTCAACCAGGCAAAGAGGGCCAGCTTCTGCTCAGGAGTTCTATCCGAATTGGAGAGAAGCATCTGGAGATCGATCACGCTAGTCATGCTTTTTTTGTTCCGTTTCCCCTGGAAAAAACTTCACTCCAGCTACTTGGCCAGACTCGTGCTCAAAGTAGTGCGCCTCGCCGATGTTACCTGCCTTAATAACCTTCTGCCATTTTCCGGGCAACAGTTTTCGAAGATAACCGCGAAGCGCCGCGTTCCGTACTGGGTACTTGATTGTACCACCTTTGATCGGCTCCCATCCCTCAGGTATTGACCCGGAAGCGTGGACACTTGGATAGACGTGAAGAGGCATGTGACCATCTTATTTATTCGAAAGCGTCCTGCTCGCTTCGTTCGCCGAGTTCTTAACCTTCTCCATGTCCTTCGCCTGATCCAGCGCGCGCGCGGCTTCGGGCGGCATGTAGTTCTCGTCGTGCTTCGCCATTATTTGATCGGCGTAAAAGACGCCGTCCGTGCCCACCTTGCCCTGGGCCACGCAACCGCGGCCTTCTTTGAAAAGGTCGGGCAGGATGCCTTTGTAGACCACCGGGAGAGTGTTGGCGGTATCCGTCACGACAAAACGAATAGTCAGTCCATCGGTATCACGCTTCAGACTTCCATTCTCAACCAGGCCGCCGATGCGGAACGTGCGCCCGGCCGGGGCTTCCTTTGCCATGACCTGCGTCGGACTGAAAAAGAAAACGAGATTATTTCGAAATGCGCCAAGGACGAGCCACGTGGCCAGACCCAGCGCAGCCAGGCACGTGACGATAAAGACAATTCTTTTGTGGCGCTTTTTCATAGAGTCTCCTGGACCGAATTCTCCAGTTGCGAGCTACGAGATGCAAACTGCTGGGGAGTTTCTATTCTGGCGAGGTCTCTCTTTCGCTTCCAAAGCATCAGTACTTCGGCGCCAAGCAAAACGAAAGTCACGCCGTAAGATCCCCAAACGTAAAGCCCATACCCGCCCATCGAAAAAAACCGGACGCATGCTTCCCAAAACTCCGACAAACTTGACCAGTGCATAGTTTTAGAATTAGACGTTCGCTTATTAAAGCAGGCCGAATCAAGGGTTCAGTTCCCTGAATCGGTCTCATTAGCACCGTCGCTTTAGCGCGGTGAGCTTAGTAGCCGACATAGTCTGAAACTTTTAAACGGTTTCCGATCCTAACACCAACCGCTGATCACCGGGCTAAAGCCGCGGTGCTAATAAGAGAGCCATCAAAACCGCGTAGTGCAGTCAGTGACACCTGCGTGAGCGGGTGGATCAAACACTCAATGGTGGCTCGGCCGTTGGTCCCACCCGCTCACGCAGGTGGTACTGACTGCACCGCAACCTAAAGGTTGAACTCTTAACCATTACGCCACGGCCTCAGCCAGCCACGGCGATTCTCGTTCTCTCTCGCGAATAATGTAACGTACGCGGACCAGGATTACGGCTATCGAATACATCCAGCATGCCGCCAGAAGAATCAACATTGACGCGAGCATCGACGGCGCCATCTTGAAACTCTTTGCCGTAATGGTAGCTCCCTGATGCAGGCTGTTCCACCACTGCACCGAAAAATAGATGATCGGAACATTGATCACTCCGACCAGGGCCAGCACTGCTCCGGCTCGATCGGCGCGGCGCGGATCGTCAATCGACGATTGCAGCGAGATAAACCCGATATAGAGAAACATCAGGATTAGCGTTGAAGTAAGTCGCGCATCCCAAACCCACCAGACTCCCCATGCGGGCCGGCCCCAGAGCGAACCAGTCACGAGCGAAATGAAAGTGAAAATCGCGCCTGTCGGGGCAATCGCCGTCGCCATCATCGAACCCAGACGCGCATTGAACGCCCACCCGACGCCGGCATAGACCGCCATCAGCACATACAGGAACATTCCCATCCAGGCCGCTGGCACGTGAATGAAAATGATCCGGTATGCTTCACCCTGTTGAAAGTCAGTTGGTGCGACAAAAAACCCAACGTAAAGTCCAACCAGGAAAAGCAACGCCGTCAAAACCGCGAACCACGGGATCATTTTGCCCGCGAGTGGGTAGAAGTTCGCAGGTGCTGCGTATTTGTACCAATTTATTTTCCGCTTAGACATTGCTTTTGCTTAACTTGAAAACTAACTTTGCTAGTCGTCGACAAACTAAACGAAGTTTTGATCAAGGCGTCAACTCACTCCCTGCATCACTCCTCGCCTCGTAGAGGCGAAATGTTTATAGCCCCGGCCCGAGTTTCCTTTCGAGCTCCGTAGGAGCGAAATGTTGTCCGTTGCGCTCCTACGGAGCTTGGGAAAGAAACAGTGGCTAGAGCTATAGACATTTCGCTCCTACGAAGCCAGGCAACAAGGCACTCTTTGCCAGCGCTAGTTCATGCCTCATCAGAAGTGCCTTCAGTCGTCTCTTAACTTGAAAGTCAATCTTTGCTTCATCATCTAGAACCTGAAGTCGCCATACAACTTTCATTCCACAGATATCTTTAAAGCCGCGCTCGTTGCCCAGGGCGCGAACACCAGCGTCAACACCAGCGTCGCCCCCAGCAGCAGCAGATAGGGTTGTGGACTGCCGCCATTCACGCTGGCCTGGACCGCACCGCTTCCGAAGATCAGCACCGGGATATAGAGGGGCAAGACGAGCAAAGCAACCAAAACATTTGCGGCGCGCAAGCCCAGGGTGAGCGCCGCGCCGATCGAACCTATCAAACTCAAGACCGGTGTTCCCAGCAAGAGAGACAAAACCACTATCGCGAGACTATTCTGCGACAATCCGAACTGAAGTCCAAGCAGCGGCGCGATGATTACCAGGGGAAGCTCGGAAACCAGCCAGTGCGCCAGAATCTTGCCCAATACGATTAGGTAAGTCGATTGTGGTGTCAGCAGAAGTTGCTCAAGCGTCCCGTCCTGATAATCATTTCCAAAAATCCTGCCCAGCGACAACATCGAAGCCAGCAGTGCCGCTACCCAAACAACTCCGGGCGCGATCGTCCGCAGGGTTTCTCGCTCAGGCCCGATGCCGAGCGGGAACAGGCTAACCACAATCACAAAAAAAAAGCCCGTCGCTAGAACATCCGCGCGCCGGCGCCAGGCGAGAATCAAATCCCGCCAAACCAGCCAGCCGAACATTGATGGCAGTGAATATGCGGTCACTTCGAACTTGCTTGTGGCGCAAGTTATCAACTTGCGCTACTTCAAACGAACTGTTTAGAAAGTTCAAGCCGCTGCATCCGGTCCGCGGCCAGGTCGAGCTCCTGATGCGTTGCGATGATCGCCAATCCGCCGCTGCTCAAGTGGTCGCCGATAAACCGGCGCGAGAGGTTTACCGCCGTGTCGTCAAGCGACGTCAAAACCTCGTCCAAAATCCAGAGCGTGGCCTTCGATGTCAGCAGCCGCGCCAGTGCCACTCGTCGTCTTTGACCCGCGGACAGCGAACGGGCCGGCAAATTTTGTTGCCGACTTAATCCAACCTGCTCGAGGATTGCCTGCGCTGCGGACTTGCTAAGGGCATTCCCGGCGACGCCGGATGCGATGCGCAGGTTCTCGATCGCGCTCAACTCGTCTTTCACGCCGTTTTGATGCGCCAGGTAAGCGATGGCCCCTGAATATTCTTCACCGAGCGATCTAATTGACTTTCCCTGCCAACGAACTTCACCTTCAGCCGGCGCCGACAGTCCTGAGAGGATGCGCAACAAGCTCGTTTTGCCGCTGCCATTCGCCCCGCGAAGTTCGATCAATTCGCCGGGCCCGGCAGAGAAGTTCAGCTCTCTGAATAGCCGGCGATCTCCGCGCGTGCATCCCAGGTTTACAGCTTCCAGCATCGTCTTTGGTCGTCGATTGAAGTCTATGCAGATCCGCAACGAAGATAATTAGCGCGAACGGACTTGCATCATAGCCGAGATGTAACGACATTGTCATCGTGGCGATTAGCTCAAAGTGGCGCGGTATGGCCGGCGAGCCGTGAGCAGCTCGCGGTCTTGGTGCATCAGTTCGGAGATGAGGTCCACCAAGCATATTTTGACCCAGTCCAAAAAACAAACCCGGATTGGCCGCCGATCGTTTCGTTAAGGACATCACCTCTGAGCGCGGGGCTTTTCCGAACCGTATTTCGTATTTTTCCTGGCGTCTGCGCCAGGAATTTCGATCCGGCCGCGTTCTTAAGCACGAAGGTTTGTTTCGCTTCCGGCGCTCGCCATCCTAGCGGTCCAACGCCATGAATGATTGCCAGGAGCGTGTCTCCCTTTGTGGCCCATACAGGCTTGCCCGGGGGCACTCGCGCAGTCGGCGCACTTGATGGGATGGCTACGGTGCGCGGGTCTTCCAGGACCCAGTTCGCTAATTCATTGTTGATTTCTTTCAGGCCACCTTCGCCGGGGTTTACTACGATCGCCAAATCTTCTGAACCGTCGCCGTTAAAGTCCCCGACCGCGAATGTCGAGTTGCGGGTGGTGTCAGCTGTGGCGACCTTACCGAAAACGCGCGCGACGGTGTCTCGGATCTCTGTTGGGTTGGGTGGGGGCGACAGTTTGCTTGCGGGAGTTGGGGTGGGCGTAGGCGAGGCCAACGCGAGCACGCGGGCAGCCGGTTCTATCGTCGAAGCGACTCGCGGCGCGGGTTCAACGCTTTTGGCTTCTTCGTTCCGTCTGGCACAGCCCGGTAATAAAGATGCGGTCGCGAGCAAGACCAAGCTGAAGCCAAGGGCGTTTGTTCTCCTGCATAGCACCAGAAAAAGTCCTCCTTGCCTGACTGCCTAACCAAATGTTTCTGAGGGATAAGTTTATGAAGAAGGGTGAGTGAGGCTGGAGTTCGAATTAAGTCCAGCCTCACTCACCGTTTTGTGGTTTGGAACCGCAGCCAATCATATCGAATTAAGAAACGTGATTAGCTGATTCTTTTGAGTCGTGCTCAACCCACGATAGCTGTTGATAACGCCGGTGGCCTCGCCTGCGTGGCGAAGGATGGCGTCGTTGCGCGTATAGTTCTCCAGGTCATGCATTAACTCGTTGCGAGTGCGCACTCCCCAAAGCGGCGCCGTACGTACCTTGTTCCTGGTTGACTGGTCAAGAGTGTTGGTGCCGGCGATGTTAGTTTGGACAATTCCATCACCAGTCCCAACGTCGTGCAGCAGGAAATCGCTGTACGGGTGAATTATCTTGTTGCCAAGAGCTGCCGGAACCGTAAAGGCTCCGCCATTTATCACGGTGCCCGCGACAGCGGTCGTAAGGGTTGCGATGTGACAGATGTCGCATCCAACCGAATGAAATAGGGAAGCACCGGTTTGAGCGTCCGCGGTCGCCGCCAGCCTCGCATCGCGTCCAGGCGCTTTGCTGGCTCTCATAAACTGCGCAAAGATTTGGATGTCGCCATCGGGGTCTTCGCCGCAGTTCACACTGGCATTAGCTGCGCAGGGAGCGTTGTCGGGGACATCATCACAGAGAGCCCTACCGCCAATACCGGTATTGGCCGGAACAGTCTCCAGCAGGTTGAACTGGTTGGTTATGCCCTGTTCGTTGAGATAAGCGTCGCTAGAAAAACTCACCAGACTGGCCTGCTGGTTCTTCCAGCCAAAGCGGCCAACGCGAAATTGGCCCGGCGCCTCTGCAACCGGTACCGTGATGACTTGACCCTTCATACCGGCAGGCTGACCGTTGGGAATGTTCTGCAGCGTGGTGTTGGAAATAGCTTCCACAAAGCCTAGCCCCAGAACGTTGGTGGCTGCGCGGCGCGTGCGAATGTCATCGGCGCTTGACAGACGCTCCTCTCCCTGGTCAACCGGGTGGTTATAGATGATCGTGCCGTCGGGAACGGCATTAGTTGGATCATTGTCCGTTACCACACCAGGGCACGTCGCGCGCTGGTTGATCAGTGATCGGTTGGCAATGGTCACACCACCGTTCGGACCGCCGACGTTTATCGTTACGGTGGCCGGTACGAAGTTACCCGACCCGTCCAGATGACCGGCTCGAAGTTCCGATATCTGGCTGATGCCGCCGCTGACCGGGTTTTGGTGGCATTCAGCGCAGGACTGCGCGTTGTAGAGCGGGCCAAGCCCGTCTGTTACCCCATCTCGCTCCTCAAACGTAGCTCGATCTGCATCATGCACGGCTTGGGTGACCATGCCATTCGTTAAAGTATCGAAACCGGTAGGGGCTTCAGTAGCTGATTGACCTTCGACGGTTCTCGACGTCCAGATTGGCACGGCAAGAGCCGCAGCGAATAGAAGAAAAACCAAAACTCTAAGAAACTTCGCCATTTTGTCCTCCTGATCTTTGGTAGGCACCTTCAGTGCAGAACACACCTCTACACAATTTGCCGAGTGGCAAACTCTTCGTAGTCGTTCTTAGGTTTAGAACCCCTTGGTCTTCGACGGATAAGCTGGCCAAAAGCAGAGTGTTCGCGCCCGTGGAGCCGCGGCCAGAAAAAAACGGGGAAACTCCGGCCGAGCGGCCGGAACGCTTCTCAAGAATCACTAAGCGCGAATCGTTGCAAGACGGGCGAACTCTATTACGATTACTTTTTTATGTCAATACAAAATTTTGCATAGTGATCGTAAATTTTTTTCATACCGGCGACGAGAACAAGAACAGTTTGAGTACAGAACACACTTCGGATGTTCGCTGGATGCATTGTGCATTCTTCCTCGCCCAGCCCTGTCCGATCCGGTCCCGTCTTGCTGCGTGCGGTTTTTTCAGTTAAAAGAAGTTCAGTCCAAAATCCGGGACTGATTCTGGTTTGACTCAGGCACACTGTCGCAATGAATCCCAAAGAAAACGCCACGGAACGCGATACACGCGTGATGCAGTTCTATGAGCAGCTCGTCGAAATCGAACAGCGCCTGATTCCTACGGGACTGCACGTCTTTGGTCGTGCCTCGGAGCTTTCCGAAAAAGCAGATCTACTGCGCATGGTTGCGTCTTTTGACAGGCCGGAACACGGTGCGCGTGCATTACCCGCCTTAGTCGCGGAAGCGCTGGGCATCGAGGGTTATGAAGCGTTGCTTGAGGACACCTCGGCAACTGAGACGAGAGAATTCGTCGACGGCATCGTCTCGGAAGCGGTGCGGCAGTTTTGCGAGGAAGGCGCCCAGTCGTCCGTGAGATGGCTGAGTTCCAGGGCGGGTGTTGACCGTGAAAAGTCTTTGCCGACGTTCTTACTGCTGGAAAAAACTGCTGAGCAACTTGATTCCAATCACGAGATTGAGTCGTTAATGCGCGCGTTGCGTGGCGAATACATCGAGCCAGGTCCCGGCGCGGACATCGTGCAGAACCCATTCGTGCTCCCGACCGGTCGCAACACTCACGCGATCAATCCTTATTCGGTTCCTTCCATCTCAGCGTTTGCGCGCGCAAAGCGGACGGCTGACGCTCTGCTTGAGCGTTATGTTTCGGAACATGGACGTTATCCCAGAGCGATGGCCCTCGTGCTCTGGGGCCTGGACAATATCAAGACGCAGGGCGAAGGCGTGGCGCAAGCGCTTCACTTGCTCGGAGTGCGCCCCACCAGGGATGCTCTGAATCGCGCGACGGAGATCGAAGTGATCGCGCTGGAGGAGCTTCAGCGCCCCCGGATCGATGTGGTGATGACGGTGTCGGGCATCTTCCGCGATCTGTTCGCGCCCACCATGGCGTTACTCGATAAAGCAGTCCGGCGAGTTGCGACGCTCGACGAACCGCTTGACATGAATTACGTGCGGCGCAACGTCGCTGAGAAGATCGAGGCGGACGGTTCGAAGTTTGACGACGCCGTGACGCGGGTCTTTTCAAATGCGCCCGGCAATTACGGCACGAATGTGAATTTCATGGTGATGCAGTCGGAGTGGGAAACGAGTGACACGCTTGGCGATCTCTTTGTCACGCGCAAATGCTTTGCGTACAGCCGCGACTCGAAGGGACGAACAGTTGAAGGCCGCGAAGCGCGTCAACTGATGGATGACGTGCTGTCGCGCGTCGAGGCGACTTACCAGAACATAGATTCGTTCGAAGTGGGCATCACCGACGTGGATCACTACTTTGAATACCTCGGTGGCATTTCCAAGGCCGTGGAAAAACGCGCTCAAGCGAGGCCGGCGATCTACTTGTCCGATTCGCTTTCGCCACAAACAAAGATTAGATCATTGGCAGAGACCATTCGGCTTGAAACGCGCGCCAAGACCCTGAATCCCAAGTGGTACGAAGGAATGCTCAAGCACGGCTTCCGCGGAGTTGCGGAAATCGAGAACCACGTTGCGAACACCTTTGGCTGGAGCGCGACGGCAGACGCTGTCGACACTTGGATTTATACTGAGATTGTGAAGACATTTTTATTAGACCCGATCATGTTCAATCGGTTACGGGAATTGAATCCGCATTCGGTGCAGTCGCTGGCACGGCGACTACTCGAGGCGCACGATCGTGGTTATTGGAATCCTGCCGAGGAGATTATGGAAAAGTTGCGCGACGCCTTGGACGATTTGGACATTCAATCAAAAAGAGAGGCGTCTACATAATCGCTTAGTGTTTCTTCGTGTACCTTCGTGGATCGTTTTTTAACTGAGGAGGGGGAAACGATCCACTAAGTCACACGAAGGAGACACGAAAAACCCTTGCCGTGATTTGTCGGATGGTCCGTCCAATTGAGACGCTTAACGAAAGAGCAATGAAGATAACCGTCCTCTACGTCGGCTCAAGCCTGCTTGCTCCTCTGCGTAACGCTGAGCGCGAGATAAACCGGCGTTACGGTCTGGACCTGAGCGTAGCGACACACAACTTCGGCTCCGCGTTCGATGATGATGAATGGGGTGCTGTTCAGAAGGACTTGCAATCGTCGGAGATCCTTTTTGTCATTCACGTGATGGATAGCGAGAACGCCACTCGGTTGCTGAGTTGGCTTAATCGATCTGCAGAGAGCCACCGGGCGGTCGTGGTGATCAATTGCATGCCTGAGTTGATGAAACGCACCCGGATGGGCAAGCTGGATATTGAGCGGCTGTCAGGATTTGGCTCACGCAAAGGCGCAAAGCCGCAAGGTGGCAAAGAGCAAAGGGCCAAGAGGCAGAGCGCGAAATCCCGGAACGACGAAGAGTCGGATACGTCGGCAGCAGCTAAGGCGACAAGTCTGCTCGGCTCGGTGGGCTCATGGATCGGGCGACAGGCTCGCGGCGGCGGAGCAGACAAGAAAAATGGCCATGGCCGGGCGCAATACCTCAAGTTTCCGAACCGTCTGCCGTCGTTGCTGCGATTTGTTCCGGGCGCGGGAGCGCTGCGCGATGTCAAGAACTATCTAATGATGTTCTGCTACTTCCTCCAGCCCACGCCGGCTAATATTCGCTCGCTGCTGCTTTATGCTTTGAAGCATTACGTCGACGACGAAAGTCTCGGGAAGATCAAAATCCCTCCGCCCGAGTCGATGCCTGCCGTGGCGATCTATCATCCGGACGCGACGGCGTTGTTTGAATCGTTTGCTGCTTATGAAAAGTGGTACCGAGTCCGCGGATCAAAGATCAAAGATCAAAGTTCACAGATCAAGCGCGAATCGCTCGAGCCAAAATCAACGGTTGGGCTTCTGCTGATGCGTCCGCAGATCGTCAGCAATGCTCGCAAGCACTATGACGGTTTGATTCGAGCGATTGAAGCAGAAGGGTTGAGCGTGATCCCCGCGATTTCCACCCTGATGGACAACCGGGAAGCGTGCGGAAAGTTCTTCGTCGAAGAGGAGTCCCAGGTCAGGCCCGCGAATGGTAAAGCAACTAACAACGAACCATTGCCTACTGACAAAAAGACACGTGCTCGTATCAGCCAGATCGTTTCGCTAACAGGCTTCAGCTTCGTCGGCGGGCCGGCGATGAATGACAGCGAAGCAGCAGCGGGGTTCTTGCGCGAACTGAATCTGCCGTACCGATCGATGGTTAGTCTCGATACACAAACGATCGAATCGTGGCAGGAATCGTTTAGCGGTCTGAACCCGGTGCAGACCGGGATGCAGATAGCGATTCCCGAAATTGACGGCGCGACTGAACCTTTCGTGTTTGGCGGAATCCCGGCGCGCGGAGTTGAACCGGCGCCTCTGGCCGATCGCTGCCTGCGGATTGCGCGACGGCTGAAACGTTGGCATCGGCTGCAAACAACCGCACGCGATCAATTGCGGGTTGCGCTGACGCTCTATTGCTTTCCGCCCAACAAAGGAAACATGGGCACGGCCGCCGACCTGGATGTTTTCGCCAGTCTCTTCGATCTGCTCGGTCGCCTGAAAGACGAAGGTTATCGCGTCGACATGCCCGCGAGCGTCGATGCGCTGCGCGAGATGTTGCTCGACGGAAATTCCGCAGGGTTGGACGCGACCGCTAACGTCGCGTACCGAATGAAAGTCGATGAGTACCGGCGGCTGTGGCCGTTCGTTGATGAGATCGAGTCTGAATGGGGACCGGCGCCCGGCGCGATTAATTCCTGCAATGGCGATTTGCTGATTCAGGGAATCATGCTCGGAAATATCTTCATCGGGCTACAGCCGACGTTTGGATTTGAGGACGATCCAATGCGCCTGCTGATGGCCAGGGGCGGAACACCGCATCATGGTTTCGCGGCCTTTTACACTTATCTGGAAAAAGTTTTTCGGGCGGATGCAGTAGTTCACGTGGGGACTCATGGGGCAATGGAGTTTATGCCGGGCAAGCAGGTGGGCATGTCAGGCTCGTGCTGGCCGGATCGTCTCATCGGCGAGTTGCCCAACATATATCTCTATAGCGTAAACAATCCTTCCGAAGGCACGATTGCCAAACGGCGTTCGTACGCCGAGTTGATTTCGTACCTGACGCCGCCGGTTGAAAACGCGGGATTGTATAAAGGACTAGCCTCACTAAAAGAGCTGATAGGGAACTACCGGCAGTCGACGGACGAGCGAGAACGTGCCAATCTCTATGAGCTGATCGAACAGGCGCGCGTTGAGACCAATCTGGATGTTGTGAACCCATAAAGCTGTCGCCAACGCCACCCTATTTGATGATGCCAGTCCAGGCAGCGAGCCCGATGGGAATGAACAAATACCCAACCATAACGTGAATCGGCTTGTAGATTCTTCCGAAAAGGGTCTTTGGATACCAGGTGTCTACATAACCAAGTTCCACGAACGGCAGGAACAAGTCGAGCGTGTATAAGAACGGGCAGTATTTCCTGGTGTCGTCAGGTACCTGATTCTGGTTCTTTAGTTCCATCTGATTCCTGGATCGAAAGACCACGCATCCCAATACAATGAAGATCAGACTCCACAACAACAATCTCTCGACGTGGCGGCCGTACCCGATGAACCCATCGAGAAAGTAGCCCCAAGCCCGGTCATACCATGGAAGGCGTTCCCGCGCCTTTCGCTTGCCAGCGATAAAGACTTCGTCACCCCAATCAGAGTGCCCGTGCCCGCGGAGCATGGTTTCCAGCGTAGCGTAGAACTGCGTGTTATACCTCGCCTGCTCCTGCGTGCTGTTTGATTTTTCCGCAAACTCTTTCAGCTGGTCCAGATCTTCAGGGTTCATGTACTGGAACGTGAGGTCTTCTATCATGAGTGTCCCTTTGAATCTGCCGGCGGGATTATCGCCGAGATAGAAGTCAACTATTCGAGTGCTTTTGAAGCTGGTGTCGTCTTCAAAAATCGCATGTTGGAGTCCGAGACTATTGAAAGCTGCAAGATCAAAGTACGATTTTCCGTGAAATGCGACATCGCTTAAGCTAGCGTCAAGTCCTACCTTGACGCCTTCGAAATCCGCAGTGCCAAAGAACTCGGTTTGTTCATCGGCGGCGTCACCTTTATCTGCGAAGAGGTTACTGCCAATCACCGCACCGGTGAAATCCACCTTGCCGCGAAACTTTGTTCCGCGCATGGACAGATCAACTCCCACGCGCATGCTCTTCAAGTAAGTTGAGCAATTCGAAAACTGCGCTCTGGCGATGTTTAAGTCGAAATCAATATTCGCGGCTTCAGCGTCTAAACGGCCCGGACCTTTGAGTTCCGTACCAAACCTGGAACCTTCGAAG
>Ga0070698_100001993_pt1 | contig 22661 bp, 15 predicted proteins | sample KBSK1502metaG_FD_65477 | JGI IMG/M metagenome (GOLD analysis project Ga0070698, IMG submission 65477) | Corn, switchgrass and miscanthus rhizosphere microbial communities from Kellogg Biological Station, Michigan, USA - KBS K1-50-2 metaG | ecosystem: Host-associated > Plants > Roots >...
CACCAGGTCCCGCGGACCCCGGGGGCCAAATCCGAACGCCGGCACCGTCGGTCCGAAGATCGCCACGATCGGCGTCCCCACTGCGGTCGCCAGGTGGAGCGGGGCCGAGTCGTTGGTGACCAGCAGTCGGGACCGCTGAATGATGGCGGCGGAAACCCGGAGCGGAAGCTCGCCCGCCGAGTTATGTACCCGGCCGGGGGCCGCCTGGGCAATCTCGTCCGCCAGGCCGCGATCGTCGGGTCCGCCGACCACCACGACCGACCCATCCAGCGCGGCGACCAGGGCGTCGTAGTAGGGCCATCGCTTGGTTCCCCAGATCGACCCCGGCGCCACCGCAATAAACCCCGGAGTCACTCCATGCTCGGTCAGCCAGCGATCGGCTGCCGCGCGGTCGGCTTCGGTGAGCACCAGGTCGACCGGCGGAGCGGAGCCTGCGTCGCTCCCACCGGCGAGCGCGAGCAGCCGTTCCACCTCGTGTCCGCTCGCCGGCCGGGGCCTGGTTTCCGTGTAGAAGAACCGTGCCCCGTCGGCGAAACCGATCCGCTCGGGGATGCGGGCGACCAGCGCGAGGGCGCCGGAACGCCACGACCGATGGGGGAGATAGGCGCGCGCATAACCTTCGCGGCGGAGTTGACCCGCTACCCGAATGCCCCCGATCCAGCCGCGGTCCCGGCCGTGCTTATCAAATGAAATCACCTGCCGCACCGCGGGATGCGTGGCGAGCAGCGGAGCTGCCGCCGGCGTCGTCAGCACATCTACCGGCCCATGTCGGGCCGCCAGCGCGGCCAGCAGCGGGGTCGTCAGCACCACGTCGCCCAGGAAAGCGGTCTGAATGACCAGCACCGGTGAAGGGTGAAGGGTGAAGGGTGAAGAGTCCGCTCCACCACGATCGGGCTGGTGTTCTGCCGCCCCTTCACTCTTCACGCTTCACTCTTCACGTTGTTAGTCGACCTGCAAGACAGCCAGGAACGCCTCCTGGGGAATCTCCACCGACCCCACCTGTTTCATCCGCTTCTTTCCTTCTTTCTGTTTTTCCAGGAGCTTGCGCTTCCGGGTCACGTCGCCGCCGTAGCACTTGGCGAGCACGTCTTTGCGCAACGCGGATACCGTCTCCCGGGCGATGATCTTCTGGCCGATCGCAGCCTGGATGATCACCTGGAACAGCTGCCGGGGAATCAGCTCCTTCAGCTTCTCGGCGACCTTGCGCCCCCACTCGTAGGCCTTGTCGCGATGGATGATGACGCTGAACGCGTCGATCTGGTCCCCGTTGATCAGCATGTCCAGCTTGACCAGGTCGGACTCGATGAACCCGCCCATCTCGTAGTCGAACGAGGCGTAGCCGCGGCTCAGGCTTTTCAGCTTGTCGTAGAAGTCCAGTACGATCTCGCCGAGCGGGAACTCCCAGTCGAACTCCACCCGCAACTGGTCGAGGTACTTCATCCCGAGGTACACGCCCCGCCGGTCCTGGCCCAGCTTCATGATCCCGCCGATGTACTCCGAGGGAGCCATGATCCGGGCCTTCACGAAGGGCTCCTCGATCCGGTCGATGCTCGCTGGGTCCGGCAACAGGGACGGGTTTTCGATCAGCAGCATCCGGCCATCTGTGGCGTACACGTGGTACTCCACCGTGGGCACGGTGGTGATCAGGTTGAGGTCGAACTCCCGCTCCAGCCGTTCCTGGACGATCTCCATGTGGAGCAGGCCCAGAAAGCCGCAACGAAATCCGAAGCCCAGCGCGGTGGAAGATTCGGGCTCGTACTGGAGACTCGCGTCATTGAGGCGCAGCTTTTCCAGGGCGTCCCGAAGGGTCTCGTACTGCTCCGAGTCGGTCGGATACATCCCGGCAAACACCATGGACTTCACGTCGCGGTACCCGGGGAGCAATTCCTCCGCCCGATCGGCGGCATCCAGCACGGTGTCACCGACCCGGCTGTCGCCGACGCTTCTCAGGTTGGCTACGAAGTAGCCGACCTCCCCCGCCTCCAGCTGCTCGGCCGGATGCTGGCCCAGTTGCAGATAGCCGACCTCATCCACGTGGTAGACGTCGTCGGGGTGGGCCCCGAAGGCGATTTCGGTACCCTTGCGAACGACCCCGTCCACCACCCGGATACTGGGAATCGCGCCGCGGTAGCGATCGAAGTAGGAGTCGAAAATGAGCGCCCGGAGGGGAGCAGTCTCCCTCCCGTGGGGGGGAGGAACCCGGGCCACGATGGCTTCGAGCAGGGCGGGCACCCCGGTCCCCTCCTTGGCCGAGACGTGGAGAATCTCCTCGGGCCGGGCCCCGATCAGATCGCGGATCTCCTGGACCCGCTTCTCCGGCTCGGCCCCCGGCAGATCGATCTTATTGAGGACGGGGATGATTTCGAGGCCGGCATCCAGCGCCAGGAACAGGTTACTCAGCGTCTGGGCCTGGATTCCCTGGGAAGCGTCCACCACCAGGAGCGCGCCCTCGCAGGCAGCCAGGGAGCGAGAGACCTCGTAGGTGAAGTCCACGTGGCCGGGGGTGTCGATGAGATTGAGCTCGTACTCCCGGCCGTTGCCGGCGAGGTAGGCCATCCGCACGGCGTTCAGCTTGATGGTGATCCCGCGTTCCCGCTCGAGATCCATAGTGTCCAGCAGCTGCTCGCGCATGAGGCGCTTTTCCACCGCGCCGGTGGCTTCGATCAGCCGGTCGGCCAGGGTGGATTTGCCGTGATCTATGTGGGCGACGATACAGAAGTTACGGATTCGGTCCTGAGACATAGCGAGAATATAAACCGACGGAAGGACGGAACGACGGAAAGACGGAAATGCTCCTAAGAGAGTATTCCGTCCTCCCGTCCTTCCGTCCTTCCGCCCAATTCCTCAAGTCTCGCCATCGCACGCCGGAGATGGGGAATCACGATGCTGCCGCCTACGACCAGCGCGATGGAGAATACCTCGAGGAACTCTTCCCGGGTGGCTCCTTCCTGGTGGCAGCGCTCGATGTGGTAGGTGATACAGTCATCGCACCGAAGCACCATCGAGGACACCAGTCCCAGCATCTCCTTGGTCTTCACCCCGAGAGCCCCGGCCTCATAGGCCCGGTTGTCCAGCGCGAAGAAGCGATTGATGGTTACGTTGCCCGCGCCCAGGATGATGTCGTTCATCCGGGCGCGGAATTCGTTGAAATCCTGCAGAGTGTCGGCCATTCCTCAAAAGTAACCGCGTAAAGAGTGAAGGGTGATCCCTTGGCGCAGTTTTCAGGGCGTTGCCGCGCTCTCCACGATTTGCTTGTAGCTCTCCGGGTTCCATTGCGGCCGGGCCGTTGTATTGGCGATATCCTGACCCAGGAAGAACAGGAGTCGGAGCAGCCGCGCTTCCTTCTCTCCGTCGATCTTGTCCGGCGAGTCCGACACCTCGTGGTAGTCCGGGTGCAGCCCGCTGGTGAAGAACAGGATGGGGACGCCCTTCTTCGCGAAGTTGTAGTGATCCGAACGGAAATAGAGCCCTTCCTCGGGCCAGATGTCGTGGATCGGGGTCATCCGGAGATCGCGATGCAGCCCAGCTACGCGCTCCAGCGTTGTGCCAAGGTCGGAATGCTCCATCCCGATTGCCACGATGGTGTCTTTCCAGTTCCGGCCGATCATGTCGATGTTGAGGTCGGCCACGATGTTCCCGACCGGGACAGTGGGATGGTCGGCAAAGTATTCGCTGCCCCAGAGACCCTTCTCTTCACCACTCACCGTCATGAAGATGACGGAGCGCCGGGGCCGCGCGCCGCGAGCGCTGAAGGCCTCGGCCAGCTCGAGAACGCCCACAGTCCCCGACCCGTCGTCGTCCGCGCCGTTATTGATGCTGTCCGCCTTGCCGGGCGTGACGCCGATATGGTCCATATGGGCGGAATACACCACGTATTCGTTCCGCAGCCGGGGGTCGCTGCCCTCCAGAATCCCGATCGCGTTGGGCGCGCTGGTCGCGTCCAGGGTGTGCTGGTTGATCGCCAGTGTCCCGCTCCATTCCGGCATTGGCTGCACGACGATCGTCTCGGCGTTGCGCATCCGCTCAAAGTCCTGCGCGGCCTCGGGCACCACATCAGTGATTGCCCGCTCCCGCACCTCGATTACCAGCGGTCCGGAATTGTCGCCACCGACCCTGCTCACCGACTTGCCCTGCCGGTTTATCAGCTCCGAGTTGAACGCCGTAGAATCCCGGTTGGAGATAACCACCAGCACCTTGCCACCGCTGCTGAAGACCTTGCTCAGGATGCCGCTCGCGTTAGCCGGCAGCGGCTTGGTGAAGTCCACCGGCCACACCACGATTCGATCCTTCATTTCTTCGGCGGGAATCTGCTCGGGATCGATCTTCCCACCGAGGATTACCAGATCGCCGGTCAGGGCCTCGGCCGGCGGATCGCCTAACAAGACGAAGGCATCGCGGGTGAAGGAGACCGGAATGTCAGTGTTGGTGCCCTGGAATATCAGGCTGGAGGTGGCCACGTCGATCTGCCGCAGTGCCAACGGGTAGTGCTGGAGAAATGTCCCGCTATCGCCACCGGGCTTGAGTCCCAACCGGCGAAACTCACCGGCCACATACGCTGCAGTCTTTTCCAGGCCCGGGCTTGGCGTGTCCCGCCCCATCATGGAATCATCGGCGACGATGTTGATGCGCCGGATGACGTCCTGCTGGGTGATGGTGTTGGAGGCTCCCACCTGGGCGGATTGTGCGGCGGCGGGGACAGCGGCCATCAGGCCGAGTAAGACGAGGTATCTCATACGTTTCCCGATTGGGGTGGATTGAGCCCATCCCCATACGACCAGAGCACGTAAACGTTTCAATTCACAACATCAACGACCGGCTCCCTCCACGATCTGCCGGTAGCTGTCCGGATTCCAGCGCGGCCGGGCGGCCGTATTGGCGACATCCTGTCCCAGATAGAACAACAGCTTGAGAATTCGGGACTCCTTCTCCGCTTCAATCTTGTCGGGGGAATCGCTGGGCTGATGATAGTCCGCATGCACCCCATTGAAGAAGAACAGGATGGGGATTCCCTTGCGGGCGAAGTTGTAGTGATCGGAGCGGAAGTAGAAATTCTCCTGGGGCCAGCGGTCGTCGATGGCCGTCATTCCCAGCTCGGGGTGCTCCTGGTTGACCCGGTTCAGGGTGGCGCCGAGGTCCGAGTGCTCCTTCCCGATCGCCACGATGGTGTCTTTCCAGTTACGCCCGATCATGTCAATGTTGAAATCCGCCACGATGCTCTGGATCGGCACGGTGGGATGCTCGGTGAAGTACTGGCTGCCCCAGAGTCCCTTCTCCTCGCCGGAAACGGTAATGAAGATCACCGACCGGCGAGGCCGGGCTTTGCTGAACGCTTCCGCCAGTTCCATCACTCCCACCGTCCCGGAGCCGTCGTCATCAGCACCGTTGTTGATGCTGTCGGCTCGGCCGGAGGAAATGCCGATGTGATCCATATGGGCGGAGAACACGATGAATTCCTTCTTGAGCTCCGGATCGATTCCCTCGAGGATCCCGATGGTGTTGGGCGCCGAGGCCCGTTCCAGGGTGGTCTGCTTGAGGTCGATCACAACAGTCAGCCCGGGCAGGGGGCGCCGCACCAGCGCGGGTGACGATCGCATCTCCGCAGGGTCGATCCCGGCGGCGCGAAGCAGATCGGCAATCGCCCGCTGGTGCACTTCGATCACCGGGACGGCGCCGGTCGCCATCCCCTCGATGGCTTGCCGGACCATGCTCTGGCGGCCCTGTTCCATCGCGAAGGTTGCCGAGTCGCGATTGGAAACCACGATGATGCCGCGAGGCTTGGCCTGGATAAGTCCACGGATAAAGCCGGTTCCTGCCCGCGACATCGACCCTGTCGCCCGCTCCAGGACGACCACGACGACCTTGTCCTTTACTTCCTCCGGCGCCACGATCGCGGAGTCGAGTTTCCCGCCGAACAGCACTGCCGGTCCTTCCACGTCGCCCTGCGGAATCCCGCCGTAGAGGTACCGAGCGTCCCTCGACAGCTCGGCATAGACGTGGTTACCGCCCAGCGTGAAGCCGATGTGAGACGATGCCGGGTCGAGCCGGGAGCGGCTGATGTAATAGCGCTGGAACCAGGTGCCGTTGTCTCCCCCGGGCGTGAGCCCGAAGCCCTGGAACTGATCCGCGACGTATTGGGCGGTGAGGTCGAGTCCGCGGCTCGGAGTATCCCGGCCCAACATGGAATCGTCGGCGATGATGCCGACTCGCCGCGCGACGTCCGCTTCTGTGATGGTGGCCGCGGCCTGGTCGAGCGCGCCGTGACCGGGCGACTGGGCGGCAAGCGGCGATGCCAGAAATACGGCGAGTAAGGCAATGCGTGGCATGTGGTTCCGGATCCTGGGGCAAAGTGAAGGGCGGAGAATAGCACCGCCCGGCCGTGGATGGTACGGCCGGGCGGTCAGGGTGTTTCAGCTACTGGCGCTTCTATTCAGTCCGGCCGGCGGCGCCGAAGTGACGGCTCTCCGGTGGGCTGGCCCCGCGCCGGCGGCGGCGGCGATTGCACCCGTGGCGGCGGTTGGGTCCGAGTCGGTTCGGTTCTCGAAGGCTCCGATCTCGGGGGTTCGGACCTCGAAGGCTCGGCCCGCCGCGGCTCATTGCGAGGCTCGGTGCTGGGCTGGTTCCGAGGCTCCACTCGCGGCTGAACATTGGGCTGGCTTCGCGGTTCGTTCCCGGGATCCGTCCGCCTGCCCGGTTCCTGGGTCGAGCGACCATCGGGGTTCGACCGGTCATCGGTTCCCCGGCGATCGGGCGGACGCTGGTTGTCGGTTTCTCTGATATCGGACTTCCGATCCGGCTGCTGGCGCCGATCGCTTGCCGGGTCGGAGTTCGGCCGCGCGGGCGGCTGAATGTTGGGCCGGGTGCTGGTGTTGTCATCCGACCGTCGGCGCGGTTCCGGTTGGGACGGATTGCCGGATTGATCGGTGGTCGTCCCGGTCTCGCCGGTACGCCGTCGAGGATTCGACTGGCCGTTGTCCGGCTGGCCGGTGGACGTTCCGGAGTTGCCGGACACCCGGCGCCGGGGGTCGACCGGGGCGGGAATCGAACCCCGGCCGCCGACGTCCGCGCTGGTGCGATCGCGCTCGGTTATCCGACGGCCATCACCTGAGGGGCGCTGCCGCTCCCGGGTGACATAGTCACCCCGGCCGTTGTAGTCCTTGAAGACATAACGGGGACCTGGGCGGTAGGGCCGTACGATCACCACGTTCCGGCTGTTGTAGTAGCGATAGGGGTAATAGTAGTAATCGTCGTAGATGACGATGCGGAACCGGTTACAGTTGTAGTAGTAGGGATTCCAGTACGAATAGCTCACATAGCTGTGGCAGTCGTAGCAGAGGAACCGGGGGTAGTCGTAGTGCTGGTCCACGTAATACGGCGTAATGTCATAGTCATACTCGCCGGGACCGGCGATCCGCGAAGCGAAATCGGTGAGTGACACGTAGGGGTCCCCTCGGATCCGGCCATCCGCGATCAGCCGGTAGTCCCAATGGTCACCCCGGACGAACTCGTCATACTGAAACTGGTCGGGCGACGAAATGGCGAAGATGTATCCGACGCCGGGGTAGTCGTCCACGCTGAAAGCGTTGTCGTTCCGGTCCAGGACCTCGAAGGACCGGCCGCCCCGGGCGAAATTGTCTTCCCACGGTTCCCGGGGGAACAGCACCCGGATCCGGCCATCGGTATCGACCCGGAGCACGGTGATGTATCCGTCAGTCTGAGCCTGGAAGTAGACCCGGGCCCGATCGCCCCGGTGGTAGGGACTTTCGTCGCGATCAGTCCAGATCGAAACCCGCTCGCTTTCGGTGGAACGGACCCACGAGGCAATGCGACTTTCCGCCAGGGGGCTGGAAGTCGGGGCCGGGACTGATGGGGCCAAACTGGCCAGGGCGAGGCCAATGAATGGAGCGTACATGTCACCTCCGGGGGAATGCTGCCGGGAATGTCGGGTTAGGGTGCAGGCCATGTGCCAGTCAGCGTAATTCAGCTAAGCTGATGCCATGAAACTTTTTAGCCCCGATTTGCGACGGGTTCTTTTTCCTGCCAATGTCCGGCTCGGGTGACACGGCCCCGGTGCGTTGACTTCGGCCCTCATTTCCCGATACGTTGCCCCTCGAATGAATCCCTCTGTCTCCTCCCTGGGTCCCGCCCGCATCGACCTGCTGGATCCCTTCGAAGTCTCCCGCCTTGGCGGCCTCGAGCTGGTCTCGGAAGGTGTGGTCGAGGGCTTTCTGGCCGGCCTGCACCGCTCCCCCCGGCGCGGATTCTCGGTCGAATTCGCCGAGCACCGGATGTACCAACCCGGCGATGAGCTGCGCTATGTCGACTGGAAGATCCTGGGACGCAACGACCGGCTCTACGTCAAGCAGTTCGAGGAAGAAACCAACCTGCGCGCCATGATCGTGAGCGACATCAGCCGCTCGATGGCCTGGACCGGCGCGCCGGACACCCGGCTCACCAAGCTGGAATACGCCCAGCGGCTCATCGCCGCGCTGGCCCTGGTGCTGTTGCGGCAGCGGGATGCGACGGGCCTGATCACCTTCGATGATGAGGTTCGCTCGGTGACTCCGGCGCGGGCTCGGCTCAGTCACTGGCGTACCCTGCTGCGGGTGCTCGCGGCGTTGTCGCCGGGGAAAGGAACCGCCGCCGAGCCGGCACTCCGCCGGGTGATGGACCGATTACGGCGCCGGGGCCTGGTGGTCTTCGTTTCCGACCTGCTGCTGGAGCGGGAAACTGCGCTCCGCGCCCTGCAATTCCTCCGGCATCGCGGGCACCAGGTCATCGTGTTTCACCTGATGGACCCCGGTGAGGTGAACCTCGAAGGTCCGGCCGAAGCCCGGTTCGAAGACCCGGAGACCAGGGCGGCGATCACGCTGCGCCCCAAGGACTGGGCTGACGTGTACCGGGACACGGTGGCGGGCGTTGTGACCGAGTGGTACAAGGCCTGCCGGAAGCGGGGCATCAACTACCATCGCATCACCACGGACACCCCGTTCGGAGTCGCGCTGCGCCAGGCCCTGGCCCGGCCCGCGGGGCTGGCGTGATTTCATTTCTGCATCCGTGGGTCCTGGCTGGACTGGTCGCGGCAGGCCTCCCCATACTTCTGCACCTGATTCAGCGGAGGCAGCCACCCATCGTGGTATTTCCCGCGGTGCGGTACCTGGTCGACACGACCCGGGAACATCAGCGCCGCCTCAAACTGCAGAACTGGCTGCTGTTGCTCATCCGCACGCTGCTGGTCGCGCTGGTGGTGACGGCGGCCGCGGGCCCCACCTCCCCGATCCGGAGCGCCGCCGGCCACTCTCCCGCCGCCCTGGTGTTGATCCTGGACAACAGCCTGAGCAGCGGAGCGGTGGTCAACGGGACCTCCCGACTGGCAACTTTCCGGACGGCGGCGCGGGAGATTCTCGACCGGGCAACCTCGGAAGATCATCTCTGGCTGATGCTGGCTGACGGGGTGTTGCGGGGCGGGGACCCCGCCGCCCTGAAGCTTTTGGTGGACAGCGCGGCGCCCGCGTTCACCCGGCTGGACCTCGGCCACGCGTTGTCCCAGGGCCAGGAAGTTCTCACCACCCAGGCACTCCCCGGGGAGCTGGTACTGGTCACCGATCTCCAGCGGACGGCGGTCACTGAGGCCGAAATCCGTTTCCCCCTCTTGATCATTCGCCCCGAGGATGATCCGAGCGGCAACCTGGGCGTATCCGGCATTGAAGCCGGCCCGCAGCCCTGGTCACTGGGCGGAGGCCGGGCCATCGTCTCCGTGGTCGGCGATTCGAATCTCAGCCTTCCGCTGACCGTGCGACTGGGTGATCGGCCGCCCCGGCAGGCACTGGCGAGCGCCGGTGCCGCGGTCCCGGTCATCCTGAGCAGCGCGGTATCCGGCTGGTGGCCGGTCCAGGCCGAGCTGGACCCCGACGAACTACTGGCCGACAACATCCGCACCGGCGTAGTGCGGATCGCGCCGGTCGCGCGGGTGAGTTGGGATTCGACCGAGCGCTTTGTCGCCGCCGCCTGCGAGGTACTGGAGCGCAACGGCCGGATATCCCGCGGCAACGAGGTTACCATCGGGCCGGTGGCCCCGGGGCTCACGGTCGTGGAGCCGCCGCAGGATCCCGCGCAGTTGGGCGCCATCAACCGGGCTCTCGCGGCTCGCGGCGTGGGGTGGCAGTACGGGACACTGAATGCCGCGGCGGGGACGACCGACAGCAATGCCCTGATCAGCCGGGAGCGGGTAGCTCGGCGCTACACCCTGGAGACAGTCGAAAGCGGGCGGACCGGTGTCATCGCGACGGTGGGCGGGGCGCCATGGATCGTGCGGGCCGGAGACGTGGTACTCCTGGGCAGCCGGATCGATCCGGAATGGACCGGCTTACCGATCTCGGCCGGTTTCGTTCCCTTCATGGATGCGCTGCTCAACCGGATCGCCCGGGGAGAGCTGACGGTAAGCGGCGGTAACCCGGACGAACCCATCGCCCTGCCGGACCTGGTGACCGCGGTGCGCCAGGGGGCCCGCCAGTGGGTGGTCGAAGGGGGTGCTCCGTTCCGTCCCGGCGACATCGGGATCTATTTCCTCCTGGCGGGCCGGGACACCATCGGTGCGCTGGCGGTGAATTTCGACCCCCGGGAGTCCCTGCTCGCGCGGGCCGCGGACGGGTCGGTGCGCGACCTGTGGCGCGGTGCCAGCTTCGCCTCGCCCAGTGGAGGACCCAGGCAGGCGTTCTCACTCGGGGTTCGTACCGACCTCCGGGGTCCCGCCCTCTGGATGGTCCTCCTGCTGGGACTCGCTGAAGTCGCGCTGGCAAGCGCGCGGCGGAAATCCTCGTGACCCTGCAGCTCATCCTCGATGCGTTTGGTCGGGCGGCGGTAGCCCGGGAACTGGAAACCCGGTTGCCGAGCCGGGGCAGCACCCTCAAGGTGGGCGGGCTCCCCGGTTCCAGTAGCGCAGTGCTGGCGGCGTGGCTGGCGCACCGCTTCCCGCAGCGGTTACTGACCATCTGCGCGCCGACGGCTTCGGAGGCGGAGCGGTGGTTGAGCGACCTGCGCGCCCTGACCGACGCTCCGGTGGCCCTGTACCCCCAGCGGGAAGGTCTGGGAGAAGCCGAGCCGCACTACGAAATCGCGGGCGAGCGGGTCGAAACCCTCGAGGCGTTGCTCTCGGGCAGGCTACGGGTCCTGGTCACTACGGCGCGGGCGACCGCCGAGCGCACTCTGGTTCCTTCCGGGCTGGCGGCGCTGCGCGTCGTGCTCCGGGCCGGCGAGCGGCGTCCGCTCAAGCAAGTAATCGAGTCGCTCGAGGCGATGGGGTACACCCGGGTGCCGACGGTTACCGAGGTAGCGGAGTTCAGCGTCCGGGGCGGAATCATCGATGTGTACGGATTCGGGATGGCCGATGCGGCGCGCGCCGAATGGTGGGGTGACGAACTCAACTCGCTGTGGACGTTCGATCTCACCAGCCAGCGGTCCCAGTCGCAGATCGACGAAGTCACCATCTTGCCGATTTCCGTCCCCGACCCGCCCCGCACGCGGGGAGCCGGCGCCGGCGTGGGATCCCCCCACCGCCAGACCCTGCTCGACCTGCTGCCGAGCGACACCATCATTATCGAAGAAGCCACCGGCCCGGACCGCGATGAAGTCGAGCGGGCCTGGCGGGAAGCGGAACATCACCTCGAGGTCGCCCGGCGGTTGGGGGAAGATGTACCGCGGCGGGAAGACATTCTGGAAGCGCCGGAGGACTGGCGCCGCCGGCTGACCGGGTTCGGACGATTGCAGCTGGGGGAGAGTCTCCCCGACCTGCAGATGGGCTTCCTGCCCCCGGAGCGAATCGACCGCAACCTGAACCGGCTTCGCGCGGTGCTGGCCGGCGGCCCTCCCAGCCTGATTCTCTGCGACAATGAAGGGCAGCTCGAGCGGATGGATGAGCTGCTGAATGAAGGAACCGGCCGGGCCGGCGCGACGCTGGTCGTCGGCTCGCTCGACGGCGGCTTTGTGCTGCCGGCGCTCCGGGTCTTCACCGACCACGAGATCTTTCGTCGGGCCCGCCGGCTGCGCCGGCCGCGGCGGTACCGCCAGGCTGCGCCGTCGATGGCGACGGGGGCCTTGAGCCTGGGCGACTACGTCGTCCATCTCGACCACGGCATCGGGATCTATCGGGGGATCGGCTCCGTCACCGTGGGCGGCGGCACCCTGGAAGTCGCCATCGTCGAGTACGAAGGCGGCGACCGGCTCAATGTTCCCCTGTACCGGCTGGACCAGCTGGAACGGTACCGCTCCTCGGGAGACGACGGCGACCGGCCGCCGCCGAGGCTGCACCGGCTGGGCGGCACCAGCTGGCAAAGGGTCCGGGAGAAGACCCGGGAAGCGATCAAGCTGATGGCCACGGAGCTGCTCGACCTCTATGCCCGGCGCCAGGTCTCGGCCGGTTACCCGTTTCCTCCGGACACCCGCTGGCAACGCGAGCTGGAGTCGAGCTTCCTGTACGAAGACACCCCGGACCAGGTGCGCGCGACCGAAGAGGTAAAGCGGGACATGGAGCAGCCCAAACCGATGGACCGCCTGCTGGTCGGCGACGTGGGCTACGGCAAGACCGAAATCGCGGTGCGGGCCGCGTTCAAGGCGGTGCAGGGAGGGAAGCAGGTCGCGGTGCTGGTGCCGACCACGATTCTCGCGGAGCAGCACGGCCGAACCTTCATCGAGCGGCTGGTGGACTACCCGGTGACCATCGAGGTGCTTTCGCGGTTCCGGACTGCCAAGGAGCAGAAGCTGGCCTTGACCCGGCTGGCCAGCGGCGAGACCGACATCGTCATCGGCACCCACAGGCTGCTCTCCAGGGATGTGGTCTTCAAGGACCTGGGACTGCTGGTGGTAGACGAGGAGCATCGCTTCGGGGTGAAACACAAGGAGCGGCTCAAGGAAATCAAACTTTCGGTCGACGTGGTTACCCTGACCGCCACGCCAATTCCGCGAACGCTGCATCTGTCGATCGCCGGGCTGCGGGACCTCACCCTGCTGGAGACTGCGCCCCGGGATCGCTCCCCGATCCTGACCTTTGTGGAGCCGTGGGACGATGCCCTCATCGAAGAAGCCCTGGCCCGGGAGCTGGACCGGGGCGGCCAGGCATTCGTGGTTCACAACCGAATCGAGACCATCGAGACCATCGCCCAGCGGGTGCGGACCCTCGCCCCGCGGGCCCGGATCGGGGTGGCACATGGCCAGATGGCGGCGGACGACCTCGAACAGGTGATGCGGGGCTTCGTCGCCGGAGAAGTCGATATCCTGGTTTCCACCATGATCGTGGAATCCGGGCTGGATGTGCCCAATGCCAATACCATGATCGTCCACGATGCGCACCGGTTCGGGCTGGCTCAGCTGTATCAGTTGCGCGGCCGGGTCGGCCGCAGCCACCGCCGGGCTTATTGTTACCTGCTGGTCCCGGACCAGATCGCGCCGGATGCCGAGGATCGTTTGCGGGTTCTGGAGCATCATACCGACTTGGGGGCGGGATATCGGATCGCGCTCAAGGACCTGGAGTTAAGGGGGGCCGGCAACCTCCTGGGGGCGGAGCAGTCGGGGCACGCCCACGCCGTGGGATTCGACCTGTACATGCGGTGGCTGGAGGAAACGGCGCTGAGTCTCCGGGGACAGGGGGTGGTGGAGCATCCGGCGCCTCCCGATGTCGTACTGGACCGGCCGGCCCAACTTCCCGAGGACTACGTGGCGGACGACGAGGTCAAGCTCGATCTATACCGCCGACTGGCGCGGGCCTCGACGTCAGGCGAAATTGATGAGCTGCGATCTGAACTGCGAGAGCGGTTTGGGCCCCTCCCTGAGGAAGCAGAAAACCTCCTGCATATGAGCCGGCTCCGGGTGCTGGGCTCGGCGTTGGGAGTCCAGCATGTCCTGGTGCGGGGCGACGAGGCCCGGCTGACGTTCCGCCAGGGGGCCGCTCCACGGCTCATGGGTTTGACCCGGGCCCTGGACGATGTCCAGCTCTCCGCGGAAGTGCGGCGGACCGTGCCGCTTTCGATGCGGCTGATCCGGCTGGGCGGAGAGGCGCTGGTTCCCGCCCTGGTGCGGGCGCTGGACCGGACCGGCAGCGAATCGAACCGGAAGAGCAATGTGTAATCCAACCTGCAAATGAGGAGCGGTATGCGTCGAGTTTGGCTGGTACTGGTGGGGGTCGCCGCTGTTGCCGGGTGCCGGAACTTCCGGGACCTCTTCAGCGCTCATGCCGATATCGCAGCCGAAGCTGCGGGCCAGGATCTTCCGGCCCAGCGGCTGGCCGATATCATGGGCGGAACCAAGGGCATCAAGGTGACCCGGGAAGCAGCCGACTTCGTCGCGAACATCTGGGTGGACTACACTCTGCTCAGCCAGGCGCTGGTACAGGGCGTGAACCTGAGCGACTCCACCGCGGTGGCCGAGACCATGTGGCCCCAGATCGCGATGGTGACCGCGGACCGCTGGTTTGATACCGTGCTGAGCTCGCGGCTCCGCCTTACCCCCAGCTCGGCCGACAGCCTGTACAACTCGGACAAGATCCGGGTGATCCAGCACATTCTCTACACCGTGCCGGCCACGGCCCCCGCGGCCGACCGCCAGGCGGTGCTACGCAAGGCGCAGAACGCGTTGACCCGGATTCATGGCGGCGCCGATTTTGGCGCGATCGCCGGGGCGGAGAGCCAGGATCCAGGCAGCGCGAGGGATAGCGGGTATCTCCCCTCCAGCCTTTGGGAGCGCGGCCACACGGTCACCGCATTCGACAGTGCCGCCTGGAGCCTTCCTCCCGGCGGCGTCAGCGGATTGGTGGAGACTCCGTACGGATACCATATTCTCAAGCGGCCGACCGCCGAGGCGGTGCGGGAACGGCTGTCCGATTATCTCCAGTCGACTATCACCATGCAGCTGGACTCGCTGTATCGCGACAGCCTCGCTCTCGCGAAGAAGCTGGAACTGACCGGTTCCGCGGTCCCGCTCATGCGGGCGGCGCTGCAGGATCCCGAAGGTAACCGGCGTTCCGGCAAGGCGATCGCGACCTACCGCGGCGGCGACCTGTCGGTCGCGGATTTCCTCCGCTGGGTCTACGCCCTCCCGCCGCAGTACGTGGGCCAGCTGCAGCAGGCCGAGGACGACCAGTTGAAGCAGATCGTCCTGGTTTTCGCCCAGAACGCCATCCTGCTGGAGCAGGCCGATTCCGCCCACATCGGGGTCACGGCGACCGAATGGGCCGGTTTGGTGAACGAGCACCGGGCGGAGATCGATTCGCTCCGCAACACGCTCGGCCTGGGGAGCGAGATCAGCGACTCGTCGGTGTCGCTGGGGGAGCGGTCCAAGCTCGCGGCGCTGCGACTGGACACCTACTTTGACGACCTGGTTTCCGGCAAAGCCCGGTTGCGCCGGATGCCGGCGACCTTGAGCGCCTGGCTCCGCCGCCAGGGCAATTACAAGATCAGCGAGGCGGGGCTGGTGCGGGCGGTCGAGCTGAGCCTGGCGAAACAGGTGGCCGATTCTACCGCCTCCGCCGATTCTCTGAACCGCGCCCCCGGGGACAGCGGGCGGCGGCCCGATTCCACGGTACCTGGAAGACAGGAGTGAGCATGCGCTGGTGGATGTTTGTCCTGGGGGCGGTGCTGGTGGCCGCGCCGGCCCGAGCCCAGGATGCCGATAGTGCCGACGCCGGTTCGGTGGACCGGATCGTGGCCATCGTAGGCAACTCGGTGATCCTGTTCTCCCAGATCCAGGAAGAGATCCTGGCGCAGCGGATGAACGGGCTCACCATTCCGACGACGCCGGAAGGCCAGCGGCAACTCCAGGAGCGGGTCCTGGCCGACCTGATCGACGGCGAGCTGGTGCTGCAGGAGGCAAGCAGCGACACCTCCATTCATGTCACCGACGAGGAAGTATCCCAGGCGGTGGACCAGCAGATCCGGCAGCAGCGGCGCACCATCCCGTCGGAGCTGGAGTATCGCAAGGAGCTGCAGAACGAAGGCTTCGTCACGCCGGAGGACTATCGCCGCTGGCTGAGCGACCAGCAGAAGCGGTTTTTCCTGCGGCAACGCTACATGCAGCATCTCCGCGAGCAGAAGAAGCTGGAGCCGGTGCAGCCGACCGACAAGGAGATGCACGATTACTTCGACGCCCAGAAACTGACTCTCACGGCGGAACAGCGAAAGACTCCCGCCACCATTTCGTTCCGGCAGATCGTCATTGCCCCCCGGGCCAGCGCGGAGGCCAAGGCGACCGCGCGGGCCCGCGCCGACTCGATCGTTCTCGAGTTACGCAAAGGCGCTGATTTCGCGTCGGCGGCACGGCGATTCTCCGAGGATCCCGTCTCCAAGGAGAAGGGTGGCGACCTCGGCTGGTTCCGGCGGGGACAAATGGTCGCGGAGTTCGAACGCGAGGCCTTCCGGCTGCGCCCCGGCGTGATCAGCGAGCCGGTGGAGAGCAGCTTCGGATTTCACATCATCCAGGTCCAGCGGATCCAACCCACCGAAATCCAGGCCCGCCACATCCTGATCGTTCCCGAGGTCACTACGGAAGCGGCAGACAGCGCGAAAGCGCTGGCGGATCGCCTGGCCGACCTCGTGCGCGCCGGTGCCGCGGTCGATTCCCTCCAGCTGCTCTATCACGACCGGGGAGAAGAAAAGCAGGCCGCTGACGTCCCGGTGGACAAGTTGCCAGACACGTACACCAGCCTGGCCCAGGCCGATTCCGGGACGGTGCTGGTGCTGAAGCTTCCCGGAGACCCGGATATCCGGAGCAAGTACGCCGTCGTGACGATTGACCGGCGCCGGGGCGAGGGAGAGCTGGCTTACGAGGACGTGCAGGACCAGATCAGGTCTTCCCTTGCCGATCAGCTGGCCATTCGCCGCTACCTGGCCCAGCTGCGCAAACACACCTACGTGGAGATCCGCCCCATTTGAAGCCACGGCTCGCGCTGACACTCGGCGATCCTCGAGGGATCGGTCCGGAGATCGTTGCCCGAGCCCTGGAGCTTCCGCTTAACGCTGAGATCGTCGTCGTGGGCGCCGAAGACCAGATCTCCAGCCTTCCGGCCAGCGAGAAGGTCTCGGTAGGCGCCTGGCGATCCGGCAGCGGAGAGGAGCCGGGCCGGTTGCGCGGGAAGGCCCATTCCCGCGCGGTGCTGGCGGGTACGATCGCGGGGCACGCGGTTGAGGCCGCGGTCCACATGGCGCTGGCAGGCGAAGTCGATGGCGTCGTCACAGCCCCGGTCCACAAATACGCGCTGCACCTCGCCGGATTCCCCTATCCCGGACACACCGAGTGGCTGGCCCATATGGCCGGCGACGTGGATGTCGCCATGATGCTGGCCGCGGATGGCTTGCGTGTGGTCCTGATCACCACTCACGTGGCGTCGCGCGACGTGCCGGCCCTGGTCACCAGGGAGCGGGTGCTGACCACCGGCCGAGTGACCCGCAAGGCGCTCAAGGACTGGTTCGGCATTCCCCACCCGCGGCTGGCGCTCTGCGCGCTCAATCCCCACGCGGGAGAGGGCGGCCTGTTCGGCGACGAAGAGGCCAGGATCCTCATCCCCGCCGCCAAGCAACTCCGTGCCGCCGGGCCGCTGCCGGCCGACACCGTTTTCGTCCGGGCGATGCGGGGTGAATTCGATGCCGTGCTCACGCCCTACCACGATGTCGGCATGACCGCGATCAAGGTGGCGGCTTTCGGACGGGGAGTGAATGTAACGCTGGGGCTGCCATTTCCCCGGACTTCACCGGATCACGGAACCGCGTTCGATATCGCCGGGAAGGGTACCGCGGACTGGGGGAGCATGCGGGCCGCGCTGGAGCTGGCAGCGGAACTAAGCAGAAAAAAGTAGCAGCAAGTAAATGAAAGAAGCTTCCTGCCCTTGCTCTGAGTTTCCAGCGGACACGCTACTTGCAGTTACTTTCACTTTCTTTCTGTTACTTGTGCTGGTTTCTCCAGCGGTGCGATGACCCTCACCTTCTTTACCCGTCTTCCCTCCATCTCCAGAATCTCGAAGACATGCCCCTTGATGGTGACCCGATCGCCGGGCCGGGGCAGCCGGCCCAGCTCGCCGAAGAGGTAACCGCCCACGGTGGTGTACTCCGCATCATCCAGGTCGAGATCGAATTCGGCGTTGAACTCGCTGATCGGCAGGGAGCCGTCGACCGTCGGCGCCCCTTCCTGGACCGGTGACTCGGAGTCGGGCCGGTCGTACTCGTCGAAGATGTCCCCGACGATCTCCTCCAGCAGGTCTTCCATGGTCACCAGGCCGGCGGTACCGCCGTACTCGTCGAGCACCACGGCCAGGTGCACCTTGAGCCGTTTCATATCCGCGAGGACATCCTCCACCTCGCGGGTCCCCGGTACGAAGAACGGGGTCCGCATGACCGCGGACACCTTCAGATTGGGATCCCGGCGCAGGGCGATCAGGATGTCCTTGGCGTGGACCACGCCGACGATCTCGTCGATGCTCTCGGTGTAGACCGGGTAACGGGAGCGGCGGGCCTCCGCCACCGCATCCGCCGCCTGGGCGACGGTCATGTCGCTTTCCACCGCTGCCATCTGGGTGCGCGGAGTCATGACGTCCTGCGCCACTTTTTCGGTGAACTCGAAGACGCCCTCGATGAGCCGGGCATCCTCCTGCGCCAATCCGCCTCCCTCCTGGCTCTGCTCCACCAGCATCATGATCTCTTCGGGCGAGTGGATCCGCTCGTGTTCAACCTTGGCCTGCTTGACGCCCATGAGCCGGATCAGCCGGACGGTGCACCAGTTGAGCAGGCCGGTCGCGGGACGGGTGATCCAGGAGAAGAACAGCAGGGGACCGGCCGCCCAGCGGCTGGTGGCCTCCGGATAGGCGATGGCCCAGGTCTTGGGAGCCTGTTCACCGAAGACGACGTGAAGGAACGACACCACGGTCACCGCGATCACCGACGCGACGCCTCCCCGGGCCAGGAAGTTGAGCCCGGCGGGCAACGCGGAAAACCAGCCGTGCAGCACCTTGGTCGCGGTTTCCTCGGCCACGTACCCCAGCAGAATTGAGGCGACGGTGATGCCGAACTGGGCGGCGGAAAGCTGGCGGTTGAGATCGTTGAGGGCCCGCAGGACGACCTTGGCTCGCCGGTCGCCACTCTGAATCATCGATTCGATCCGGGTGCGCCGGGCAGCGACCAGCGCGAACTCGGCGGCGACAAAGAAGGCGTTGATCGCCACCAGAACCACGAGGGCGACCAACCGCCACACCAGCGAGCTACTCCCAGGGTCATCCATAGGGCAGAACTCTAGCGTAAGGGGGCCCTCGGGGGGAGAGGCGGCACTGGTCAACGCACCATAACACCATGCAATAGAATGGCTTAAGACTCGCTGCCCGGGAGGGCCGAGCTCCGGAACGCCCGGGATGGCGCACCGGGACGAGCGCGATAGCTTTCCCAATCATGACGGCGGAAACGATTCACGATTGCGTGGTCCGGCCTCCGGTGCGGCTCACCCGGCGGCTCTGGCTCGTGCTGGCCCTCACCGCCGGTTTCATGGTAGTGGAGGCCCTGGGCGGGTGGTTGAGTGGCTCACTGGCCCTGTTAGCCGATGCCGGCCACATGCTCACCGATGTGGGCGCGATTTCGCTTTCCCTGCTGACCACCTGGATCGCGCAGCGTCCGGCCACCCAGTCCAAGACCTATGGCTACCTGCGCTGGGAGATCCTGGCCGCGCTCATCAACGGCGCGCTGCTGATGGGGATCGCCGTGTGGGTGGTTATCGAGGCGATGGCGCGATTCCACCACCCGGTTCCGATCCAGGCCGGCCTTTTTCTGGCCATTGCTGCGGTGGGCCTGGTGGTGAACCTGGTGAGTCTCGGGGTGCTCCACGGATCGCACCGTCACGACCTGAACAGCCGAAGCGTCTATCTCCATGTCATGGGGGACGCTCTGGGATCGGTGGCCGCCCTGGGCGCGGCCGTGGCGGTACGGTTCACCGGCTGGACGGCGGCGGACCCGATCGCATCTATCGTGCTGTCACTGCTCATCCTCGCGGGGGCATGGCGGGTGGTCCGGGAAAGCACCGACATCCTGCTGGAGGCGGTCCCGTCCCATATCGCGATGCTCGAGGTGCAGCGCCGCATGCTCGGAGTCCCCGGGGTCGAGACCGTGCACGACCTCCACGTGTGGACGGTGACCAGCGGAATGGTCGCGATGAGCGGGCACGCGGTGGTCCCCGACCTCGAGTCTCACCCGGTATGCCTGGAGCGGATCCGGGCTGAGATGGCCACGCTGGGCATCGGGCACGTGACCATCCAGCTGGAGACCCGGCACGAGTGCCGGGAACCGGTCGAGGTAACGGCATAAAATTGATCTTGCCACCGGGGCCTCTCCCGTCTATATATGCCGCCTTCGAGCCGGTTCGAGGTGGACCGGAGCAAACGCAGCGAACCGAAGGTATGGATGTCGAGTACGAGGCCGATCAGAAACATCGCCATCATCGCGCACGTTGATCATGGCAAGACGACGCTGGTGGACCAGATGCTGCGCCAGGCGGGCGCATTCCGGGCTAACCAGCAGGTCGCCGAGCGGGTGATGGACTCCAATCCGCTGGAGCGGGAGCGTGGGATCACGATCCTGGCGAAAAACACGGCGGTCAACTGGGGCGGGACCAAGATCAACATCGTGGACACCCCGGGCCACGCCGATTTTGGCGGCGAGGTGGAGCGGATTCTCCGGATGGTGGAAGGGGTCCTGATCCTGGTGGATGCGGCGGAAGGCCCGATGCCGCAGACCCGTTTCGTGACGCGGAAAGCCCTGGCCCTGGGGTTGCGGCCCATCGTGGCGATCAACAAGATCGACCGGTCCGACGCCGAGCCGCTCCGGGTGCACGACGAAGTACTGGACCTGTTCATCGATCTGGAAGCGAGTCCCGAGCAGCTGGATGCGCCTTTCCTATATACATCCAGCCGGGCCGGAACCGCGACCCGGGAACTGGATCACCCGGGGACAACGCTGGAACCGTTGTTCCAGTCCATACTGGATCACATTCCCGCCCCCAGGGGAAACCCGGACGGGCCGTTCCAGATGTTGATCTCCACCCTGGACTTCTCCACCTTCCTGGGCCGGATGGCGATCGGCCGGATCGAACGGGGCCGGGTGCATTTGGGCGATACCGTGGCGGTGCTTCCGCTGGGCGTGCCCGGCATGGTGGCGGACCAGTCGTTCGAGCGGGCCCGGGTCACCCGGCTCTTCACTTTCGACGGGTTGCACCGGGTCGAAGCCGAGGAAGCCGAAGCCGGCGATATTATCGTGCTGGCGGGGATGGAAGGGATCGAGATCGGCCGCACCCTGACCGCGGTCGATACGCCGCAGCGGATGGAGGGGATCGCGGTCGAGGAGCCGACCATCTCGGTCGACTTCATGGTCAACAACAGTCCGTTCGCCGGCCGGGAAGGGAAGTTCGTCACCAGCCGCCAGGTGCGGGAACGGCTGTTCCGGGAACTGGAGCGGAACGTGGCGCTCCGGGTGGAAGAGACCGAAGCTCCGGATACCCTGACGGTGTCGGGTCGCGGGGAATTGCACCTGGCGATCCTGATGGAAACGATGCGGCGCGAAGGCTACGAGTTCCAGGTGTCGCGACCCCGGGTGATCACCCGGAAGGCGGACGATGGCACCCGGCTCGAGCCCTACGAAGAGCTGATGATCGACGTGACGGAGGACTACCTCGGCACGGTGATCGAAACGCTGGGCCCCCGGCGGGCGGAGATGCTGGAGATGCGTAACCCGGGGCAGGGCACCGTGCGGATGAACTTCCGGATCCCGGCCCGCGGGCTGTTCGGGTACCGATCGGAGTTCATGACAGAAACCCGGGGTACCGGTATCATCCACCACCGGTTTCTCGATTACGGGGCCTGGGCCGGCCCGCTCGCGGGGCGGAAGAACGGGGTCCTGGTGGCGGACCGGGAAGGGCTGGCGGTGGCGTTTGCGCTGGGCGGGCTGCAGGAACGGGCCCAGATGTTCGTGTCGCCGGGCGACCAGGTCTACGGCGGAATGATCGCGGGGGAGAACTCCCGGTCCGGCGATCTCGACGTGAACGTCACCAAGGAGAAGAAGCTCACCAACATGCGGACCACGGCCACGGACGACAACGTCCAGCTGGAACCGCCGCGGCAGATCACGCTGGAGTACGCCCTCGAGTACATCGAGGAGGATGAGCTGATCGAGGTGACGCCGAAGTCCATACGGTTGCGGAAGCGCTCACTGGATGTGAACGACCGTAAGAGGGCCGCCCGGGCCGCCCGGGCAGACGCATCGTAACACCGACCCCCAAGGTGCGGGTTTACCATTTTTTTGGCGGAGGAGATCATGTTGGCCTGGGAAGCGTCGATGGAAGCGATCGAATTGCGACGTCGGCCGGACGAAGACGACGAGTTCGAAGACGACGGCTTTACCTTCGACGACGATGATGAGGAGGACCTCGACGACGACGAAGAGGACTTCGACGACGAAGACGCGGATTTCGAAGATGATGATGACGCCGATCTCGAGGAAATCGATGTCGAAGGCGAGGACGACGACGAGCCCAGGCCCAAGCGCCGGGGTCGCAGCACGGAAGACATTTAAGTGGCGGGGCCTGTAGCTCAGGTGGTTAGAGCGCACGCCTGATAAGCGTGAGGTCGGTAGTTCAACTCTACCCAGGCCCATTCG
>Ga0070698_100001994_pt1 | contig 22659 bp, 18 predicted proteins | sample KBSK1502metaG_FD_65477 | JGI IMG/M metagenome (GOLD analysis project Ga0070698, IMG submission 65477) | Corn, switchgrass and miscanthus rhizosphere microbial communities from Kellogg Biological Station, Michigan, USA - KBS K1-50-2 metaG | ecosystem: Host-associated > Plants > Roots >...
CGCTTTCAGGTGAGAGTGCTTTTATCAGTAGAACTACCATAATCGACAACATTGTTATCCCTGTAAGGAGAAAAGGCTGGGCAGAGATACCTTTTTTAACTTGATCTTTTCCACAATAAGGGCAGTGTTTTGCATCATCCGGTATTTGGCGATTACATTGGGTGTTGATACAGTATTTCATTTTGGGGCTTAACGTATTAGATTAGTGTGCGGGAAATCAATTCCAGGCTTGGTATGAATAAACTGGAATAAGGGATAATATATGTGCTCATTCGAACGATTCAGAGTCGTCCTATCTTTTCATTAGGATTTATGGCCCCCCGCGTGGTTGCTAGTCGCAATAATCATTGTTGGTTAAACGTTGAGGTTCTCCATCTGGCGAAAAACTTGGTGCTTGCACATTTCCTGACGAGAACAATTCAATTAACTCTGACCCATCAATATTCATCCAAAAAACTGCTTCATTTCTACGAGCCTCCTGTATAACCTGCGAATGGATCCATGTGGATTCCCTTCTGAAGAAAAATTTCCTTCCTTCGAGACCTACTAATAATATGGCTCCTATGGCAAAAGAGAAACTGATAAATCTAAGGAATAAATCTCACGGATTAAATATCATAATGGTTCTTCCACTTCTGGTTTTTACCGCTATCCAACCCTTATATCCATTCCATTCTACATACCACCAATTTAAACCATCCGTTTTCTGTGGACCTTCCAGCAGCTTTACAGTTGCCCCATTCGGTATTTTTACTATCACATCATCTTGATCGTTTTTATTGACATAACCCGGCGAGCGTCGCAGGTTTACTTCACCAACTTCTCTCGATATTGTGGCATTTTGATCCACGGATGAGCCATTTTCTAACAACAACCAAAAAGAATTAGCATCACCTTCTGGAATCCAGCCGGATACTTCATTCTTATCCAGTTTGATTATCCACCATATCCACTTGTTTGAACAAGATGGACCATCAATAATTTTAGCCTTGTCGCCAGGCGAAATTGCTCCAACCTTATCCCGGTCTGTATATGGCCCTGATAAAACATTGTAACCGAATGGTGATGAAAAACTACCTATCACAACCGAAACACCAATCTCAAGACGGGTAGAGTAGATTGCATGACACTTGGACCAATCAAATGTAGGCGTGGGTGGAAGATTTGCTACAATTGTCTTTGTTGGTGGAATCGTCGTTTGCATGGGAGCTTCTTGTGTAGGAAGATTTGTGGTGGATGGCAACTTTTGCGTCGACACTTCAGCAGTTTCCTCTGAAGGAGTAGCAGTTGACTGAGAAAACAACAAAGGCTGATTCTTCAGATAATTTCCGAGCAATATTCCACTCGCAATAAGAAGCATGATTCCAACAAGAAAAAAAGGGATCGGCGATAATTTTCTTCCGGATAAGGATTTGCCACAATAAGGGCAGTGTTGCGAATTTTTTGGAACTGCATTTCCACAGTTGGGACAATACATCATGTTCAAACCTCAGGATTTCTAGATGACCGATGATCAGATGATCATTCAGGCGTATCTACGGCGCAACGAAATCCAATGCTAATTAGTGTATCCGTTGGTTTCCTACTAGCTCTCGCAACTGTTCTTAATCCGGGAATTCCATTTTGGTTAAAAGCTCCACCGCGGATTATTTTCCGACTTCCTGAAAGAGGACCTGTGGGGTTATCCAGCGGCGAAATTCGGTAGTAACCAGATTCAAAAAAATCATTTACCCACTCAAGGACATTTCCAGCCATATCATAAACCCCATAGGGGCTTGAACCTGCCAGATAGGATCCTACATGAGATGGCGAGTCAGATGAGTAGTTTGCAAGCCCATCCGCGTTTGGCTCATTACCCCAAGGAAACAATCTTCCATCCGTACCCCGTGCGGCTTTTTCCCATTCTGCCTCTGTAGGCAGACGCCCTCCTGCCCACTGACAATATGCCAAGGCTCCGTCCCACGTGATCATAACAACTGGATAGTCATTAAATCGAGAATTCCCGTATTGTTGCGCAACTGCATGATTAATTTTTACTGGTAGAGGGCATTTATTTTGTTCGATACAATTCGAGTACATAAGTTGTGTCACTTCCGTACGATATATCCAAAAAGAGTCGATGTTTACAGTATGTTCCGGTGCTTCCGCTCCCCAGAAATAAGGATCATTGGCCGGGTTACTGCCCATTAAAAATTCCCCAGCCGGAATTAGGACGATCTCAGCACCGTCTACTGAATTTATCTTAAGAGCGACAGGGGAGGGAAGTGGAATGGATGTTGGAGCGAGAGTCGGGGTTGGCAGTGGAACTGAAGTTGACGTACCGGTTGGGAAACCCTGTTGCGCGGTGGATTGCGCATTTGTCCGATTAACAGGGTTTACTAGTTCTACACTATCTGGTGATTCCTCAAAATTTCCAGAAAATCCATCTCTACCAAGAAGCATAACGAGGCTTATTGCCATCAAGCAGACACTAAATACTCCGAATCCAAGATAAAATCGTTTGGCTGTATTATGTTGAGCAGACAGCGTTTTGCCTGTTCTTGGACAAAATTGTGCGTTATCAGGGTGGTTGTCACCACAATAAGGGCATTGCATATGAAAATTCCCACGGGTTATTCATATCTTTTGAACTGGAAATAAAATGGCTCCAGACCTGGGAGTCCAACAATTGCTCGTCCAACTGGTAAATTGGCGATATCCCAATCCTCCACAACATTTGCATCTCGCACCTGCTCGATGATTCCTCGAGCTTGAACAGTTGCCATGTACGCCTCCCTCTTTCGATTTTTTCCGAACAGCTGCTGGATGTAGTTCCGTGTAGTAGTATCGTTTACTCGAAATGCAATCGTCGTAAGAAAGCCTGAGAGGATACTTCGTGCTAATGCCTCTCCGTAAGCATGAAAGACCTGCTCCACGTTCTGTACACCAATAATGAATTTTGCGCCCAGACTGCGCCCAAAATTGACACCATCATCAACATGCTGGAGATGAGGGATCAGCCTGAACTCATCGATAACGAACCAGACATTGCCCTCGCTCTTTTTTCGACCAAGGGCCTCTTTGATCGCCATATCCAACATGAGGCGATATATCGGAGTCAACATTCCTCCAATACCGAGATCATACTCAATGAAGATGATTCGTCCACCCTTGTTGCGAATCGCCTTGCGTAAAGAGAGAGAGCCTGCTTTTCGGAAATTCCCCACAAAAATTTCCCGTATCAACTGTTGTAATTCCGAGATCACTCCTTGCGTCTGGGGCGAACGATCATCGGCAATGTAACTGACCATTGCTTTCAAGTCATCATGATTTTGAAGCATTGCTCGGATTTCAGCAGATGGAGATTGATCTAGAAATGCACGTAGATGAGCGTTATCTACTTTAGTTTGGTTAGCATTCCGGCAGAAATGCAGAAGGATGCCAGTAAAGAGATCGCGCGCGGCATTTGGGAAGAAAGGTTGGTTGGATCTTTGGGATTTCTCATAGAAAAGGGTCCGGGCAATTTCAATAATGTTTTCCTCCATTGATTCATCCAACTCGATCTCGTCAAAAATATTCCAATAGTCCTTATTATCGGGGCCGGTTGCCTTCTCATCATTACTGATAACGATATCGCCTTTGCGATAGAACGTGTTGTAATAATCACCTTTCGTATCAAAAACGATCATCACATCGTTTGAAGTCATACTGCTTCGCAGCTGCGAGATGATTTGAAAGATGCCGTTGGTCTTTCCTGTACCGATGCTCCCCAGAAACAGCAGATGCTGGCTAAACAAATTGTCGTCGAGTGGGATAAACGCTTCGTTCCCCGACGAGTCTCTACCTGCTAATCGACAACGAGCCCCATTCAGCGGTAAGACAGGCAGGTTTGCCTTAAGCTCATGGCCTTCAAAGACCTGGATGTTTTTCATAAGATGCACTCGGCTTGTTACTGCCCTAAACCTTGATAGTAATCTTCATTCTGCTCAGTTTCAGAATTGGATTGTTGCGCTTCTTGTTCCTTGATTTGCTGAAGTTTCTCGCGAAATTCAGAGTCTTTCTGACTCTTGAGGTCCTTTTCCTCCTGCTCTAACTTTTCAATTTTCTGGGCTAACTCCGCCTCTTTCTTCTGCTGAGCCTCCTCATCACTTGTTTTGCTTGCCGGGTCTGTGGAAGGGCCGACTGTTGTTTGACCCGTACCTTGGCCGGCAAATCGCTGTTTCTCAGCAATATCCTCTTTGGGAGGTTCAAATTCAGGTCCCTGCCTCCTGAGTATCTCAGCCGTATCCGGTTTCGGATTGTTCTTGGAGGTGGAATGATCCTTTGTCTCGGATTGTTCATCATCAGATTCTTGTTTTTCTACCACGATTGTTCTCCTCTATCACCAAAGTGTACTATAAATCAATAACCATACCCATATCCATAATTCTGTTCCTCATCGGATTCGGAGGTGCTAGCAGAAGGATTTTCCTTCGCGGCGCGCTCATTTGTCTTGACAGGATCTTCTGTTGATTGTCCAACAGACTCAATTGCCTCTTCTTGTGCTTTACCGGAGAACTCCCCAACGACCTTGCCAACTTCCCCTCCCGCTGGTCCTGCAGCCACATTGCCTGCAATTTCACCCACTGATTTGCCTATTTCGCTTTGAGGTAGCTGATGTGTTGGATTCGGCGAGATTCCGTCAGAGACGTTTTGAGCTTGGTCCTGAATGAATCTATCGGCTGGAGATTGATTTTCCACAAGTTGGTCAAGAGTTTGGGCAGAATTTAGACCTGTTCCCTTGACCCTGGCTAACACTGACTGTACTTGTTCGCCCGTGGGATTTGGCTCCAAAAAATAATTCTGCGGAAATTCTTGGATTCTAAGCTCTAGTGCTTTTTGAACAGGGTCAACATGATCGTCTGGAATTCTTAATACTGAATTATGCTTGAGATATTCGCCAATTTCTTGTTGATTTGCCCCCTGTAAACTTTCTGGCACTGGCGCGCCTATGTCTCGGATTGATGCAATATTCTTTGCATCGTGCTGAATCGGATCCAATCCGTCCTCGTAAGCTCTTCCGCTTCCCAGCATATGATTGAAGTCATGAATGTAGTAATTTATGTCCTGGCCGGTGAGTTCAGTACCGTAGTGCATATGTGACTTAACCGAAGCGATTTCATTTGACGATGAGATGTCGTAAGTTGGAAAATTTTTGGCCAAATCATTCAAATTGACGGCATCTTCTCCAATCACATTTTTTGCAGATATCTCGTGCAAGGACCCTTGCTCCTTAATGTAGCCAGCTTGTTTCTTAGGATTGAGGGAGAACGCGTGATTGCGCATTAGAAAATCCTTTCAGGATGTGATCTCCAATGGTTCTATCAATAATTACTAGAAGGCACTCATACCTGAATCTGTGGGAACGCGACTCCGCAGTTTTGTATCTGCATAAAAGCGAGGTTGAACGCCACTTCTCTATCAAATCTACACGTTTTTGCTTTCGATCAGGCAGCAGAGCCAATCCTCGTCCTGTCAGACATTACCATCTATGGATCTCCACTTTTGTATTCCGATATCTCCAAGCTGGCGGATATCGGTCAGAATAGCACCGAGTTCACTTACAACCTGTTCTGCATCCTTACCCGGACCAGCATAAAGCGATTGAACTGCAGCATCACCTCCGAGGAGTAGGCTGAGAGGGTGGCCTGGGATGGTAATACCGGCATTCTTGGGAGACCGGGAGGAAATAACCAGATTAAAACTTTTGATTCTCCCGAAAATAGCTCTGTAAATAAAATAGTAGACAACAGCAAGTATCAGAAAAGTCAACATTGAAAATTGAATCAAGGCTGAGCTTTGTAAAATATTCCAGGCAATCAGGGCCACGCCAAACCAGAAGAGTATTCGAAACAGGCCCAGGTAGTATGTGCGATCTTTTTTTCTAAGAAAGCTGCTGCCAGGAATTTGATAGATACTTCCAAGGAATTGTTGCTGAAACTCACGACTTAAGATATTTTTTTCAAAGAGTAGCGCGAACAAGTAAGGTGCCACCAAAAGAATGGCAATAAACCACCCTGACAACAAGAATGAGAATACCGAAAACAACAAAAATGTTGCGAAATACATGACCCAGCAGAAGATGAGAAAGAAAATCCAATTAAAAGTTGAACTGATGGATATTCTCAATCCTGAAAAATCATCCAATGCCACTTCTGAAACAACTGCACTTGATCCGGTCAGAGACTTGGCCTGGCTATGATAAACAATTCGCTTATTTGTTATTGTTAAGTAGCCAATGACGGCTGGACCCAGCAGTCTAAAGCGCTTGGTACATTCATAATTTCGTACGATCTGCTCATTATCCGACAGGTAAAACTCTGGTGCTTTTGCATTCATGGTAGCTGCTCCATCTGCACGATTTCGCACTTATAAGGTTTTCCATTTGTTTATGCCCATATCACCGAGCGTCTGGACATCAAGGATTACAGCTCCCAGTTCCTGGAGCATAAGTTCGGCATCTGGAGCTGGTTCAGCCGACAAAGCTTTGCCCGCCGACACGCTAAAGAGACCCAGACCACTTGCCCCAGAAATACTGATAGGTGTATCAGAGCCGCCTTTGGAACTGATTGCAAGAGAAAAAGTTGGACGCCGAGCGTACCAAAATATGCAGAAAAACATATAGATAAGCACGATAAATGCAAGGAAGAATGCAAGCGCCGCCGTAGCATTGGAAATTTCAGCTCCATTCAGCTTAAGAAATGAAGTCACGAGGCCACCAAGCAAGCTCCCACCGCCAGCCACAACAAAACCTACTGAACCAATAGAAGCAAGTATTGAACGCCAGATAGAGTGTCGGGCAAGCATGAAAGAAGCTAAGACCCCACCAATGCCTAGAATCCAACCAACCACCGGTAACGCGATCAAACTGTTAGCACCCGACTCAATGTTTTGGCTGAGTCTCGCAATTAGTGCAATAATGACCGATCCGAAGACGGTAGTCAGCACAAAGACTATGGTGGCTGCCAGCCATGTAGCCCCAAATGCAGCTGCCAGATGACCAAAGCTGAAAAAAGTTCCTTTATAGCTGCTGATGCCAGATACATCTGCAATTGGCAATTCACTCTGAATTACACTCGTACCAGCATTGGAAGTTCCAAGCGCCTGGAAAATCACACGCTTATTCGTGATTCCCAAGTACCCCCAGGCTTCCAGACCAAGCAACCGAGACAGATAGTAAGTACAGTAGTAGGTTCGAACTGAAACCTCCCCCTCAGCAGGCGTAATTCTGTCCTTCAGTAAATCTTTCTTTCTATGACCGTTGACTTGTAAATCGGCGCGTTGATTGGAGATTGCCATCTCGTCAGCATGTAACTCTTGTACTGCCTCGGTAACAGCAACTCTTGAAAGAGAAGTTCCACATTTCATACAAAACTGATACGTATCTTCATTGTTCGTTCCACAGTTTGGGCAAATCATCTTAACCTCCTAGTTTCATTGTGATGGGAATTGATTACCACATTTTGTGCAAAATCCTGCTTTCAACGGGTTTGCTGTGCCACATTGTGGACAATATTTATTATTGACTGAGGGTGCAACCGAAGATTGTTCGGCTGAACGGCTGCTTGATGGAGGTGAGGCTTTATGCCATTTAGGTAGCTTTCCGCTCACTCCAAGCCCCGCCAAGATGAATCCAATTCCACCCAAACCTAACAAGACAATCCATAACCAGGTCATGTCCGTGCCTGCAGCAATTGCCCAGGAAGAATCAGTCCATTGCGCAATTTCCATACCTTTTACCTCTCATTGGCGAAAAAAATTTGTAAGCCTATCCTCATAAATTTATTTCATTCATTGACCCCGCGCAAAATAAAAGTGCGAATAGTAATGAAAATTGATTTGGTTTATTTTGATTTCTTTTGTTTTGTCTTGAAGAAGTTTAAACGAGATTATTACCCTCTTAAAATCATTGGATGCGAATGGAATTAGCTGCCTACACGAGGATAGAAAGATTACAATAGTGAGCACTATCCCTATTCTGATGACTGATTTCGGGTTTCCCATGATTCTGGCCCTGACATTGACATGCCCAAGCGAAAATAAAAACAAGCCTGACGATGCTACTTGAAAATATTATAGTGCAATTCTTGATTTATCAACATTGCAATTAATGGGACATTTCGCTTGATTTACTGATTTCGAGGAAAAGTTGTGAAATAGTTTTTATCGAGTTTGCATCAACTTAGTACTCCAAATTGGTTCCTCATGGACCAGATAAATAATGAACCATACTCCGTTCAGATTAACAAGAACACATTAGCCAATGAGCCTAGCGAGCAGGGCAGTAACAGTAGGAAAATTGTGTTAATTACTTCCAGCCTTAAGGACAGGGTTCGATGGCGGCAGGAAATTAATATCAAAATGAAAGCATTCATATAGTCATTTATGAAAATCCCGATTTGCAAAAGCCAAGTGAATAATTGTTATTCTGCCACAGCGCTTAAATTTGCCAATCTATTGAATCAATACATTCGATAATTAGCTAAGTGGGAGTTGCTTACATAAGAAAGGTTTGAAATAAGAAGACCACCTATAGTGCCGAGGGGGAGATTTGTTGAGCCCGCGAGATCCCGACCAAGGGCTTATGAGTCCCCTGCTCATTCCGTGTAAAAATCAGGTAGCACATTTGGAGTTCCGACTCTAAATGTACGATTTCTTCCCGCATATGGCGGTATTTTAAGGTGACTACTTTTTCGATAGTCCCCTGTACTTTGTACAGGCTATGTAAGGATACTTATGCTGAGTCATCTCGTCAAGGTTTATCTGTTACTTTTACTAACTTGATTTATCATCCAGCGCCTTATCATCAATAAAATCTTTCGCTGACCTTATTTTTAGCTCCCTCGCCTTCATGAGCGTAAGCTCATTATACTGCTGCGTGCCCGGATGAATGAGCGCTAGTTGGAGCGCGTTGACTACCGTTTTTCTTGCGGTTGCAGGAATGTTACAGTAGTAAATATTGATGGCTCTCTAGTGTAGAATTCACTCTGAAATGCTCAAGGGTAGTCCGACCGGGTTTGCTCACTACGAAGGCGATGACTTCCAAGGAAATGTAAGATAAAGGGAAAGCACTATGAACTGCCCTGGCTGCAATGAATCGAATTGGGAATACCCTGACGTCTCTATAGCTCGATGCAAGAATTGTGGCTATCTGCTGGACTCCTATGTTTTTGGCTTGAAGACTAGTCCATCCACTCCAAATTCACGTCGAAGCGCAAATTAAAAGCGACGGGCCAAAATTATCCTCGCAGGATCAATACTGATTTTGCTAATCTCAACATGGATGCCCGACTGGCTTGAATTTGGGATTATGGGATTAGTAGCGGCATTTATCCTGTTTTTAGATGCCTTGATGTATAGTTAGTAATTGCTGGTTCATACTTTCAAATTTAAGCATGTAATCCAAACATACGAACCAAAGCAACCATTGATGCAAGGGAGACAATATGTCAAACTACAATCAGGCGGAGTTCTACTTCAAGAGGGCCGAAACGAATAGAGAGAATGACCAAAACGAAAAGGCGATAGAGTTCTACAGCAAAGTCATAGCCTTGTGCGCGGACGATGTTGTTACATCAGAGGTGTTCTTGGAATCTGCTCTTCTAGGGAGAGCATGGTCATATTGGGTTACTGAAGAGGATTGGAAAGCGATTGAGGATTGTAGCAAGATAATCGAAACGGCACCAAATAAGGCCGATGCTTGGGCTTTACGTGGCTCCTCCTATGCCAGCGTGGGAAAAAAGGATGAGGCCATTGCGGATCTGGTAATAGCGTTGGAAATTAAACCCAAAGACACCTGGATACTCGAGCAAATAATAGATTTCTATTTGAATGTGGAAGAATATCAAACTGCGCTTGAATATAGTTTGCGTTTGCACAAACTTCAACCCAATAGTCCTCGAACCCAGTTTATTTTGGGTAATATATATATAAGGTTAGGCGATGCAGACAACGCATTGAGCAGATATGTGCATGCCAATGGATTGGTTGATTATTCTGGCTATAGGAGTCCTCAATTAGGAGGCAAAGAAGAGGCGTGGATCGCGGCAGGATATGGAGCAGTATCTCGTTTACAAGGCAAAATGGAAGATGCAATCGCTCGGCTAAACCAGTCAATGGAGATTGACGATGGGTTAGGTTGGGTTTGGGCTGAGCGGGGTGAAGCTTATCGGCAGTTAGGAAAATATTCAGAAGCAATCTCTGACTTCCAACATGCCCTAGATTTGGATAATTCCTTGTCCTGGATCAATAAACCCTTGCAGGATTGCATTAGAATGGCCAAACTACAAATGTTTGAGTTGGCTGCTCGTGAGGGCCTTGAAAAATATCCTAATAGTCCAGTCGCATATCACAATCTAGGCAAGGTTCTTTCATTGCAGGATCGCGTAGCAGAGGCGATTTCACTTTACAAAAAGGCAATCAAAAAAGCACCGGAAAACATTTCGGAAATCTGTGACGAATTAGGCGTTCTGCTTGCAAGACAGGACAATATCCCTGATCATTTCTTGGCTTACCAACAAGCATTAAAGAATGATCCGCAAATGGGATTTGTTTACTATAGGAACCTCGGTAAATTGTTGGACAAAAGAGAACTTGCTAAAGATGCAGAAGTTGCTTACCGGAAAGCAATCGAATTGGGGCCAAGTCAATACGAAGCTTACAGGGAGCTAGCCTTCTTACTCGCTAAGCAGGAGCGAATTCAAGAGCAGGAAGCGCTATACAAACAGGCAATTGAAAAATGTTCGGTTCCTATGAGCGCTTACGCTATTTTAGGAAGCATACTGGAGAACCAAAATCATCTAGAAGAGGCAGAAAAAGTATATCGACAGGCCGTGAAAATTGCTCCAAACAGCAGAGATGCATACAACTCTCTCGGCGACTTTCTGCTGGCACAAAAGCGCTTCCAAGAGGCCGGGGAGATTTACCGAAAATCAATCGAGGTGGATGTAGAGGGTGATTACGCGGCGTACCGTGGTCTAGCAGATGCACTAAAAGGGCAAAATCGTCACGAAGAGGCCGAAGCATTGATGAAAGATTATTGGGGATAATAAACGTATATCGATTTTGTAATAAACCTGCTCAAGATCGGTATAATCGACGAATAGCAGCTATGGCAAAGACGGTATTTCTAGATACTAATGTCTATTTGCACTATAAGCTCTTTGATGAGATAGATTGGCGAAATATCATTCAAAGGGATGAAATAACTATTGTTGTTCCTCCTATAATAATCCTTGAACTGAATAAGAATAAAGAAACTCATCCTCAAACGCGCGTGCGCAAACGGGCGGCAACCGTCCTGCAGAGGTTTGGTGCGCTGTTTGATGCATCATCTACGGCGCACCTTCGAGCCGGAGTTTTGATTGGGCTGGAAGACCGTGACCCGAGCATCAACTTTGCAGAATACCAGCTAAATCGAGAGGTTCAAGACGATAACCTTGTGGCAAGCATTCTTATGTATAAACAGGAAATGCTTGACACAGATGTGCTGCTTATAACCTCCGATACAGGGCTTTCACTCCTTGGCAAGGCCAGGAGATTGGGAATTACAACCCTGAAGCTTCCCAGTTCCCTAAAGTTGCCCGATGAACTGGATCCTGAACAGGAAAAAATAAAGAAGCTCCAGGCAACTCTGCATGAGTTGCAGAGTAAATTACCACAATTAGCGTTGGTATTTGAGGGTAGAAATCAACATACCGAGTTTGCTCTTTCAAATCCAGAACCGATTACGCAGGAAGAATTGGACAGGAAAATTGAAGAGATCAAGCAACGCTATCCAGTATTGGATGCTGATAAAGACAAATCACCTGATCCTGAGAACCCGCAAGCTCGTATAGCTATGGAAATTCTCGCAGGATTAAAACCTTTTGATATATCATCTGAAGACATAGCCGACTATAACCACGGACTTGATGTGTTTTATGAGACTTATCGTACCTACCTTCAGAAGTCATCTGACTATAGAAAATTAAGATCTAGAACAGCAAAGCTTGAAATTTGGGTACACAATAGCGGAACAGCGCCTGCCGATGATATAGATATATTTATGCACTTTCCAGATGGTTTTCAAGTGCTGGACGAGGAAAGTTATCCAGTAGCACCTAACGTTCCCAAGCCTCCGCCAAAACCTAAAAATCAGTTCCAGAAAGTTATCGATAGTCCGAAATTCAGCCTTCCTCCCAGCTTTTACGATAGTCTATTGGGATCTGCCGTCACGCCTCCGCCGAATGTCTCGGGCCTAAATATCAAGCGCAGAAATAGCTATGATGTAGATTTCTCTATTCAACGTGTAAAGCACAAAATGTCAGTGTCTGCTGATCCGTTATATATTGTGTTTAGCTCATACGAAGATGCTAAGTCGTTTCAGATTGAATATCATATATTGGGCTCCTCTCCCCCATATGAGAATTCGGGGATTTTACACGTTGTCATCAAGAAAGATTGAAAAAGAACAACTATCTGTGCCCCTTATCATCGATAAAATCATTGGCTGACCTGATCTTCGGCTCGCGCGCCTTGATGAGCCGAAGCTCATTATGCTTTTGTATAGCGGGATCGATGATCGCTGGCTTGAGGGCTTTGATGAGCGTCTCTATTGAGTTATAAGAAAGCGTATCCAATACCCAGTTATATTTCTTTTGCAGGTCAACCATCATTGCAAAGGGTTGTTCGCCTTCCTGGATGATGGGCACAAAGGGAATTTGGTAGTCAGGAACAGTTGCCTGTAATTCAAGCGGAGATGACTTCGGATTGGTAATATCTGCGATAACAAAATAGCACAGACCCACCAGAGTTTTGATTGTTTCTGTGAAGTCTTTATCCGTAGGGCGGTCAAAATCGAAAACGATTGGCAATAAGTCGTATTCACGCAGCTTATTTCTCAGCGCGTCCAGTATTGCCCTTCGTTCCGGAGGCGCGAAGCGACCTAAGATAAGAACAGACTTCGATGTAAGGGTATCGATCACGCCCCGAATTTTTTCATTGTTCAAAATCAAATAGATAAATTGAGCCACCTCGATGTTATCGACTGTAATGGCCAGATCTCCCAAATCAGTAATAATTAGATCGTTCTGTTCTTCAAATTGACCGTGTAAATCCCAGACGTTGATGCCATATATGGCACTTCCTGATATTTTCACGCCGTCAATCCATGTACCCACTAAAGCCACTCCACGAAGATCTGCTCCAGTTAGATCTGCATTCGTGAGTGTGGCGTCTTTGAGATTAGCCTCCATAAGATCGGCTTCACGAAGATCGGAACTAGTGAGATTGGTTTGACTTAGGTTGGCTTCCCAGAGAATAGCTTCCCTGAGATCCGCTCCAAGGAGATCGGCTCCGGCAAGTCCCGCGTTCTCGAGAAGTGCCCCTCTAAGATTGGCTCCTCGTAGATCGGCCTCTACGAGATTTGCATAGCTGAGGTCGGCATCACCAACGTTGGCCCCACCAAGGCGAGCGCGACGAAGCCCTACTCCACTGAGATTAGCTTTATTAAGATTGGCATTACTAAGATCAGCCCCCATGAGATCAATCTCTATGTTGGGATTATCCTCCCTCCACTTATTCCAAAACTTGACACCTTTGCTCAAAATCTCTAGCTGCTCTTCGTTCGCCATAATTTACCCTTTGTAGAACAATTCCAACCCATCGATCAACTTGAGGAACATGCCCGCAAACTTGACATCATCCTCCCACGCGGAAAAATCAAGGATGTTGTACTCCATGATCTGCTCCATGACCCGTTTCGGCCAGCGACTGGACTTCCAGCTATCGTCTAATGCAACAGGACATAGCACATCGCGTCCCATCTCCTTCTCCAGTCCTCTCGCTGTGCGGACTTCATGCTCAACCCAATCGCTCAGGATCGAATGTTTTGACAAAACCAACAATACCGTTGGGTTCTGGCGGATTGCCCTCTCGATCTGTTTTTCCATTCGTCCCGCCCTCATATCATGAATATCACGCCAGTAGCGAATACCCTTGTTTTGCAGACAATTGCCGAGTTTATCGACTAACTCGTAGTCTAAGTGACTGTACGAGATAAAGACAGGAGAAATTTGAATTGCTTGGCTTGTTTGTAAATCGTAGATCTTGTAGAGAATTTTATTTCTCTGATCGTTGGTAAGCTCTGGATTGTATAGCTTGGCCGCCTCAATCTCCCAATCACTCAAGCCGCAGCCGCGCAGGAAGACTTCTGGAATTTTGCTTTCAGATATAGTAATTGTGTTAGTCCCGATTGTTGAAGGAGATAAGTGTTTTACTTTATCCAATCCTTTGACCTGCCTCAGATCTAAATCTCCAAAAATAGCATGAGCCATCGTTGCATTCGAGAAATTGCTCTCCTTAAGATCAGCTCCACTTAAATTTACTTCATAGAGAAAGCAATTGCTGAGATTGGACTGAACAAGACTAGCTCTCCTGAGATCAGCTTCGAAAAGATCGACACGACTGAGATCGACACCACTGAGATTAGCCTCGCTCAGGTTAGCTCCGGAAAGTATGGCCCTCCCAAAATTTACTTCTCTGAGATCGGCTCTACTAAGATTGGATCCGTTGAGATCAGTCCCTCTGAGATTGGCTCCACTAAGATCAGCTCTACTAAGATTGGCCCCGCTGAGTTTTGTTCCTAACAAAGCGTTTTGATGAAACGCAATATCTCGAAGCTCAACCTCACTTGAGTTTGCTCGGAAAAGTCTAAATACCATTGACGCTTGTCTACCAAGATTGGCCCCTTTGAGATCAACCTCAACATCGTGGTTTTTATCTCGCCACTCATTCCAAGCCCTGACACCCTGCTTCAAAATGGACAATTGCTCTTCGTTCGCCATAATTTACCCTTTGTAAAACAATTCCAATCCATCAATCAACTTGCGGAACATACCCTCAAACTTGTTATCATCCTTCCAGGCGGAAAAATCAAGGATGTTGTATTCCATGATCTGTTCCATAACCCGCTTCGGCCAGCGACCGTCCTTCCAGCTATCATCCAACGCAACGGGACATAACACATCACGCTCCATTTCTTTTTCTAGCTCTCTTGCCATGCGCACTTCATGTTCCACCCAATCGCTACTTAGTGAATGTTCGGAGAGAACCAATAATACTGTCGGGTTCTGACTAATTGCTCTGTCAAGCTGTTTTTCTATCCGCCCTGCCTTCAATTCGTGAATATCACGCCAGTAACGGACGCCTTTATCAGTGAGGCTGTTGCTGATTTTATCGACAAACCCACTATCAGCATGACTATAGGAGATAAAAAGATGAGATATTTGTAGAGCCTGAGTTGCACGCAGATCATACATTTTGTACTGAATATTGCTTATCTCTTCATTGCTCAGGTCAGGGTTGTATAGTTTCACTTGCTCAATTTCCCAATCACTCAAACCACATCCACGAAGGAAGGCTTCTGGGATTTTTCCCTTGGAAAGAACAAGTGTATTAGTGCCAATAGTGGAAGGACCAGCATGAACTACATCCTCCAGACCAATGGTCTCACTCAAATCAGAATTCAGAAAAATTGTGTCAAACAAGTGCACCTTTGAAAGATTACTCTTTACCAATCGGGTTCCCTTGAGTTCGGCATAACTGAAATCGGCTCTACTAAGATCAGCTCCCGTGAGATTAGCTTCTCTGAAGTCAACTCCACTGAGATTGGCTTCCTGTAGATTTGCCCCTGCAAGATTGGAACCATTAAGCTTTGCCCAGGCCAAATCGGATGAGACGTTGGCTTCCGTTAAGTCAGCTCCCCTGATATTAGCTCCAACAAGTTCTGCTCTCTGAAGGTTGGCTTTTCTAAGATCAGTTCTGCTTAGATCAGCCTCCCTTAGCATTGCTTCGCTAAGATCAGCTTCGTAAAGAATGGCTTCACTTAGATTAATTCCCCTTAGATCCGCCTTTTTGAGATCCGCTCCAGAAAGGTCTGCTCTAAAACGCAGGGTTGAATAACGCCACTTATTCCAAACCTCGACGCCTTGCTTCAATATTGCCAATTGTTCTTCGTTTGCCATCACTTATCCCTTGTAAAACAATTCTAGTCCATCAATCAACTTGCGGAACATACCCGCAAACTTGCTATCATCCTTCCATTCCGAGAAATCAAGGATGTTGTACTCCATGATTTGTTCCATAACCCGCTTCGGCCATTTATTTGACTTCCAGCTACCATCCAGCGTCACGGGACATAACACATCGCGTCCAATTTCCTTCTCCAATCCTCTTGCTGTGCGAACTTCATGTTCTACCCAATCACTGCCGAGAGACCGCCTTGATAAAACTAATAATACCGTTGGGTTTTGCTGGATGGCATGGTCAATCTGCTTTTCTATCCGTCCAGCTTTCAGCTCATGGATGTCGCGCCAGTAGCGGATGCCTTTGTGGTTTAGGCTGTCGCCAATCTTATTTACAAATTTACTATCTCCATGACTGTATGAGATAAATAAAGGAGAAACCTGAAGGGCTTGGCTGGCACGCACGTCATACATCTTATAAAGAATTTGGTTTACCTGACCGTTATTCAATTCAGGATCATACAACTTTACCGCTTCCACTTCCCAATCACTTAAGCCGCAACCCTGTAGGAAGGCTGCTGGGATGTTTCCTCGTGATACCACATATACATCTCTTCGAATATGGGAAGGACCAGAATGATGTATGCTCTCCAATCCCTTAGCTTCACTGAGATCTGAATTTCCGAATATGGAATAGCTGAGGCGTGCTTTCAAGAAGTTGCAACCCGCAAAATAAGTATCTACGAAATTGACTCTTTCAATAAGAGCTTCTTGGAGATCAACTTCGCTAAGATTAGCTTCACTGAAATCAGCTCCTGAGATCGATGCTTCTCGAAGATAAGCTCCACTGAGATAAGCAGAATTGAGATTAGTATCGTAGAGCTTAGCACCGCCTAGGTTAGCATCCCAAAGAATTGCTTCACTAAGGTCAGCACCCTTAAGATCAGCTTGGATAAGATTTGCTTTACCAAGATTGGCTTTATGGAGATTAAGATTATTAAGCTTAGCTCGACTGAGATCAACGACAACACCAACGTTCTCATCTCTCCACTTATTCCAGACCTCCACACCTTGCTTTAAGATCTCCAACTGCTCTTCATTCGCCATAATTTATCCCTTATAGAACAATTCCAACCCATCAATCAACCTACGAAACATGCCGTCGAACTTTCTGTCATCGTTCCACGCGGAAAAATCGAGGATGTTGTATTCCCTAATTTGCTCCATGACCCGCTTCAGCCAGCGGCTGGACTTCCAGCTGTCATCCAACGTAACAGGGCACAAAGTGTCACGCCCCAGTTCTTTCTCTAATTGCCTCGCAGTGCGAACCTCATGCTCTACCCAATCACTATTTAGTGAGTGCTCCGATAGAACCAACAGGACTGTAGGATTAAGACGCATAGCTCTATCGATCTGTTTCTCCATCTTGCCAGCTTTCAAATCGTGGATGTCACGCCAATAGCGGATGCCTCTATTGGTCAAGCTGTCTCCTACTCTATCAACAAATTTTCCATCTGCATGACTGTAAGATATGAAAAGAGGAGAAATCTGGATTGCTTGAATTGTGCGAAGGTCATATATCTTATACAGAATTTTATTTATCTCTTCGTTGCTCAAGTCTGGATTAGCCAATTTTGCATATTCGATATCTACGTCGCTCATTCCGCAACCACGCATGAATATCGTAGGAATAAGACCTTTGGACAGCCGAATTGTTTCAAGTCCGATAAAAGAGGGTCCATCATGATGAACCTCTTCAAGCCCTCTGGTCTGGCTAAGATCAATTGCTTGGAATGATGTTGCTCCTATATGGGCTCCTCCCAGATTGGCTCTATCGAGGTGGGTTTGTGTCAAATTAGCGCCATTCAGATCTGCACTTGTGAGATTGGCATCGTCGAGAAAGGCGTTTCTCAAAGTTGCTCCATAGAGCTTGGCTTCAATAAGGTCTGCTCCCCAAAAAACGGAGAGATCTATAATATGAGCTCTCCTAAGAAGAGCACCGTGAAGATTAGCATTATTGAGTGCAGTTATAGCAATCAAAGCTCCAGAAAGGTTAGCCTTGCTGAGGTCAACTTCAAAAAGTTGTGCCCCCAAGAGACAAGTCTCTTCGAGATTAGCAGCACTAAGATTAGCTAAATCAAGGTCCGCCTCCGTAAGATCAGCCCTGCGCAGATTAGCTTTGCTCAGATTGACATTCCTGAGTTTTGCTTTTTTGAGATCAGCATAGCTGAGATCAATTTCTTTACTGTGATAACTTTCCCTCCACCTATTCCATCCCTCAACGCCTTGTCTCAGTATCGCCAGTTGCTCTGCATTTGCCATAGACTTTTCCCTTTCCAGTCACGAACCTAGTTGCTCATCAATGCTTTCCATCAAAAGTATACGGCAAAAGTTCTCTTTGAGAAGCATTCTGTTGTCATGTTTCCGACATCAGAAACATTTATAATCAGCCTCATGCCAATCAAAAAATCGGAACTCTACTCCTCTCTCTGGGCAAGCTGTGACGAGTTGCGCGGCGGCATGGATGCGTCGCAGTACAAGGATTATGTACTGGTGCTGCTGTTCATCAAGTACATCAGCGACAAATATGCGGGTGTGCCATATGCGCCCATTACCATCCCAGCGGGAGCGAGTTTCAAGGATATGGTCGCCCTGAAGGGCAAACCTGATATCGGCGATCAGATCAACAAGAAGATCATCGCCCCACTTGCCAGCGCCAACAAACTCTCGGATTTCCCCGATTTCAATGACCCGAACAAGCTCGGCAGCGGCAAGGAGATTGTGGATCGCCTGACGAACCTGATCGCCATCTTCGAGAACAAGGCGCTGGATTTCTCGAAGAACCGCGCCGAGGGCGATGACATCCTGGGTGATGCTTACGAATATTTGATGCGCCACTTCGCCACCGAGAGTGGCAAGAGCAAGGGACAGTTCTACACGCCTGCCGAAGTCAGCCGCATCATTGCGCAGATCGTTGGCATCCGTGATGCAAAGACCAGCGCCGACACATCCGTTTACGACCCAACGTGCGGATCAGGGTCGCTGCTGCTCAAGGTGGGGGATGAAGCGGGGACGCCCGTCACCCTCTACGGTCAGGAAAAAGACGCGGCGACCAGTGGTCTCGCCCGCATGAACATGATCCTGCACAACAATCCCACCGCGCTCATCACGCAGGGCAACACGCTCACCGATCCCAAATATCGATCCGGAGACAATATTCTCAAGACCTTCGATTACGTGGTCGCCAATCCGCCGTTCTCCGATAAACGCTGGAGCACGGGGCTCGATCCGCTCCACGATCCGTTCGACCGTTTTCAATCCTTCGGGGTGCCGCCCGCCAGGCAGGGCGATTACGCCTACCTCCTGCATATCGTGCGTTCCCTCAAGAGCACGGGCAAAGGCGCCTGCATCCTGCCACATGGTGTGCTCTTCCGCGGCAATGCCGAAGCGGAGATCCGCCGCAACCTCGTCCGCAAGGGCTACATCAAGGGCATCATCGGCTTGCCTGCCAATCTGTTTTATGGCACGGGCATCCCCGCCTGCATCGTCGTCATCGACAAGGAGCATGCCCAGGCACGTAAAGGTATCTTCATGATCGACGCCAGCCGCGGCTTCATGAAGGACGGTCCCAAGAACCGCCTGCGCGCCCAGGATATTCACAAGATCGTGGATGTCTTCAACAAGCAGTCCGAGATCGACAAATATGCGCGCATGGTGTCCTTCGACGAGATCGAGCGCAACGAGTTCAACCTCAACCTGCCGCGCTATATCGATAGCCAGGAACCCGAAGACATTCAGGACATCGCCGGACACCTCCAGGGCGGCATCCCCGCCGAAGACATCGACGCACTTCACAAGTATTGGGATGTCTGCCCAAACCTCAAAGCGGATCTCTTCAAGCCGCCGCGTCCGGACTACTTTCAACTCTCCACATCTGCATCTCAGCTCAAGCAGACGATTTACTCGCATCCCGAATTCGCCGCCTTCATCGCGGGCATGAACTCCCATTTCGAAAAATGGCGGATGAAAAGCGCCGCTTCTCTTCGTGGACTTGAGGCAGGTTCCCATCCAAAGGAAGTGATCTCAGCCCTGGCAGAGGATCTGCTCAAGCACTACACCGATAAGCCGCTGATTGACCGCTATGACATTTACCAGCACCTGATGGATTACTGGAGACAGACCATGCAGGACGATTGCTACCTGGTCGCCGCTGACGACTGGAAAGCTGAGACGACGCGCATCGTCGAAACCGACAAGAAGGGCAAGGAAAAGGACAAAGGCTGGACCTGCGACCTCATCCCCAAGCCGCTCATCGTCGCTCGTTATTATGCAAAGGAACAGGCAGAGATCGACGCCCTCACGGCAGAATTGGAAGGCGTGACCGCCCGCCTCGCGGAATTGGAAGAGGAACACGGCGGCGAAGAAGGCGCTTTCTCTGAATTGGATAAAGTGAACAAAGCCAATGTCTCTGCGCGCTTGAACGAAATTACCAATCCCCAATTACCAATGGGCGGTGACCAAACATCAGTAGACAACGAGGAATTATCAGTCCTGAAGGAATGGCTGAAACTGAGCAACGAAGAGGCCGACCTCAAGAAGAAACTCAAGGACGCCGAAGCTGACCTGGATGCCAAAGCCTATGCCCATTACCCCAAACTGACCGAAGCTGAGATCAAGTTGCTGGTGGTGGATGACAAATGGCTCGCCGCATTAGATGCCGTCATTCACGGCGAGATGGATCGCATTAGCCAGAGTTTGACCCAGCGCGTGAAGGAACTGACCGAACGCTACGAAACCCCACTACCACAAATGAACGAACGCGTGAATGAGTTGGAAGAGAAAGTAAACCACCACCTGGAAAGGATGGGGTTTGGATTATGACAAGTAATAAAAAACAAGCAAGCGTTTTTCATGCACCGCTAAAGCCTAAAGACAACGCCACACAAACGGAAGGTTGTCGACATACCAATCCATCTATCTGTGGCAGCCATTTTCTGCCAGAAGTCTGTGCATTTGTGCGCGAAGATGGAATGTGTTTAAAGCCACCCAAATCCTGGGCAAAGCAATTTGAACGTCTTAAAGAGAAATCCCAGAGCGAATAAATGGATTTCAAACCTGGGTACAAACAGACTGAAGTTGGAGTAATTCCCAATGAGTGGGATGTTGTTACTATTGGAAGTTTAATTAGCGATTATAGAGGTGGAGCTTCATTAAGACCCTCAGATTTTACAAGTACTGGCGTAAAAGTGTTGCCCAAAGGTGGGGTAGGGAGAACGGGCTGGCTTAAAGTTGAAGAAAGTGAACAAAAGTATTGCTCGCCTGAATATGCGGCGGCCAATCATCGAAATCAGGTTGATGAAACCTATACTATTGTTGTGTTGCGTGATTTAGTGCCAAGTGGACCAAGCATTGGATTGATTGTTCGGATAAGAGATAAGGAAACCTATGTGCTTGCACAGGGTGTGTATGGCTTCAAGATAAATGAAAAGACAGTACCAGGTTATTTTGTGCATCTTTCAAATACTCGTTGGTATCGAAAGTTAGCAAACTCAATCATGGTAGGGAGTACGCAGGTTCATATTACGAATACTGCTTTCAAAAGAGCTCTAATTCCATTTCCTCCTCTCTCTGAACAAGAAGCTATCGCCGAAGCCTTGAGCGATGCGGACGCCTTTATCGAAGCCCTGGAGCAACTCCTCGCCAAAAAGCGCCAGGTCAAACAAGGCGCCATGCAGGAATTGCTCACGGGAAAGAGACGTTTGCCTGGATTTAGTGATGAGTGGAAAACAAAGAGGTTAGGAGAGATAACAGAAATTGTTAGCGGTGGTACTCCCAGCACGCGGATTGATGAATATTGGAATGGTAATATCAATTGGTGTATTCCTACGGATATAACAGGAACGCCAGGAAAATATTTAAGTGCTACAGAGAAGCGCATTACTGAATTGGGTCTAAAGAATAGCTCGGCAACTTTATTGCCAAAAGGCACTCTATTGCTGTGCAGTCGTGCGACAATTGGTGATGTCAAAATTGCAACAGACGTTATTTGTACAAATCAGGGTTTCAAATCTCTTATCTGTTCTAATCAAGTTCATAACGAATTTCTGTATTACGTGCTTCTCACAATGAAATCAAAATTGATTGAGAAAGCAATAGGTTCAACCTTTCTTGAAATAACAAAGAAAGAAATTTCATTAATTGAAATCAAAATTCCTTCAGTTTCAGAACAAACCGCCATCGCCGAAATCCTGAGCGACATGGATGCCGAAGTCGCCGTGCTGGAAGCGAAACTATCCAAGGCGCGGCAGGTCAAGCAGGGCATGATGTCTGTGTTGCTGACGGGGAGGGTGAGATTGATGTAGGTGTAAAATTACTCGAGCAATTAATCTGTGACCGTCTATAAGCATTTAGGTGGCAAAAACGTCGTCTAAACACTAGTTGGCGAAGGAGTATTCAAGTGTCCGATTTCATCGTAAAGCCTCTTGAGGAAAGCACATGGCGGGACTTCGCGCGGCTTGTTGAAAAGCACAATGGCGTGTGGGGAGGCTGTTGGTGTTTGGGCTTTCATCAAAAAGGCACTGGGTCAGCGTCGAAGAATAAAACAGAGAAAAAGCGCCGAGTGCTTGCAGGCGAAGCT
>Ga0070698_100001996_pt1 | contig 22655 bp, 15 predicted proteins | sample KBSK1502metaG_FD_65477 | JGI IMG/M metagenome (GOLD analysis project Ga0070698, IMG submission 65477) | Corn, switchgrass and miscanthus rhizosphere microbial communities from Kellogg Biological Station, Michigan, USA - KBS K1-50-2 metaG | ecosystem: Host-associated > Plants > Roots >...
CGTGGAATTCTCTATAACCTCGCAGTCGAGGAAGGTTGTAACAAGATTGCACTTGGTCATCATGCCGACGACATCATCACTACCTTCCTACTGAATCTCTTTTTTGTCGGAACGTTGAAGGCGATGCCGCCGGTGCTGCGTTCAAACGATGGCCGGAATACAGTAATTCGTCCTCTCGCTTACTGCCGGGAGAGTGATATCGCCGCTTTCGCCGAGTCGCAGGCGTTTCCGATAATTCCTTGTGACCTTTGTGGTTCTCAGCCCAACCTACAGCGCGCGCGTATCATGCGGTTGATAACGGAATTGGAAAAAGATATTCCAAACATTCGTAGCTCAATGCTGACCGCGATGGGGAATGCGGTGCCGTCGCATCTTCTGGATCGAAGGTTATTTGATTTTAGGAACCTCAGATCCGTGACCGGTGATATTGAAACCGAGCTCGATCTCGCGGTTGGGCACACAGACGAAGGGTTGCGACCTGCTTTGGTTTCGCTCATGTGAAAGCCTCGACCTCGATCGCGGCAAAACCGCAAGGCGCAAACTGTGTTGTGAGCAGTACAACCAAAAAGAAAAAAGAACTCGATCTCAGCGCCTTTCCGCCGGGAAGCGTGACCGAATTCTCGACGCTTGTCTGTCTCGCCTGCACTTTTGACATCTTCACCACCCAACTTGGCCTGGCGCCGCGCACGGCATACTCGGAAATAAGAAAATACTCACCAACAGTCGCCGAACTGACCGCCTCGAAAGCCGTCCCGCCCTTCTTTGATTCAGAGGAGAAGCGACCGCACTGTCCCTATTGCAATGCCGTCAAAAGGTGGCATGCGCAATTCGATACTTTTTGCATTGAAGGGGGAAAGACCACTGACGCCGCGCGCCGGCAACTGATTAAGTCGCTTCCGAAGAAGGATAATCAGGTTGAAGTAATCGAAGTAAAAAGCGACAAACGCACTGTTTTTTTTGACTGGCTCGATACACTGCTCGGTAATTTGGATCTTGACGACGAGACCTGGCTGCTGGAAACCGCGCGCGCTTACCTCGCGCGCGTGGAGCCAAAAACTGATTGGGCAGAAGTTTTCGCAGGACTGCGGACGATTCGACGGTCGCAGCGGCTCGAGACAGGCTGGGAAAGGGACGGATCGCGACTGTTTCTCACGCCCGCGGTCTACAGCGAGGTCGTGATAATTCAGTATCTCGTCAGTCGTTCACACGTTCACGGCGGCCGCACGCTCGATGGCCGCCTGACCTTGCAGGATCTAATTCGGCGTTTAAGGTATGGCGGTTATCTTCAAGCGAAAGAAATTGCGGCGGGTGACCAGTTTGAAATTCTCGAGCAGTTAATGGAAAAACTCGCCGGCGGCTCGGGCAACGTCAAGCTTTACTACATTGTCGACCGCCGAGACTTTCTCGAGAAAGTAAAAACAGTCTACGCGCGTTACTCGTAGACCTGCTGCGTCCTATCTAATCACATAGAAAGCAGTCTGCCTTGGCCGAAACCATTTCATGCCTTCCTTAGTTAGATAAGCATCATCCTCGGCCATGACTGTGACCTTCTGACCATCCCACTCCGGAACTGGCGTACTCGTATTCAACTCGATTGAGGTGTAGGAACCTTCGCGAAACGGTGGCTCAAGAGAAACTGCACCTGCCAGCGGTCGCCGGAAGTCGATGGCAGCGCCAAGTCCATGACCCTGGTTGCCGATGGAGTGGGAATAGATCATCGCCTCAATGCCGGCGGCTTTCATGTCGGCCATCGTCGCATCGTAAACGTCATAGCCCCATGCGCCTGGTTTGATGTGACTAAACAAAGCGTCCTGCAAACGAAGGGTGTTGGCAAACGCGAGCTTCAAACCATTCGGCACGTCTTTCTCGCCGCGACGCAGCACGTAACCCATCTTTTGCCAATCGGTGCTCAAGCCCAGATAGTTGAGTCCGCAATCAATGTGAATCACGTCGCCGCGTTGAATCACTACCGACTCGTCGGCGACGCTCAGGAACTGTTGCGTCTTTCCGGTCTCCTGATTTTTTCGCTGGACGCGCAGGTCCGGATGGAACCAGGTGTCGAGCCCTTTATTATTCATTTGCTGCAACCACCAATAGCGGACGTCGCCTACAGTGGTCTTGCCGGGCGTAATCACTTCGTTGGAAAAAGCTCGCTGGGTGATGATGTCCGTCAGCTCGACCGCCTTGCGATAGTGTTCCAATTCATCCGGCAGACGGGTATCCATATATTCCACTATCAACGGCGCCGCGCTTACAAACCTCTCGGTGAATTCCTTTCCGAGCGTCTCGGTCAGGAACTTGTGCGCATCGTAAGTCAAACCGTTGGTGGCGCCACGCGTGCCGCCAAAGTTCAAGGCAATCGTTTTCGGGTTACGCTCTTCAACAATCTTCTTGAGGGTCGACTGAATCTCACGTCCGGGAGGGTTCACGACTTCGAAGAACCAACGCAGGTGCTCATCGGGATAGCGCACCAGGGCGATGCGCTCGAGCTTGTTGTTGCCGCGATCGGTGAAAATAAAAAAGTCGCGCCGGCCTTCATAAGGAACAGGTGGGGCGATAAAGGGCACGACAGTTTCGGGATGAAACTCTTCGTTCGTCACGATCCACATGTCGACTTTGTGGCGACGCATCATCGGCAGCAGCATCGTATCGAGACGCGTCTTGAGCCAGCGCTCCCGCAGGGCCAATTGATCGCGAACGGACAGGAGTTTTGGCAGCGGTTCGACGCGAATCCTGTTCTGAGCTTGCGCGGACGTTGGAAACGACGAGGAAGCCGAACAGAGGAAAGCTGCCGCAACAAGAAACTGAAATACAATTCTTTTGAATCTGGTCATATTCGGTTTTCGCCCCAGCGGGGCGAGATGTTTATAGTCTGGTGATTTCCGCAAGCGCGCGCTCCAGCGGAGCGCAATGTTGTTTCTGCAGCTGCTAACAACTCGCGCAGCCACATTTCGCTCCTGACGGAGCGAGGTATCCAAGGTTGCTGGTTGCTCTAAACATTACGCCCCGCTGGGGCGAAATCCAACGGGTGTTATCAGCATTGCGATGGCCGGTGATAACGATGTGTAATTGGGCGACGCCGGCCGATGCCGATCGCATTGCGCGAGATAATTAACGTCGGCGGCAACTGACGCCGCTTGAATTCATTAGCCGGTGATTCAACTCGATTCAAAATGTCGAAGACCATGCCGGCATCATTCCCCGCCGCGATGATCTCATCGGGAGTCGCCTTCTGTTCAAAATACATTTTCAGGATTGGATCAAGCTCGTCATACGGTGGTAGTGACTGATCGTCAAACTGATCCGGTGCCAATTCCGCCGACGGTCGCTTTTCGATAATCGCGTTAGGGATCGTTTCATTACCTCGATTAAGCAGGCGGGCCAGCGAATAAACTTCCGTTTTCAGAACATCTCCAATCACCGCCAGTCCGCCATTGGTATCGCCGTAAAGGGTGCAATAACCCAGGGCGAGCTCCGACTTGTTGCCAGTCGAAAGCAGCAAACGTCCTTCTGCATTCGAGATTGTCATCAGAATATTTCCGCGCAGGCGCGACTGTAAGTTCTCAGTTGCGTGCGAGCTGCTGGCGGCGCCTGTGGCTGACGCCGCTGGTAAATCCAACTCTTTAAGCAGGAGCTCGAAGGCGTTCGTTATAGGATGTTCAATTACCTTCATTCCCAGGCGGCGTCCCAGCTCGACCGAATCATCAATACTCGAACGCGAAGAATACGGCGACGGCATCATCACCGACAAAACGTTTTCCGCGCCCAGGGCCTCACACGCCAGGACGGCGACCACCGCAGAATCAATGCCCCCTGATAGGCCCAGCACGGCTGTTGGGAAGCGGTTTTTGCGCGCGTAATCATGAATGCCAAGTACAAGCGCGCTGCGGATCGTTTCGATATCACGGCCCGGGAGACAACGCTGGTCTGCTACGCCGCAGTCGAGGTCGACTGTTCCGAAAAACTCCTCGAAAGGCGGCGCCTGTAAGACTATCCTTCCCTGCGCGTCGGCAACGATGCTGGCGCCGTCGAAAATTATTCCGTCGTTGCCGCCGACAAGATTGACGAACACGATCGGAAGTTTTGCAGTCTTCGCTCGATGCGAGACCATAGCGCAACGCTGTGCCATCTTGCCTTTATTGAAGGGGGAAGCGTTTATCGAGATCAGCATCTGCGCGCCCAAATCAATCAACTCGTCCGCCGGGTCATGTGCGTAGAGGCGTTCTTTCCAGAATGTCTTGTCGTTCCAAAAATCTTCACAGACGGCAACCCCCATTTTGCAGCCGTCGACTGCAAACAGTTGGCGCTGGCTCGCCGGTTCGAAATAGCGCGGATCGTCGAAGACGTCGTATTCCGGCAACAGAGTTTTATCGGCAAACCCGAGCAGCTTCCTATCCCGGATAATCGCCGCGGAGTTGTAGAGCCGGCGTCCGGTCGCGAGCTCGTTTGGCCGTACGGTGCCGACGATTGCTGTTATTCCTTCAGTTGCCTGGATGATTTTTTCAAGCGGCCGGAGAACGCAATGCGCGACATCGCGGTCGAGGAACCAATCGAGCGAGGTATATCCCTGCACGCAGGCTTCGGGCACAACAACGAGATCCGCGGAGTCTCTTTTCCCTTGCTCGATCGCCCGAACGATGCCGGCAGTATTGCCTTCGTAGTCTCCGTTGGTCGTGTTTATTTGCCCGATCGTGACGCGCATTTTGTGTTAGTTGATCTTAGCCTTCGACGTCAGAACCTGCAAATGAATCGACCAGTGGTGAGATGCAATTTGCCAGGCTTGCGTACTGCGGCCCAATACCTTTTGCCCGCAGGTCAATGGCGGTATATTCTCGGCTCCGAGATCAGGCATGAAAACAAATTCCGCGAAAGAGACCGGGAGTCTCATCGCCACCTTTCTAACAGGCGCGTGGCGTAGCGAGCCGCTGCCGTTGGATTTCTCCGCGACCGACTTCGAAAAAATTGCCCCGCTCCTGCTGCAAAGCGGTGCGGGCGCGCTCGCGTGGTGGCGCCTGCGTTCAAGTGAGCTCGAGAGTTGTCCCGCCGCTGAGCCGCTGCATGAGAAGCTTCGCCTTTACACGCTCGAGTCTCGGCTCCACAAATCCCGGATCGAGGAAGTATTCGGCTTACTACGCTCGCGCAGTATTGAACCGATTCTGATTAAAGGTTGGGCCGCGGCTCGCTATTACCCCGAACGTGGCCTGCGTCCCTACGGCGACATTGATCTTTGCGTTCGTCCGGAAGAGTTTCAAAGCGCCGAGCAGGCGCTGGCCGATCTGGATCCACGGAAATTCAGGGTTGATCTCCATTCTGGTTTCGCGAAGTTTGGCATTCGCGACGAGGAGAAACTATTCGCGCGTTCGCAGCTCGTAACAATGGATAAAGTCGATGTTCGAATTCTCGGAGTCGAGGATCATCTGCGCGTAGTTTGTTATCACTTCATGCGCGAGGGTGCCTGGCGGCCGCTTTGGCTCATGGATGTTGCTGCAGCTCTGGAGTCGGTCCCGCAAGATTTCGACTGGCACTACTGTCTCGGTGAAAAGCGCCAGGCCGCACCGGTTGTCTGTGCGATTGGTCTGGCGCAACAACTGCTTGGAGCACAAGTCGAAAGTTTCCCTGAAGCGAAGCGCTCTAAAAAAACTCCTCGCTGGCTGGTGCCGACAGTTCTACACGAGTGGGGTTCGCGCGCGCCTTCAATGACCAGCAGGCACGACTTTCCGATGTACGGTCACTTGCGCTTGAGGAAAGATCTTCTGAAGGGACTACAACATCGCTGGCCTAACGCGATTGAAGCGACGACCACCATGAGCGCTCCCTTCAATGACTTGCCAAGGCTGCCTTTTCAAATTGGTAACTCTCTGTTTCGGGTCGGCGCTTTCTTAACTCACCTGCCGAAAACCTGGAATAAGTAATCGTCTCTGCGCAACCTCCGCCGTGGCTTGACACTCAAATTTCGCGACACAAAATCAGAACTGGGAGCGATAGCGACCAGCCGAAGAGTCAACTTATGAAAATGTGCACTAGAGAAATTGTCGGTTGAGTGGTCGGCTGGTCGCTATCGCTCCCAGTTCTGATTTTGTGTCGCGAAGCTAAGACTCTTAGTGTTTGATTAGCTGGTTCTGGAATCGCGGGCGTGGATCCTCCAACAGATGTTTTTATCTGTTGGGGTGCTCGTCCCGCCCGCAATGAGCGCCGCAGGCGCGAACTGGTTTCCCGACGGAAGTGAACGACATCCTTTCCGCATAAAGTTGAGCAAGTCCGCGCGCGTGCGTTATAGTTCCCGAGCCAGGCGCGGAGGGGTCGCATAATGGTAGTGCAGCGGTCTTGAAAACCGCCGTCCGAAAGGATATGCAGGTTCGAGTCCTGTCCCCTCCGCCATTCTTCCAAACAGCACCTAAAACTTAAGGACTGGGAATTCTCGTCGGCAGCTCGGAACCGACCCGTGCGTTGCATGCAGTTTAATGGCTGCGGCGTTGGCGCGGTTCATCTGGAGTTGGAAACTCGGATTGTGTTTTGGGTGCAGTTGGCTTAACTATTCACTCTTCTGCTTCACCGTTTCAAGCGTGCCGAGGCGCAGGAATCTCTTATCAAAGATGTACAGGTGGATGACCGAGACGACAAAGCCGATCGTGCTTAAGAGCACGGCCATTACGATGCGGCGCAGCGTATCCCTCCAGCGCACTAAGAACAGGACATTGCCTGCCAGGAAATCTCCCAGCAGCGAAGTAAGTATGCGTGCGAGCAAATAGCCGCTGAACAAAGCCGCGATAGAGAAAGCAATTTGGCCAAACGTTAAGGTAGACAGCGTTCTGGCCAATTGTTCAAGCTTAATCGCCGGCCAAGTCAATAGCCCAGAGCCCGAGTTCGATAGGAACGCAGGCAGCGGCTTATCCCACCGAAAATAGAACACCGCTGCGATTGCAGCTGCTATCAAAAACAGCACGCTCCTCAGGCCATACTTTAGAACCGGATCAATCTGCCAGACTTTAAATGCCAGACTGCTGCCCGCACTGAGCAGCTTGTTCAAGTAGTCATATGATTGTCCGGAACCTTTCATACTGTCTTCAATCTCGAGGAACTTCCAGGGCTCGGCCTGCGCGGGACTAGCAAAGCCTTCGACGCACTTCAGATACTTAAACTGATACTCGGTCATTCGATACGCACTTGTCATTAGCGCGTACGCTTCTGCCTCGGAGAAAGAATCCAAATCAGTTCGAATGCCGGAGAGGAGTTCCTGCATATCCTTGGCGATACCGTAGCTGGTCAGCCGCCCGCGTCGTGAGGCCGGACGCGAATCGTCGGAAGCATCATAAGGATCGAGACAGTTAATCCAGTCAATCGGGTCGACTTCCAAATCGCCTTTCAAATGAACAAACATAAACCCGCGTAACAGGCCGGAGCGACGGCGACCTTTCAAGTCATGGTACTCAGCCTCGCGGATGCGTGCCTGGAATATGCTATTGGTGCGGAGCAACACGCCGAATATGCCGCGACTCGTAGCGGGTTGAGACTCCATCTGACCACTGGCATCGCTCACGAGTAATACCTTGCAATCCTGTTCGAGCAGACTGGCGATGCCCTGGTTGTCGCAGACGCCACCATCAACGAGGCGAATTATCCGATCCGGGTAGAGATGATCAAACGAAAGGGGCTCGAAGAGGCCTGGAACACACGCCGAAGCTCCCACTGCTTGACCCAGTCGCATCTTTTGGTAGGCTTTAGGAGCGTCTGGATAATACATTCGACGCAAGCGATCATTGCCGTCGATCTCACTATCGATTCCGGCCGGCGCTTCCCCCATCCACGAGGCGGTAAACTGCCAGGTATGGCCGGTATTAAGCGTAGCTGCGTTAAGTACCAGAATCGGCACCTTCGCATCACGTCGCCAGTTTTGATATTTCGGGGCATACTCCTTGTCATTGAATGTCGTCCCATCGGCAGCCTTCGTTAATGGCGCGATCGTCAGCCCATTGAGCCAGCGATCCTGCTCTTCATTTCCGTCTTTGACACGCGCGTAGAGGCATCGTTCATACAGTTCTGCGATGCGCGTTGTTCGCGAATAGCCGCCACTCCAAAACATTTTGAGATTTTTCAGAGGATTAACTGCCACGCGCATCCGTATGTTTTGCTGAACGCCGCCGACAAACTCGTCGATCATTTCATGCACAATACGGATGTAGTCTTCGCGCGTGATCTCTTCTTCGGTTTTGTTCTGGAGCAAAGCACGAACTTTCAGGTAGTAATGTGCACCCAGGATGGAACCGCCGGATACGCACGACACCACCTCCGCATTCCTGAGCACGTCCAGCTCTGCCAGTAGCGCGAGTACGCCCAGGTGGTAGAGCGAAGCTCGAAAGCCGCCGCCTGATAACGCCAGGCCTATCTTGCCTACGAAAGCCGTGCGCGGAACGGCATCAGCGCCGAATGCTTTCTCCAGCGCGGCCCAGGCCGGGGTGGAGGCAAAGTCCTCGCCCTTCAGCTGCTGATCGTCCTGCAATCTGGCCAGCGCTGCGAGTTGCCGCGCGCAGGATTCCATTTCCCATTCAAATGTTCGACCTGCAGCTGCTTGCCCTTCAATTATCCATTGGACTGCCTTCTCATAGTTCTGCAATCCAAAATGGGCTTCAGCCATGGTGGCGTAGTACCACCATTGATCGGTGAGCCATTTATGTTTGGGATCACCAACCAGAGTACCCACATGATCCACGACGTCCTGCCGAATAGTCTGGGCCCGCGCGCGACGTTCCTCAGCAGCTTTCGACGACTTGCTTGCCTTTTCCGCTTCGCCTCCTTCAAGACTCGCCAACTGATCAAGAACGAACGCCGCATTAACGCCGGTGTAACCCTGATCATTTGCCGTACCCTGTTCATAGCCGCGCAGGTAATAAAACAGCGAGCGCTCGAGGTTCTGCCGCTGGTTATCTACTTCCCATTTGCGCTTAAAGATTGAGCCAATCAGTCCAAGCGTTTCCTGATCTGTGGTGGTTTCAAAGTCGGCGATTTGGTTCAAGATGCCGAGCGCCCGATCGAGCCGATCATCAACGGGCAAATCCTGATCTTTGTAGGTACAGAGCGCGAGTTGTTGAAAAATACTCTCGCGCAGTTTCTTATCTCTGGCGATGCTTTCGTGGGTACTAGCGCGCGCCAGCAAACGCCTGGCATAACTGAAGCGTGTTTCTCCTTTTAGCTTGTTCGCCAGTTCCAACATCTCGCCAGGTTCCGCCTGACGTCCACGCAATATTTCCAGTGCTTGAGTTACGCTGCCACTGTCTCGGAAGGGAATCGTGAAGTGTTGCCTGGGCGTCACGGAAACACTCTCGGCAGTGGTGATTTTGTCGTTCTTTTCAGTCATGGAAGTTAAGGTCCTTGCAAGTGAGCTGACCAGGTGCGAATTAGAGCCGGAAGCAGAAAGATGGTGCGACGATGAGATCCGTAGTTATGACGCGGCCGCCTGTTGAGACGTAAGTAAGGTTAATAAGCTGCGAAACCGCGACCGTTAATAATAAATGGTCGCGGAGAAGTCAAGGAGAATACAGTTTTGGAGTGCGCCGATGTTCAGGAAAAGGCAAGGGGGAAAGGGGAAGGGGTAAAGGGCAAAGAAAGGAAGAGCATTTCTTCTTGCCCTTCCCCGTTCCCCTTTCCCCCTTAGAGCGGCTGCTGGCGAGGAGTCGCCAGCGATCAAGGCGGTGACAGGTCACCGCACTCCAAAACCGCAACTACTTCGATTTGTACTGAAAAGTTATCCGGGTCTCCTCTTCCAACACCAATGGTCGAACGAAGCGGTAAGACTTGCCGCTCCGCGGAACATCCACATGGACCGGAAGAATGCCGGCCACGCGCCGTTGCAGACTGAAGACGTTCGCCGACGGTGCGTTTAGTTGAGCAATTTGTTTTTTGTGCACCTGCTCCTCAACTCGGTCGAAGCCATCGGCGGACAAGTTGCTACCAGTCACGGTCACGACCTCTGAAACGCTTCCCACTTCCAGCGTTGTCCCTAGCCTAACCGGCCTGGATCCATTTATCGCGAATTCCTGCTGCGAAGATTTGAAGCCTGATGAATCAACCCTGACGCTCACCGGGCCCGGCTGCAAGCCTGAAAACAACCAGCGCCCTTCGCCGTCGGATTGGGTAGTTAAGCTCGCGCCGGTCTGCTTATTGACAACTGTGATGCTGGCGCCAGGGACGACCGCGCCATTAGGGTCGACTATGATGCCGCCCACTTGTCCCGCGGTCAGATTGTCAATTTCCGCGCCGTTTTGGATCCAAGCGTTTGTGTCTTTCTCATCGGCGTAGTCTTTGCCATCGGCCATCGCAGTCTGAGCGGCCGCGGGAAACAGTTCCGCTGCGAGCGCGTTGCCGCCAAATTGTCTGACCTCGAGTCGATCCGGCAACGAAACTTCCCAGGTTAAAACGTTCACCGGAATATCCAACTTCGGCAGAGTCATTTCATAACCACCATTCTTCGCGAATTTTCCTCCGGAACTCAGATAAACAAATGACACTGTGTAGGCTCCTGAAGAATTAAGCCCGACGCGCAATAGTGGAACGCGGCTGCCGTCTGGTCCAACGACGGGTTTCACCCTTTCGCCTTCGACCTCGGCTGATAGGAGTTGGGCGCCGGCCGGCAACTCGACCTTGACGAAAGGCTGCGCGTGATTGCGGACCCGCAGTGTTACCTCTGTAAGCGACTTGCCTTCGATGTTCGTCAGCGTAGTGATGGTCGCCCGTTCAGCAACTGCCGATAGCACCGAGCTGTCTGGAAACAGTGTCCATTCAAGCTGGAGCCTGGGAGTGTCAGTTTCCCGACGGTTGTAACGAAACGCCGCCTGCAACGGAAAGCGAGCGAGAGAGCGGGCGATAGCTCCGACTTCGCGAACATCCATGCGCCGCAGTCCGCCACTCTCTGTTGGCGTCAGCTCCATCGCGCCTACACCTTCGACAAGCAACTCGCCGGTTTCGCGTTGCGCCCCTGCAAAGGCAAGCAGCGGTGCGTCAACTTTGGTGTCGCGGTTTGCGCGCTCGATCGCAATGAGAAACTGATGATTACGGCGTGCAGGCTCGCGGACTTTCAGAATCAGCACTCCGGCATCCATCTCAAAAGAATCAAGCGTGCTGCCCGTTGCTTCGGAGAGCTCGAAGCCCTGTGGCAGAGGCATCCGAAATTCAACAGCTTCGCCCTGGATTACTGTAACGTCGCAAAGAGCTGTGGTACGTAATTGCGAATCACCAACCGATACCACCGACTTGATGTCCGACAGAAAACGCACCTCGCGTTGCGCGACGGGGGCGGCAATCTCTCTGGTGGTCCACCACACTCGCGCCGCCTTGCCGGGTTCGAGGGTCGCCTCGACAATCGTGTGACCATTTTCGGTCGTGCGGTTAGTAATCAAGCCTGGTTCGATACGAACGTTGGCGTGATTACCGGGAAGATCGAGTGTAAGCAGTGAGCTGCTCGCCGCCGGAACGTTCACGATGAACGAAGCGCGGCCGGCCTCGATCGTTAACGCGGATGCGATATTCAAACTAACAGCGAAGGCGCCAGGGCCATTCAGGATTGCAGAGTGGGTTCGTCCTTCCTGCAACAGTGGCAGCGGACTGCTCGCCTGCTTCGCGTCAAGAATCGTTAGCCCGCTGGTCAGCGGAACCTTTACGGATCCCTTTTCCAGGACCGAGCCGTCAATGTCCAGAGCGCCCGTCAACGACTGGTCGTCGACGCGTAGCTTGAAGGCAGCGCGCGACAATACGAACGACAGCGGAGCGGCTTCAGGAGTCCTGGGTTTGCGCGAGGCGAGTTCTGTTAGTCGATTATATTCGGCCAGCGAAAGTGTGACTGTGCCGGAAGTACCCGGCAAGGGCAATGCGGCGCCGGATAATGAGTCTCGATGTTGTCCATAAGCGGCGGTTGCAAAAACCAGCAGGAAAAGTATTGTTCGTTTCATCGGTCACCTCTTTTCTTGTCACGTTGAAAATCAAGTTCGACAACCGGCGTCTGGCTCTCGCTGGTCAATTCCGATTTCATAAAAACCGAAGGACCAAAATGTGGGAAAGCGACCCGGAGTGGAAGGTTGCGCGCCGGCGCCGAAGCACGTTTGTTGGCCCGCAGGCGTGAGACCAGTTCCTTCGTCGCGTCGCTTGTCTCATCTTGCTGAATTGTTACTTCGGTATCGGTTGACATCGGGTTCGAGCCCGATCGCAATACGCCGGATTCCGGAACCTCGTAAGGTGCGACGCGGAAGGTTCCGGAAATTCCCGGCGGCGGCGTCAGGCGAAAAAGTGGCGGATGATGCAATAACAAACGCGACTTCGAAATAGGCAGGTCAACTGACAGTAGAGAGATTTTGAGGTGACCACGCTCGCTCCACGCCGGAGTTTGATCGAGATATGAAACTTCAACTACAAAGGCCGGAGCCTCATCTCCCGATCTGGTTTTTTCGAGCGGCAGCAACAATGAACCGTCCGGAGCGCGCCCAGGTCTCACGGGCCGGCCCGCTACTGAAGCGCTCCACAAGACTGCGTTGGCGGGCAGACTGAGCTTGAGAAAGTTTCGCTGATTATTGCGCACTGCGAATCGCGACTGGACCAACATCTTTCCATCGGCGGTAACCAGCGTGCTGTAGTCAGCTTCTTCGATATTGGCGGTGAGTACGGCCTGCGGTGTATAGCGTGCGACCTTGAGTGAAAGGGTGCGCAGAGATTTTCCTTCCGCGGGTTGCAGGCGAAAGGCGATCAGCGAAGGCGATTGCCGGCTGGAGATAAGTTGGCCCAGTTCGGCAGCTTCCGCTTCTTCCAGTCCGTTTGCGTGCCGCTCTTTGATCTCACCGGCGCCAAGGACCTCGACGGCAACACCGCCCGTCTCGCGCTCTGCCGCCGGAAGGCGCAGCAGCGGAACCTCAAAGTCACCGCTGCGCGGCAAGCGAAGTTCACCGCTCACAGTAAAGCGAACGGTGTTTTGCACCGGCTCAATAAAGCTCACCGTCAGTTCACGAGCGGTGTTATCCCAGTCGGCTACCATCGCTCCTGACACCTGGTTAACAGTGAACTGCTCCGGCAGCAGCACATGGATTTCCGATGCCAAGCCCTGCAGGACTTCGACATAGACTTCGGCATTAAGCTGAGTAGTATCCTCTCCCAGCCCCACTAACTGTGTGACCGCGCCGCGCAGCCTTAAAGGTTGAGTTGCTCGTTGGTCGTCTACCTTGCGCCGCCACGCAAAAGTCAACGCTTCGGCGCCATGTCCATTCGCGACCCAACGACTTCCCGATGTCAGCTCGGAGTGTTCCAACAGCAATCCGCCGGTGATATGCACATCAACGCCCTGACGCGTCAATTCAATCGTCGCGTGCGAGATGGCTGAATTACTAATAGGAAGTTGCAGGATGTCTGTTCCGGCGACAGTTGAAACCGGCGCAACTATCTTCAGAGTCAAAATAGAACGTCCGGTTTTGGAGAGAAGCAGATCGGCGCCGCCCGGTCCCTTTTCAGCAGGACGAGTGAGGAGCGTGACCTGGCGGCCGTCGAGTTTTGCTTCACGCACCATCAAGCCACTCGGCAACGCCAGTCGTACCCAACCGTCTTTGATCACATCCACCGTAAGCCGTGCTTCTCCGGATGCGAGATCGCCATCGACCTTCAGATCGTAATCGATGCGACTAAGGGTGGCTTCAACCGGCGGCGCCACCGGCTCGGCTTCGAGTGGAAAGGCCGCATGTCTCAGCGCCGTGTATTCATTTACAGGGAGCACTACCCAGCCATCTGTAGGGGCTGGCGTTTGAGCCAGGCCGGCAGCAGCAACAAAAATTACAAAGAGCGTCAGACAGATGGCTTTGCGGGCGATCACTGCAGTGCTTGAGATCGCCGGTGACATCGCCTCTATCGAACGCGTAGACAACGCCGCCGGATTTGTGCGCAGCAGGCGTAAAACAAACATTCCGAGTTGACTCATGGTATTTCTCCTGGTCTGAAAGAAGATTTGGTCTTCTGGTTTAAGTGGTGTTGTAGCTTGAAGTTTCTTCTGCGTTGTCTCCGAGTTAACGCAGAGGTTTGAACAATGGACACTCCTGGTTTTTAGAACGCGCTCGTGTCGGTGTCCTTGCAGGCTTGCGCTTTCGAGGCCTAGGCACACCTCAGCCAACACGAGCACCGCGAGAGCGTGCCGCACGATTGAACACTTCCTTTTGTTCTGATCGAGACCGGGCGTTGGTCTTTAGTTTGTAGGGAACGACCCTAGACCATTTGCGGGGGAGACCGCGCGAGGTTTTGCGCCTTGTCAGCGGCTATGATGCGGCGAGTTTATGCAAAGGTAGCCTCGGCGTTCAGATTGTCGCTCAAGAGACCTGCTGGGAGAGGAGGGTCAAGTGATTTGCTGGGACCGCGGGCGTCCCGCCCGCAAATTAGCGCGAAGCGCGAAAATGAATTTGAAGAGTCTTACGAAAGCAAACGCGCCTTTCGACGCATTTGCGGGCAAGACGCCCGCGGTCCCAGCCAATCACCTGACCGGTCCAGCAGATCTCCTGTGAAGATGTTCGTCACCGGGTTGTCTAGCTTTGACGGCTGCCCGTCCGATTAATATATTGAAGGTTGGACCGGGGACACCAAGCGTTCGAGAATGCTTCAATGAGTCGAACGTTCCGGGAGTGGAACTGAATGAACTCTCTGTTGCTAATCAATCAACGACTTCTGGGGACACTGCTACTTTGGCAGAAGGGCTTGAACATACTTGAGAGTGTCTGGAAATTCCTTAGCACTCGCTTCATAGATTCTCCCACCATGAAGGTGTCGACCTTCAGGCTATTAATCGGCATCGTGCTTCTCATTGCGGTAGTAGTGTTGTCGGGAAGGTTCAGTTCGCTGCTTGATCGGCGCATTGCCAAACGCACCCATATCGACCCTGGGCTTCGCTACACCATCGCGCGCTTGCTCAGATACCTGATTCTTGTAATCGGGATCGTGACGGTCTTAAAAGGAGCGTTTGAGCTCGATCTAACATCGGTTGCGGTTGTCTTTACTGCGCTTTCGGTAGGTATCGGATTCGGCCTGCAGTACATCGCAGCCGATATCGCCTCAGGTTTCATTCTTCTTTTCGAGCGGCCGGTTCGGGTCGGCGATCGGATCACCATTGGCGAAGACGAAGGTGATGTGCAGAGTATCAAACTGCGAACCACGATCATCTACACCAACGATCGCATCGCCATCATCGTCCCGAATTCCAGGTTAGTTAGCCAGCGCGTCATCAACTGGTCTTACGGCGATCCGCGCGCCCGCATTGCGATACCGATAAATGTGGCCACCACCTCAGATGTCAACCTTGTTACTCAAACGCTGCTTGCCGCTGCTGAAGATGTTGACAATGTACTTACCGATCCGCCACCCAAAGTACAGTTCTTGAAATTCGGCGACTACTCACTCGACTTTCGTCTGCTGGTCTGGACCCGCCAACCCAACCGCCACCCGCAAATCAAAAGCGACATCAACTACCGCATCGAACGGTTGTTTCGCGAGAGTGGTATCGAGATTCCTTATCCCAAACAGGAATTTTTGCTACGTCACCTGAAGTCCGCGAATGAGGATGAGGAGTTGATATCAGAAGATCGCGCCTCAGATGGCGAAACGCTGCTTAGACCTTCTCAGGAGTAGACACCAGCAAGTCGACCTATAGATAACGCCAAGGCGAGGAACGCTCAATCCATTTGCCCTTAAACAAGACCGCGGTTACGCTAGCCCCGACAGAAATGAGTGGCCGTTCATTCAGTGGGCGAGCACCATCTGAACAAGGCGTAATGGCCTTGCCACGCGAGGATGAGCTCGCGAAGCGCTGCGACAGAGGCCTAAGCAACAGTGCATTACGACGTTCGCCCTATCGCAGGCCTCGCGCGCTCGATTTATTAATCTGTCATCGACCTGGGGTTCCGTTGCACTCCACCCAGGCTTTATGCGTCCACCCGCTACGCGGGTTTGGAAAAGGCGATACATCAACGTAAATGCGTTCAGCTCGTTCACTCAATTCCGACCGCCCGGTTGTAACCGATAAACGCGAAGCAATTCTGCGCGCGGCTATTCGCGTGTTTGCCCATAACGGTTACTTCAGCTCAAAAGTCGCCGATATTGCGAGCGAAGCGGGTGTTGCCGACGGCACCGTGTATCTCTACTTCAAAAGTAAGGAAGAAATTCTTCATTCCATATTCGATCGCAGTATGGAGCGGGCCATTGCCGACGGTCGAAAGCAGCTCGAACAGACTGACGACCCGAGAGAGAAGCTGCGACGCATAGCCTTGCTGCATCTCGAGCGACTAGGCGACGATCGCGACCTCGCCGTTGTCTTTCAGGTCGAGCTGCGCGGCTCGACAAAATTCATGGAAGAGTTCTCGGCGGCCGGCTTCGCGGAATATCTCAATCTTATCCGGTCTACCTTTGAAGAAGGGCAGCGCGCCGGCGTTTTCCGTCCGGAACTTAACGCCAAGGTGGTAGCGAAGATACTCTTCGGCGCTTTGGACGAAATGGCCACCAACTGGATTCTTTCAAAACGGCGTTACAAGTTGGCCCCCATGGCTGACCAGGTGCTGGATATTTTTCTCAACGGGGTTAGTGCAAAGTGAATCAGACGACCGAAGCGTCGACGATCCTTTCACCCTCGGGCGAGGCCGCCGAGGTTACTACCTCTGCGCGCGTTCCACTGCATGAGGGAGAGCCCAGGACGCTCGTCGAAGTGTTTGAACATGTAGCGAGAGTTCATCCCCGCCCCGATACGCTTAACTACAAGAGAGATGGCCGCTGGCTTGCGATTTCAGGCGCGGAGATGCTCGAACGGGTGCACTCGATTGCCGCCGGTCTTTATTCGTTGGGCGTGCGACGCGGCGACCGGGTGGCAATTCTCTCCGAGAGCAGGCCGGAATGGGTATTGGCCGATGCAGCTTGCATGTTTGCCACCGCGATCGATGTTCCCGTTTACCCGACGTTAACGACGCCGCAGGTTCGCTACATATTGAAGGATTCCGGCGCTCGCGTGCTGATGATCCAAAACGAGGAGAAGTTTCAACATGTGCGTGAAGCGATCGCGGAGTGCAGCGCAATAGAGCACGTAGTCTTCTTTGAGAAACCTGCAGGCGCGGAACCTCGCGGGATTTCATTGGCTGAACTCGAGGAGCAGGGGCGGACGGTTGAAGCAACCCAACCGGACTTGATTAATAACGCCGCGCGCCAGCTCAAGCCGGCCGACCTCGCAACGATCATCTACACTTCCGGAACCACGGGCGAGCCCAAAGGCGTGATGCTCACTCACCAAAATCTCGTTTCAAATCTGATCGACTCCTCCAGCCACCTGAAGTTTGCCCGGGACGACAGCACGCTTTCTGTTTTGCCGCTATCGCATGTGCTGGAGCGAATGGCCATGTATATGTATCTCTACCACGGCATGGCCACATATTTCGGGGAGTCGCTCGATACCATTGGCCCCAACCTGCGCGAAGTGAGACCAACGATCTTTGTTGGTGTGCCTCGGATATTTGAAAAGATTTTTGCGCGTGTGAAAGAGAAGACCGCCGAGAAAGGCCGGCTCAATGTTGCCATACTAAACTGGTCGGTCCGGGTGGCAAAAGAACATGCGAAGCTGTCGACTCGTCACAATGAAATTCCAGCCGGGCTCGAGTTGAAACGGAAGATTGCGGACAAGCTTATTTTTTCCAGGTTGCGCAACGCACTCGGTGGGCGAGTTCGCCTGTTGGTATCGGGAGGTGCGGCTTTGCCGGAGGAACTCGCGCTTCTTTATATCGGTGCGGGATTGCCAATCGTGCAGGGCTATGGGCTAACTGAAACTTCTCCCGTAATCACTGCTGGAATGATGGAAGACAACCGTGTCGGCACGGTAGGAAAACCAATTAGGAACGTTGAAGTGCGCATTGCGAGCGACGGTGAGATAGAGACTCGCGGGCCCAATGTGATGGTTGGCTATTACAACAAGCCGGAGGAAACGCGCGCGGTGTTCACCGAAGACGGTTGGTTCAAAACCGGCGACATCGGCAGGATTGACGAAGACGGGTTCCTCCACATTACCGATCGCAAGAAAGAACTCTTCAAAACTTCAGGTGGCAAATACATTGCGCCACAACCAATCGAGCAGATGATCAAAGGGTCGCGTTTTGTTAACCAGGTCGTTCTCATTGGCAATGGCCGCAAGTTTCCCGCGGCGCTGATCGTGCCTGACTGGGAACGCGTCGAATCCTATGCGCAACTCAAAGGCATTAAGGAAAAGAACCACGCAGAGCTTTGCAGACACCCGCGCATCATTGATCTTTTTCAACGCCAGATTGCCGGATTAACGACGGAACTCGCCCAGTATGAACGGGTGAAGAAAGTGGCGCTGTTGGAGAATGAACTTACCATCGAGGGCGGGGAGTTAACGCCAACCTTGAAAGTGAAACGCCGCATCGTCGATGAGAAGTATCGCGATGCGATCGATCGCCTGTACGAAGACACGGACCGCAGTTGAACGGTTATAGAAAAACCGAGCCTGGGGTTAGCAAGAGTCAAACAAAAACATGAGCCTGCAAAGCAGGCGACAGACTTTCTGCTTTCACCTCTGTCGCCTGCTTTGCAGGCTCAAAAGTTTTCAGAGTCAGGACCCCACGCTCCGCTTCGCTGCGCGTGGGGCTAACACTCTGTCCAGCTGCTTCGCAGCTTCGATGAACTATCCGACTACAGTTGGCGCAGAATGGAAGAACTTAAGCGCGGAACCTATCTCAGAAACTGTTCTACATAAGAACGAAGTTCCGCAATCGAGGAATCAGAGATGACGCGAAAGACTCGCACATCACTTACCGCCGGAAGCTTGCTCGCCGTCAGCGAGTCGGCTATCACCAGCGTGGCTGAACGAAGGCCTTTCCTCCAGCCTCGCTCACGTGCGTCACGAAAACTGAGCGTGTCCGGATGAAGGCCGGCTGCTACTAGAACCGTCCGCGATGAGCGTAGGAATTCGGGCCAGTGCGAGACCACAACTGTGATCGCGTCAGACGAAGGTTTTTTCTGGCCCTGCAGTGATTCAGGAACCGAACGTGAATTCAGCGTAATTAGATCCGTCTCAGGCGGGAGAAGTGCACGAACCTTCTCGAAGTTACTGTAAAACACAAGCGGCACGGCTCCCATCAAGACGTTGTTTTCACATTCGCTCGGGTCTACGCCAGTAACCTTGATGCCGGTTGCTTCTTCGACCTCGGCTACGAGAATCTGTCGCAACTCCGGATCCGGCTCGATCACCAAAAAGTGATCCGCAGGTTGAAGCGCAAGCCAATGACGCAAGCGCGCCTGCAGCTCATTTAGTGAGAAGCCTTTCTTCCGCGCTGTAGTGAAGAGAACGGCAATCAAACGATCCAACTCGGTCTTGCCCTCCAGGTGACCAGTGGAGAACTGGCGCACATAAACGCCGCTGCCTTTGCGAAATTGAACCCAACCGCGCCTGCCCAACTCGCGATACGCGGCGCTGACGGTGTTTGCATGAATCTTGTAACGGAGCGCCAGTTCGCGAGTGCTCGGCAGTCTTTGTCCCGACTTTAAATCTTTGCTGGCAATGCCCAGGATGATCTGTGCCTGCAGTTGTTCGCGGAGAGGAACCTCACTGCTTCTTGATAGCCACAGTCGCATAGGCTGGGTAAAAAGGTTCAGTCGTTAGCGTTCGGTCGCGGGATCTGGCTTGGCAGGCGAAGATGAAAGTGGTCAAGAATTCTTTCGGCAGCACCGCGCGCGGCCTGGTTCATATAGTAATCGCCCTCGGTGCTTGAAGTTGGCACTCTGACGCGCGCGTTTCGGTAGGCCCGGGGATAAATGTTTCCCGAAGTCACCTGCTTTGCGGTAGTGGGAGCGAAGACCGCGTATTGAAGGTAGACATTGTCGGGATCGTCATAAACTGTGGTCCGGCCCGAGAAGTTGTTGGCACGTATTTGAAGCCAAACTACGTGCGCCGCCTTTTCGGATTTTGCCAGCAGGATGGCATCCGCGCGCGTCATTTCGCGCGACGTCGTCTCCGCTTTAACCAAACTGGAATCGGCGAGCCGATCGGCGCAACTGCGAAGCACGCCGCTATAAGTATTGAGTGATATCCGCGAAAAATCTCCGAATTTCTCTATGCCAACGAGGAGTGGGAAGGCGGGTTCGAGCTTGGGAGTTGGCTTTGGTTCCGGAGTCGCTTCGGGGGTAGGAACCGGAATGGCGATCTCGGACTTTCGCACGCGCCGGCCTGACTGAGCGAAGATCACCAGAGCACACATCGCAATCAGTCCTGCCGCCAGACTCAGGCGAAGGACCTTTGAAAACTGCAGACGGTGCATCGATTCTGTCTCTCTTTCAGAAACCTGAAACGGGATGAGACGGTATATGCATGTACAACGCTGAGAGAATTTTGCTCGCCACGGCTCGAGCGGCTTCAATAACCTCACGGTCACCGTTGATGCCGGGAGTTCTTGAACTGGGAATGATGCCTCTCTTTCGTGGATAGGCAGATCCCGTTGAAACTACTTTTGAGGTAGTCGGCGCAAAGACGACATACTCGATGTAAACGTTGTTGGGGGTTCCCGTCTGGTTATTGCTCATTTCATCTTCGCGCACGCGCAGGAACACAACGTAGGCGTTCTTCTCGGCCTTGGCCCGATTTATAGCTTCATGCCGTGACAGCGGACGTTCGAGCCGCTCCACTGTTACTGATGGAGGCTCGTCAAGCCTTTGCGCACAACTTCTCAGCACATCGTTGTAAGTACTCAGCGAGATGCTCGAAAAACTGTCATAGCGTTCAATGCCAACGATGAGTTGAAGTGCGGGCTTTGGCTGCTCCGAGGCAGCCACAGGGGCCGAAGTTGGTTCCGGCGTGGGAACAGCAACAGGAGCCGGCGGAGACTTTGACGAGCGTCTGCCCGATTGGGCTACAGCTGTCGCTGCACATCCGAGCGCAAAGATAAAAGCCAGACTAAAAGCGAGGGTGCGCGGGAAGGGTGAGCCGACTGACATACTTCACTCCTTACAAGTTCCTTGATCTATTGGAGCAGCATTGTAACACTCGCGTTGCCCAATCTAAGACCTTGTTTGGTAGACTGACCTCGAGTTTCACTGCCAAGAGAATCCGGATGGCGAGCAGGCATTGCCTTCACTGATCATTACAAAAGTCCGCGAGCAGGCGCTTGGCGTCCGGTCATTCGACCTCATGCCTGAGGGAGCGGCAGGAACGCATGACGTTCGGTTTATTCCGGGACAGGTCGCGGTGTTGTCGGTGCCAGGTGAGGCGCCCGCTTATTTTGCGTTTGCCAGTGCACCCGAAGACCCTGAGCTGGAAGTACTGGTGAAACAAAAAATCGGCGCCAGCACTCGGATCTTCGATCTGAAGGTTGGCGAACGGATTGAGTTGGTGGACGTAGCCGGTCACGGCTTCGCGCTCGACGAACAGAAAAACAAGGACCTCGTGTTCGTGGCTATGGGTACCGGCGTTGCACCCTTGCGGTCCGCTCTGCGTCACGTGTTGAAGCGCAAAGCTGAGTTTGGCCAGTTAGTGGTGCTCTACGGAGCTCGCACGCCCGACGACTTTTGTTATCGAGATGAGACGGATGGCTGGGAAGAAGCCGGCGTGGAGTTGCGTCAGGTGATCTCAAGGCCCGATGGCCACGACTGGTCAGGTCCTACCGGCTACGTACAATCTCTGCTCGATCATGTGTTACCGGATCTGAAATCGCCGATCGCATTGATCTGTGGCTCGCTGGAGATGATGGAGCAAACTCGTGACCGGCTGGGACAGATGGGCTTTAAGCCGAATGAGATACTGACGAACTACTAAGGCAGGTTTGATGTAAGGTTCGGGACAGCCGTCATCGTTAAGTTCCCAAGGAGAATACCTATGGCAATTTTCCGCTCGCTGAAACTCTTTATCGTCGCCGCCGCGTTTATTTCCTCCGCCTCGCTAACTCCCTCTTACCACGCGCGCGGGCAAACTAACGCCGGCAAGGTTCCCCTGACACACGAGACTATGTGGATGATGAAGCGGGTTGGCGCACCCGTACCGAGTCCTGACGGCAAGTGGGTGGTCTTCTCATTAGTCGAACCGGCTTACGACGAGAAGGATCAGGTTTCGGATCTCTGGATTGTGCCTGCCGATGCTTCCGCAAAGCCCCGGCGTCTGACCTTCAGCAAAAGCGGCGAAAGCGGCATGGTCTGGAGCCCGAACAGTCAGTTGTTGGCCTTTTCCGCGAAACGCGAGGGCGACGAGGTCAATCAGATTTACGTGCTTAACATTGCTGACGGCGGCGAGGCAGTGCGCGTTACCTCGCTCTCCACCGGCGCCCGATCGCCACAATGGCGGCCTGACGGCAAGGCGCTACTTTTCACGAGCACAGTTTTTCCTGGCGCCACCAGCGAAGAAGCCAACAAGAAGATTGCTGCCGAGCGCAAAGCACTGAAATACAAAGCGCGTGTTTATGAAAAGTTTCCGATACGCAACTGGGACAAGTGGGTTGAAGACACGCAGGCACACTTGTTTATTCAGGACCTTGAGCCGAACGCAAAAGCTAAAGATCTGCTGGCCGCAACGAAACTTGTTTCCGAACGGGGCTTCGCCGGTCGCGTTCAGGACTCGGGTGAAGAACTTGACGCGACCTGGACGCCCGACGGTGGATCGATAATCTTCGTAGCCA
>Ga0070698_100001997_pt1 | contig 22648 bp, 23 predicted proteins | sample KBSK1502metaG_FD_65477 | JGI IMG/M metagenome (GOLD analysis project Ga0070698, IMG submission 65477) | Corn, switchgrass and miscanthus rhizosphere microbial communities from Kellogg Biological Station, Michigan, USA - KBS K1-50-2 metaG | ecosystem: Host-associated > Plants > Roots >...
CGTTGACGGTGCTGCACTGGTTCTCGTTGGCGCGGTCGCCCGCGGGCGACGTGCCGCGGTCCGGGTTCTGGTTGGGCAGGTTGCTGCGCAGCGGGGCCGTCTCGCCGCTGGGCGGGTACGAGCCGGGCATGCCCGGCGCGGCCGTGGCGCTGGGCGCGAAGGACGACCCGAGCAGGGCGGCGTCGAAGACCGCGCTCGAGATGCCGAGGCTGCAAGCGCCGCCTGTGAAGGCGGGACAGCCGGCGGTCGCGTCGTTGCGCATCGGCCCAGTCACCGAGATGCTGCCCGCCAGTCCGAAGGGGCCGCCGCACCCGCCGTTGGGTGGCGACGCGTACACGTTGTAGCCGGTCGCGCCTGGCACGTTGCTGACCGTGATCTTGATCCCGCTTCCGTCCGGGACGAAGACGGTGCGGCACATCGACGGGGCGCTCTCGCGCTTGTAGCTGGTGCCCGAAAACGTCTCGGTGCGCGTCGCGGTGAGCTCGATCGCCCAGTTCTGGTCGCGAATCGGGAGCCCAGAGCTCACGGTGGTCAGCTGGAACGATCCTCCGCAGTTGGCTCCGCCGGTGTCCCACATCTGGTTGCCCAGCGACGTGTTGTTGTTGAAGACCGGCTCGTCGGGTGGCTTCAGCTCGTTGCTGACGAACCCGCTCAGGTTCGTGTAGCCGCCCTGCCAGTCATACACGCCGGCACTCAGGAAGTAGCAGCGCTGGGACGCGAGGCTGGGATCGGCGGCGTACAGGCCAGGGTTCAGGACCACGTCGTTGGCCGGCATGCCCTGGCTCCCGCCCACCACGGCGGGCACAGGGTAGCCGGGGTCGACGGGGCGGAAGCCAGTGCGGGTCGCGCCGGCCACGTCGGGATAGGTGCACGGAGTCGCAGCGCCGCTTGGGTAGCACGCCAGCGTGACTGACCCGGGAACGACCGGCTGGCAGCGTGTATAGATGTCACCCGAGACCTTGAGGGAGCCGGCCGTGAGGGTGACCGCGCCTGCCGACACGACGTCACCGACGACGTTGAGCGTGAAGCCTCCGTTCACCGTGATCGCGCTGCCGCCGGCCCCGCCGCAACCCGCGTGGTCGAGCGCCGCGATCGCCGGCGCGTAGGCCATGTTGTTGACGGCGCCGCTCGCGGTCGCGGAGACGTTCGGCCGGGCTCCGTTGGTCAGGATGCTCGCGAACTGGAGTGCGAGGGGGCGAGTCGCCGTCATCGAGAACTGGCTGCCTTGCGGTCCCAGCGCGGACACCGATTGGCGGAGCGTGGTGCCATCTGCGTACGTGCAGGTCACGTTGACGGCAGCGGCCCCCGGCGCTTCGTATCCGGGCGAGCACGACGGCGCCGCGTAGAGGCGAAGGTTGGCGCCGAAGATGGCCGTCGCCGCTTGCTCCGCGGAGACGTAGCTGCCTGACTGCTGCAGCTTGTCCGCCGCTGCCAAGGCGGCGGCGTCGGCGGCCGCCTGCAGGTCGCGACGCATCGCGTACGCGCGTGCGCCGTCGATCGCGATCGCGGCCATGCCGACGACGATGGTGATCATCAGCGCGATGAGGGCGATGGCCTGGCCCGACTGGCGCCGGCGCATTTTCAGTACTCGGTGCGGAAGATCGCAGCGGCCGTGATCACGACGTGATTCGCGGTCGCCTGGGCGACGACCGGCGTGATCAGTACCAGGTTGAAGCGAATCGTGACCTGCAGCTGCTGGTTGCCGCCGGCGGGGTTGACCGCGCTGCACGACCCGTTGGCCATCGCGGCGTACTCCCCGCCTGGCGCGTTGGGCGGCGGGGTGGCCTCCACCGTGGCAGGCGGGCTCGGCTCCGTGATGTACAGGTACGCGGTGTTGGCCGGCGGGGTCGACGTGTCGAGGGGGCCTTGCGGGCAGGGAGCGCTCACGGGCACCCCGAGCATCTGGTTGGTCACGACGTTCAGGACGTCGTTGTCGGTGGGCAGCTGGTTGGAGGCGCGCACGGCCGCCCGGGCGCCCTCGCGCGCGGCGTGGTTCAGGGTGTCGTAGTAGAAGATCGCGCGCCCGATGTCGACGATGCCGAAGAGCAGGAGCAGCAGGACAGGCGACACGAGGGCGAACTCGATCAGCGCCTGCGACTTCTGAGAAGCGCGGGGAAGGACTCGCGTCCTCCCCCGCGGGACCCCCTCCTGTTGCGCATTTCGGCTGGAGATGCGAGCGAAAGCCTCGCCTGGAGACGGCCGGGATGAACCCGGCCTTCGCGCCACGCTCGTCTTCAGCAACAGCCACCTTGCACGGTTATGTGCTGGTTGACCGCCACGTTGAAGACCCCGAACTGCGATTTGACCAGCGGTGTCAGCGGCCCGTACGTGTACAGGACGATGACGTTCAGGTCGAGCTGACCCTGGTTCGTCGCGGCGCTTGTGAAGTCGAGGCCGGGCGTGTTGTTGTAGCAGATGTAGAGCCACGGCTGGTTCGCGGTCGCAGGGTAGGCGCTCGATGTGTAGGGCGGATTGTGGTAGCCGTTGCCGTCGGTTACCGACGGGCATGTCGTGCCAGGGTTCTTCAGGAGCGACGCCGGCAGAGAGATGGACGCCAGTTCGGCGTCCACCGTCGCCTTGATCTCGCTGTCGTAGAGGTAGGGGTGCGACTGGTGCGGCGCGTCGAACCAGGCGCCATGCCGCGCACCCTCACGCGCTGCGTTGGAAAGGGCCTCCGAGACGTAGATCGACCGCCCGATGTCGACCAGCCCGCCGACCAGCAAAAGGAGCACCACGGACGAGATCGCGAACTCGACGAGGGACTGTCCGCGCTGCCTGTCTCGGGGCGTCAAAAAGGGACTTTTGAGTATCACGTAAAGGGGGCTCGCAACGGCATATCTTGCCTATGATTGGTCGGCCTTGCGGACGTTTAGCGCAATTACTTCGCGCCGGCCATTCACGCTCCTCGGTGTTTTGCTGGCCATCCTGGTCATCGTCGCCTTCGTCCTCGTCGCGCTCAATGCCAGCCAGGCCGGGTCGACTCCCCAGGAGCAGGTCGTCGTGGCCACCAAGGACCTCGCGCCGCGCATCCCGATCACCGCCGACGCCCTGGTCGTGCGCAGCCTGCCCGTGCCGGCCAACTACCCCAAGGTCTACTTCGACGACCTCGCCAAGGTCGTCGGGCTGATCCCGCTCGTTTCCATCCAGTCGGGCGAGATCATCGCCTCCAACGACGTCGCCAAGTCGAACCAGGCGCTGGGGTCACAGTCCGAGTACCTGCCGATCCCGCCCGGCTACGTCGCCCTCACCATCCCGACCAGCGAGCAGCAGGGAGTCGCCGACTACATCCAGCCTGGCGACTACATCTCGGTCATCGCGACCGTTTCCGGCGCGGGCAAGGTGGCGACCAAGACGATCTTCTACCAGCTGCACGTGATCAAGGTCGGGACTCCCAGCGCGACGGCCAACAGCAGCGCGTCCAGCCTCACCGTCGTCGTGTCGCAATGCCAGGCGGAGATCATCACGTGGTTTCTGACCTACGCGTCGCTGAAGTACTCGCTCGAGTCCTACCAGGACTACCTCGCGGGAGGCGAGCCGTTGCCCGACCCGAACTGCAAGAAGATCACGGACGCGAAGGGCGTCACCCTGCCGATCATCCAGCAATCCTTCCCGACCCTCTTCTAGATGGGTCTGCCCCAAGAAACGATCGTTGCCGTGCCCATGGCGGCCGCGATCTTCGTGTTCTTCTGGGCGCTGGACAGGGTGCGCAAGGAGCGCATGTCGCTGGCGACCCAGCCGATGCCGGCGCGCGCCACGCCACGCGAGCTGGTCGAGCGCCTGCTGAAGCCCGCCGCGGAGAACTTGAGCCAGCGCCGCAAGGGCCAGGGCAAGCCGACGTTGAGCGAGGACCTGGCGCGGGCGGGCTTGAACATCACGCCGCCGGAGTACCTGCTGATGCGGATCGGCGCGGTCGCGCTGGCCGCGTTGATAGGGCTGTTCCGCTTCGGCTTCTCGATCGGACCGGTGATCCTCGGCGTGATCGGCTACATCTTGCCGCCGCTCGTCGTCGCCTACCTGCAGCGTCGGAGGCAGCAGCAGTTCAACGAGCAGCTCGGCAGCATGCTGCAGCTCCTCTCCAACTCGCTGAAGACCGGCTACGCGATCGACCGCGCGCTGGAGACCGTCGCCGCGAAGTCGCAACCACCCGTGTCGACGGAATTCGAGCGCGTCGCCACCGAGATCACGCTCGGCACGTCGGTCGAGGATGCGCTCAGCTCGCTCCTGCTGCGCATCAACAGCCCCGACCTCGAGTTCATCGTCACCGCGATCCTGCTGCACGTCCGCGTCGGCGGCAACCTGGCCGAGGTGCTCGACAACATCTCGGACACGCTGCGCGACCGGCTGCAGACCAAACGCGACATGAGCGTGCTGACGGCGCAGTCTCGCGCGTCGGCGACGATCATCACCGGCCTGCCCATCCTGCTCGCGCTCGGCCTGTACGTGTTCGTGCCCGGCTACTACGCGCCGATGACGAGCACATGGGTCGGCTACGTGCTGCTCGGATTCGCGGGCTTGATGGTCCTCATCGGCAACCTGATCATCCAGCGCATGACCGCCCTCGAGGCCTGACGCCCGGATGTCTGCGGTCGCGCTTGCCGCCGGCGTGATCTGCGGTGTCATCGTGTTCGCGTACTTCATCGCGCTGGATCAGGTCCGCGCCGCGGCGGCGAACGGCGGCACGGTCGGGAGAGGGCCGCGCCAGAGCTTTGTCAAGCAGCTCGAGTCATTCCTGCGGCCAGTCTCGCGGCTGCCCGCAGGGAGGGCGATCCAGCTGCGCCAGAAGCTGAGCCAGGCCGGCAACCCTGCGTCGTTGACGCCCGCCGGCTTCCAGTCGCTGCGCTACAGCCTCGCCGCGCTGCTCGCGGTCGTGGGCCTGGGCCTCGGCACGCTGCTGCCCCTGAGCATCCCGTACTTCGTGGCCGCGCCGCTCGTCGGCGCGATGTTCGCGGGGCTCGGCTACATGGTGCCGCTGATCTGGCTCGAGCAGCGCATCTCGCAGCGGCGGCGGCAGATCCAGCGGTCGCTCGCCGAAGCGACCGACTTGCTCACGCTGGTGGTTGAGTCAGGGATGACCCTCGACGAAGGATTGCTGAGCATCACCGAGCGGTTCCACAACGCCCTCGGCGACGAGATCGGCAAGGTGCTGCGCGAGATTCGCCTCGGCCGGCCCCGCATGGCCGCGCTCGAGCACATGGCGGACATGGCGGGCGTGTCCGACCTGCACCACCTGGTGGAATCGATCGTGCAGTCAGACCAGATGGGCGTTCCCATCGCGAGACTATTGCGTGTGCAGGCGACGGAGATGCGGCGCCGGCAGCGTCAAGGCGCGCAGGAGCGCGCCGCGCAGGCGTCGTCGCGCATGGTGTTTCCGATGGTGGGCTGCATCTTTCCCGTGCTGTGGATCGTTCTGCTCGGCCCCGCCATCATCCAGGTGCTCAAGTCGCTGAAATGAGAGTCATGAACCGACGCGTCCCGAACCAGCATCAGTCGTTCAGCGACCTCGACAAGCCGCTGTACACGATCAGCGTCGCGGCGGAGATCCTGGAGACGCACCCGCGGACGCTCATGCTGTACGAAGACGCGCGCCTGATCGAACCGCATCGCACCAGCACGAACCGTCGTCGCTACTCGCAGCGAGACATCAGCAAGGTCCAGGTCATCCAGCATCTGACGCGTGAGAAGGGCGTCACCCTTGCCGGCGTGCGGCACATCCTCAGCCTCTTCGACGTGATGAAGAAGCACCGCGTCGAGCCGCCCGCGGACCTGCGAGAGATCTTCGACCGCTACGCGCAGCTGATCTAGGGACGACACAGCCGGATAGTCCGGACTATCCGAGGTCTTGCTCGACGAAATGCTCGGTTAGTCCGGCCTATCCGAGGTTGTGGCGCTAGGCGCTCGCCGCTTTCCTCCGCCGTTTCGCCGCCGGCGCCCACAGGCTCTCCAGGTCGTAGTACGACCTCTCCCCGGGCAGGAAAACGTGCGCGAGCACGGAGTCGAAATCCAGCAGGATCCAGCCCGCGTCCTGATACCCGTCGATGGCCAGGGGCCGGCGGTCTCTCGCCTTCGCCGCCTCGACCATCGCATCGGCGATGGCCCGGACCTGGCGGTCCGTCTCACCCTCGCAGATGACGAAGTAGTCGGCCACCGAGGTCTGGTCGCGGACATCGATCACGACCGGGTCCCACGCCTTCTTCTCGGCCGCGGCGCTGCGCAGCAAGCGGGCCAGCTGCAAGGGCGTGAGTCGCCTCGTCCGTTCAGCAGCCAACTTAACGATTATGAGGAGTCCCTATACAGCCCGTGCCGGGCGATATACGCCGCGACCGCGTCCGGCACCATGTGCGTCACCGGCCGGCCGTGCGCCAACGCCTGGCGCAAGGCGCTGGCCGAGATGTCGGGCGTCGGCCGCTCGCACACGATGTCCGTCGTCACCGTCGGCGCGCCGCTGCCCGGGCGCGTCACGATCACCAGCGAGGCCAGCCTCCGGATGGCATCCGGTTCGCGCCACGTGGAGAACAGCTTCGCCGCGTCCCAGCCGAGGATCAAGAACAGCTCGTCGCCTGGATACAGCCGCCGCAGCTCGCGCAGCGTGTCCACCGTATACGAGACGCCGTTGCGGCGGACCTCGATGTCCGACACCTCGAAACCCTTTTCATCATCGATCGCCAGGCGGCACATCTCGATCCGCTGCTCCGGATCCGCGACGGTCGCGGGTCGGTGCGGCGGCACGGCCGCGGGAACGAACAGGACACGATCGAGCCGCGCGCAGTCCCTGGCCGCGCGCGCCGCGGCCAGGTGGCCGAGATGGATGGGGTCGAACGTCCCGCCCAGGATGCCGATCCTCACGGCTGGTATTCGAACTCGACGCCCGCGATGCGCACCGTGTCGCCCGCCTTCACGCCGGCGGCCTCGAGCGCGCGGTTCACGCCCATGCGGTCGAGCGCGGACTGAAACCGCGCCAGTCCTCCCTCCGAGTCGAGGTTGGTGCGCTCGAGCAGGCGCTCGACGCGGTCGCCGGACACGACAAAGCCCGACGGTCCGCGCTCGACCACCGGCTCGCCCGCGCGAGCCGGCAGCCGCGTCACCGCAGGTGCCGGGGCCGGCACGCTCGGCGCGGGCGCCGACGCCACCGCGGAATCGATGGCCGCCTTGAGCTCGGGCACTCCCTCCCCCGTGAGCGCGGAAACGAACAGGACCCCTCGCCGGCGCGTCCGCGCGCGGAGGCGGCGCGCCGGTTCCAGGTCCACCTTATTCACGGCCACGAGGCTCGGACGCCGCTCGAGCTCGGGCGAGAACTGGGCCACCTCGGCCCGCACTGTCGCCAGGTCTCGCCACGGGTCCGCCACGGCGCCGTCGAGCACGTACACCAGCGCCTTCGTGCGCTCCACGTGGCGCAGGAAGCGCTGGCCGAGGCCCGCGCCGCGCGCCGCCCCTTCGATCAGACCTGGGATGTCAGCCAGCACGATGCGCATGCCGCCCGCGTCGGCGACCCCGAGCTCGGGGTCCAGCGTGGTGAACGGGTAGTCGCCCACCTTCGGCCGCGCGGCCGTCATCGCGCGGAGCAGCGAAGACTTGCCTGCGTTGGGCGGGCCGACGAGGCCGGCGTCGGCGATCAGCTTCAGGTCCAGCGCCACCTCGCGCTCCTCGCCCTTGCCGCCGGGCTCGGCGAAGTCGGGGGCCTGGCGGGTCGAGCTCTTGAAGTGCACGTTGCCCCGGCCACCGACTCCGCCGCGAGCGACGACAGCCTTCGCTCCCGGCCGGTCGAGGTCGGCGAGCAGCGCGCCTTGGTCGTCGACCGCGACCGTGCCCACGGGCACGTCGAGCACCAGGTCGGCTGCGTTCTTGCCGGTCTTGCGCCCGCCCGCCCCACCCGCTCCCGCCTCCGCATGCCAGCGCTTGCGCCGCTTGTAGCGGGAGAGGTCGGCGGCCTCATCGGTCGCGAGCAGGATTACCGAGCCGCCGCGCCCTCCGTCGCCGCCGTCAGGTCCGCCGCGTGGAGTGAACGGCTCGCGCCGGAACGAAGCCGAGCCCGCACCTCCATGCCCGCCGCGCACGAAGATGCGCGCGGAGTCGACGAAGTGCCGGCCGTCAGATTTCCCCACGAATTCAGAGGCTATCGCCTTGAATTCGCGGGGGCCCCTCGATCAGTGCCCGTTCTTGAGGGCGTCGATCGTCACGCGCCGGCCTTCCTTGCCCACGCGCTCGTACTTCACGTGACCGCCGACGAGCGCGAACAGCGTGTCGTCGCGGCCGACGCCCACGCCCTCGCCAGGCGCGATCTTCGTGCCGCGCTGGCGGACAAGGATCGTGCCGGGGTTGACCAGCTGGCCGCCGTAGATCTTCACGCCGAGCCTCTGCGCGTTGGAGTCGCGGCCGTTGCGAGACGAGCCGCCGCCTTTCTTGTGTGCCATCTATTCGCCTTCCTTCTTGGTCGAGCGCCGGCGCGCGGGCTTGGTTTCCGCCTTCGCCTCGGCCTTCGCCTCGGCCTTCGGCTCTGCCGACTTCTTGGGCGCGGCCTTCCGGCCGCCGCGCTTTGGCTTGGCCTCTGCCTTCTCTTCCGCCTCGGTCGCGGTCTCGAGACCGACACCCCCGACCGCGATGATCTCGAGCGCCGTCAGGTCGGCCCGGCCGCCTCGATGCACGCGCACGCGCTTCTTCGACTTGTAGCGCAGGCTCTCGATGCGCGGCCCGCGCGGATGGGCCAGGACCTTCGCGTCCACGTCGAGGCCGTCGATCACTGGATTGCCCACCCTGACCTCGTCACCATCGCTGAACAGCAGCACGCGACCGAGCTTCACCGAGGAGCCAGGCTCCGCGGCAAGGCGGTCGACGAGGATCCGGTCGCCGAGGGCGACGCGGTACTGCTTGCCGCCGCTCACGACGACAGCCGACGGCGAATGATCAGGCTTGGGCACGGCGAGTGATTGTACCAAGGACCATCCGCCGGACCGGCGCGAACACGAATGGAGCCAGCACCGAGTTGTAGAGAGCCGCGGCCACGGCGAGCCGGATGGCCACTCCGGCCGGCGCCGGGTGGGGCAGGACGAGCACGGCGGAGTACAGGAGCGTCACCACGGCGGCGGCGGCCGCGACGAGCAGCACGTGTGGCTGCTGGCGGCCGCGGCCCAGCAGGCCGATCGCGTAAACCCCAGGCAGGAGGGCCAGCACGTGCGGCCCCAGCGGACCGCCCGCGAGCAGGTCCAAGAGCAGGCCTCCGGCGCAGGCCCACGCCATGCCCGCCCGCGGCCCCAGCGTCCAGGCCCCCGCCACCACGACCAGCAGGACCAGGTTCGGGAAGGCACCCACGATGTCGAGTCTCGGCCCCCACGCCGACTGGAGCAAAGCGGCGGCGAGGATGACCGCGGCCGCCGCCGCCCACCTCACGATGGCGTGAAGTCCGTGATCACGAGGACGAAGGTGACCCGTGCCGGATCGTTGACCCAGGCCACGTCCGAGTGGTCGGTGGTCGAGCCCGCGCCGCGCGTGATTTCCGTCACCTCGCCGACGACGAGTCCGGGCGGGTAGGTGCGGCCCGCGTCGCTGGTGAGCACCCAGTCGCCCTTCGTCACCGCGATGGCAGACGGGTTCGGCACGTCGAGGCGCAGCCTGTCGCCTCCACCGACGACTGTTCCCTGCAGGTTGGCGTTGACGACGACGACCGCGACCGGGCTGCTCGAATCGGCGAGCGTCCGCACGGTCGACGCGTACGGTCCGGCGTGATCGATACGTCCCAGCAGGCCGGCGCCTGTCACCACGACCATGCCGGCCTTCACGCCGTCGGCCGTGCCGCGGTCGACGACCATGGTGCGACTGAAGGCGTCTGGCCCGCGGCCCACGACCTGCGCCGGGCGCGTGTGAAATCCGGACGCGCGCTCGAAGTCGAGCGCCTGCCGCAGCGCGTCGTTCTCCTTGGCCGCCTGGCTCAGCGCCAGCACCTGGCTGCGCAGCTGCTCGTCCGCCGCGCGCAAGCGCTGGTTCTCGGCGCGAAGCGCAGACACGTCGCCGAACATCGACGTGGTGCGGTTGACCTGGTCTCCGGCGGATGCCAGCGCCCCTTCCGCGGGCGCGAGCGCGCTCCGCGCTGCATCCACGGCGCCTGACGCCCACGACTGCTGGCTGAGGATCGACAACGCCGCCATCGCCGCGCAGAGAAGGACGAAGAGGCCGCCCGACGTGGATTGGCGCTTCGGCTGGGCCAGCACCGGTTGCGGGCGAGGATGCGGCCCGACCGTCAGCGGTCGGCCCACCCGCACGGTGGGCATCAGCACGACATCGGCGGCGGCGCGCACGAGCATACGTCTCGCATCGGCACCCGCAGCCAGAACCTGCCCGGTGCGCTTGCTCACCGCGACGACTGACGTTTCGTGGGCTGCGATCATTGCTTGGACGTAGGAGGACGCCGGGTCGGCGCGATCTTATCGCATCAAAACCGAGGTCGCTATGACCACGGCGAGAACCAGGCCCGCGTAAGGCGTCACCGCTCTCGCGTACAGGCCTCGCGCTGGTGCGGCTCCGCGACGGTGCACGAGGAGTCCCATCGCGATCGCGACGGCCGCGACGGCAAACGTGATGCCGAAGAAGCGCAGCACGCCAGCGACATCATCTGGCGAAGGCGGGATGAAGAGTGTGGTGAACAGCCCGCAGTAAGGCAGCCACGTGAGCACGCGACCGTCGAGTCGCGGCCGGCCTCGCCGCTCGCCCGGCGCGGCGAGCGGCCACAACCGCAGCAGCGCCGGCATGCAGAGCACATAGAGGAACGCGCACGCGATCTTCACCGGGAGCAGCGCCGGCACGAGCATGTTGCCCAGCACCTGCGGGCGCAGGCTCTCCGGCTGCACGGCAGGTCCCAGCGCGGCCAGCAGCCAGCAGACCTGGATGACGATGAGCAAGCCTGGCTCGGCGACGAACTCGACGGTGAGAGCAAGCACCGCCCACGCGGTGAAGGCGAGACCGATCGTCGCGAGCACGACGCTGCGCTCGTCGCCTGGCATCGGGTTGAACGGCGCCGCCATCTGCACCGACGCCAGCACGGAACACAGGAGGACGGTGGCCACGGCCGGAGTCGGTCTGCGCCGCGGCAGCTCAGGCGCATCCCATCGACCCCCGCTCAGCCGCCTCCACGCCAGCTCGACGAGCAGGCCAAACGCAAGCATCGCTGCCAGGCCCGGGTAGAGCAGCAGCGCCGCCGAGTGGGTGGCGATGCCGAGCAGGGTCTGGATCACAGGTGTGCCGCCGCCAGCAGCGGCAGTGGATACAGCCCCACGACCGCGTTCAGCACCAGCACCACCGCGACGCCGAATGCCTGCCGGCCACGAGGAACGCCGACGCTGCGTCCCAGTCGCAGCGAGCCCGGGAGCCACAGCAGCATGCCCAGGGCAAGCACCAGCGCAATTGGCCAGAACAGCTGCGTCGCGCCGCGCAACAGCAGGATGCGGGCCGCGAAACCGGCGAACGGCGCGGACCCCGCCAGCGCGGCCGCGACCACCAGGTTGACCGGACGATCGGTCGGCGACTTCTGTGGTTTGGCCTGGCGCCACACCAGGTACAGCGGCAGCCGGCACACCGCGATGCCGAAGAGCACCACCAATGTCGCCCGCCGGCCGTCCGCAACCGTCAGACCGAATCCGCAGAGGGCCAGTCCCCAATCGGCGATGAACGAGTAGCGCCACGCCGCGGCGTCGTCCGTGGCGAGCCAGGCGGCCACCCCGCCCCAGGCCACGTTCAGCACCCCGAGGCCGATCAGGATGGCGCCGAACGCGGCCCAAGCTGCTCCGTCCAGCACACCCTGCGTCCGGGCGACAAAGACGACCGCGAGGACCGGCCCGAGGTAGCCGAGCCACGCCAGCGGCGACGAGGCGACGTCTTCGTCCGCCTCGAAAACGTGGATGAAGGGCAGCAGTCCAACCGCGGCGGCCAGGCCGGCGGCCAGGCCGGCCGCGGCCAGGCGGTCGAGCACTTCCGGTCCCTGGGCTCGAACGAGCAGGAGCGCGATCGCGATCATCGCGACGGCCGTTGCGACCGGCCGCAGGCGCAGCGCGAAAGATCGTGCGCCACCGATGTACGCCTGCAGTACGCCGAGCGCCAGCACGACAAAGAGGGCGAGCTCGAACGTTGGGACTGTGACCACGGCGGCCGCGCCGGCCAGTCCGACTCCGCCGCGCAGGAGCATGGCGCGCGGCGGCGTGGCCGGAGCGGTCAAGACCAGCGCGAAGATGAGCGCGGCTGCCACGAAGACCAGGACCTCGATCTCTTCAGGCGGCACGCGGCGTCCTCGGCGGCAGCCAGGCCACGGCCGACGCGAGCAGGCCGGCAGCCACGTACGCCCAGATGTCCGCGGTCACGCCGCCCGCCGCCGCGGCGACGCCCATGGCCAGCGCCAGCACTCCGGTCGCCGTGAGCAGGGCCGCCGGATCCTCGCTCCACAGGATCCGCGCCGGCGCGAGGACCAGAAGGGTAAGGGCTGCAAATCGCGTCCCCCCGCCCGGGCCGGTCGTGACGGCGAAACCGATCCACAGCCCGACCAGGGCGACCGTGACGCACAGGACGAGCCTCGGCGTGGATCCGGCGGGCATGACGCGCCAGCCGGGCTGACCGTTGAGCAGGCGGGCGGCCGCCGCGACCATGCCCCCCGCCGCGACGGCCGCCGCGGCGGCGGGCCCGGCGTCCAGCCAGGCGAGCGCCCCCAGCCCAAGACCCGCGATGGCGACGCCGAGCGCAAGCCCGCGACGCCCGTCGCCCAGCACGACCAGGGACGCGCCGGCCCAGGCGACGATGCCGGCTCCGATCTCGATCAACTAGCGCGTGACCGCGAAGGCGAGCGCGACGAGGGCTGTGATCCACAGCCAGGGACGGCCGCCCGTGGCTGCGAGCTCGAGCCCGCGGAAGTTGAGGATCGAGCGGTACTGCTCCGGCACGGTAGCCGTCGCGACCGCGGCCCTGAGCCGCCGCCTCAAGCTTGCGGCCGGCAGCGGGAAGATCGCCGGGCGAGCCTCGGTGTGGATGGCTGACGCGCCGGTGCCCACGTAGACGAGCAGCGCGAACAGGACGAGCGGCGTGAACAGCGTGACGACGGGCAGCACGCTCGAGGTCGTCACGATGCTGGTCGCCCCGCCGCCCAGCGTCACGCCCTGCATCACCTGGGCGGCCGCCGGATTCGCGAGGCCCAGCTGCAGCAGCGCGAGGCCAGGGCCGGCGATGATCGTCGCCGCCGCGATCGCCATCGCGACCCGCGGAAACGTCTCCATCGCCGGGTGGCCCCGGCCGCCGGGCAGGCCGATGGCGCGTGCGCCCGCCACCATCCACAGCGCCCACGCCGCTGCTCCGGCCACGCCGATCAGGCCGAGGAAGTCGCCGCCTTCGAAGGCCGATTCGATGCCAACCACGCGAGAGCCGAACACGAGGCCCGGCGGCAGCCCGACCGCCGCGGCGACGGTGACGAGCGAGGGGATGCCCGTGCGGTCCGGGAGCAGCGCGAGGCACGCGACCAGCGCGGAGGCGGTGACGAGCATGATGATCCCCGCGACGAGGCTGAGCGGTGTGCCGAGAGCGACGGCGCTCAAGGCGAAGCCGCCAAAGCCGGGGATGACATCGCCCAGGAACTCGCGCCTGGTCGCGGCGGCCTGCGCCCGCACCGCGGCGGCCACCGCGACGGCGATGCCCGCCAGCGCGAGGACGATGTTGAACGCGACGTGAGGATAGCGGCCGGCCCCGAGCTCATACGCGCGGACGAGGATGTAGAAGCCGAGCGGGTACAGCGTCGCCACGGTGACGCCGGCCGCCCGCAGCGAGGGACGCGCCCACAGCTGTGACGGCCACACGCGCCACGGCAGCAAGCACGAGACCAGCAGCGCCGCGGCGGCGAGGACGACGAAGACGGGACCGGTCACCGTCGACACGGGCACCGCGGAGTACACCGCCGTGCCACCCCCCACCTGCAGCAGCGCGCCGAACCAGGTGAGCGCGAGCCATCCCGCGAGCAGCAGGGCCCAGCTAGGTCGCGGCGCGCGCGCGTCTTCGATGTCGAGGGAGACCACCGCGACCGTCGCCGCGGTGCTGCCCGCGATGGCCGTCAGTACGACGCCGCCCGCCTCGACGGCCGCTAGCGCCGCCGCCACCCCGAGCAGGGCCACCGCGGACCCCTGCCACGAGCGAGGCTGTAGGGTGAGCAGCACCGCGGCGGGCGTGGCGATCATCAGGCCGAAGACGAAGCTGACGGCATCCAGCCGCAGGTCGAGCGAAGAGCCGTAGCCGAGCGAGCCCAGGAGCAGCTCCAGAGACGAGCGCACGGGGAGCCACACCGCAACCAGCGCGACGACGGCGCTCCACGCACCGGCGCCTGCCGCCCACCGGCCGAGGTGGAGGCCGGCTAATCCGCAGACCGCGATCACCGCGGCGGCTACGAGGGGCAGGGCGATCGGCGCGACGACGGCAAAGGACGGCACGGTCGCCGCCTATTGTCCGGCGGTCAGTCTCTCCAGCGCCTCGCGCATGGCGTCAGCCCGCTGCTGCAGCGTGTCGATGACCTGCCGCGGCGCCTTGGCCTGGAAGTCTCCGTTGGCCAGTCTGGCCTCGACTTTCGCCAGGTCGTCTTCGAGCCGTTTCCGTTCCTTCTCGCGCCGCGCATCGCCGGTGCCCGCCGGGAAGCTGACCCGCCCCGACGCGACGGCGAGCGGGGTGCCGCTCCCGTCCATCACGTCGATCAGCTCGACGTGAGCCAGCGTCGCGACGAGCCTGGCCACCGTGTCGCTGACCGATCGATCGAGGTGGAGCTCGCCCCCGCGGGGCGGGGCTCCCGCCGCCTGGCGGTGCCCGCGCACCTCCTCGACGATGGCCATCACCTGGTCGAAGGTTTCTTCGGCCCCAGGGTCGACAAAGCGGCCCGCCACGTCGGGCCATTGCGAGCGCATGAGGTAATCCCGCTCCCCCGGCAGGCGCGACCACAGCTCTTCGGTGACGAACGGCATGAACGGATGGAGAAGGCGCAGCAGGTGTTCGAGGCAGAAGAGCGCGACATCCTGGGCGACCGGGTCGCCGGCGTGCAGGCGATCCTTGGCCGCCTCGAGGTACCAGTCGCAGTACTCGTTCCAGGCGAACGCGTATGCGGCGTTGATGGAATCCTGAAAGACGAAGCCCTCGATCCCCGCCGTGACCGCGGCCGCCGCGTTGGAGAGTCGAGAAAGGATCCAGCGATCTTCGAGATGCTCCTGGCGCTCCACGAATCCCGGCCGCTGCGCGGTCGTGATCCCGGGCGAGATGAGCAGCAGACGCGTCGCGTTCCACAGCTTGGTCGCGAAGCGCCGGTAGCCCTCGACGCGGCTCTCGTCGAAACGAACGTCCTGGCTCGACATCGCCACCGAGGCGGCCCACGCGCGAAGGGCGTCCGCGCCGTACTTGGTGATCAGCTCGCGCGGATCGACGCCGGTCCCGAGCGACTTGGACATGCGGCGCCCGTCCGCCGCCTGGACGACGCAGTGAATGGCGACGTCGCGAAACGGCACCTCACCCATGAACTCCAGGCCGGTCATGATCATCCGGCTGACCCAGAGATTGATGATCTCCCGCGCCGTGCAGTTGATGTCCGTCGGGTAAAACGCCTCGAGGTCGTCGGTGTCGTCCGGCCACCCGAGCGTGGCGAACGGCCACAGCGCAGACGAGAACCACGTGTCGAGCACGTCCGTGTCCTGCGTCAGCTGCGTGCTGCCGCAGACGGCGCACGCGTCCGGCGGGTCGACCGAGACGGTCTGGTGCCCGTTCTCACATCGATACACGGGCACGCGGTGGCCAAGCCACAGCTGGCGGCCGATGTTCCAGTCGCGCAGGCCGCGCAGCCAGTCGAGGTATGTCCGCTCGTATCGCTCGGGATGCCACTGCACCCTGCCCGCCCTGGATGCGGCGAGGGCCTGGTCGCGCATCTCTTCCATGCGCAACCACCACTGCTCGCTGATCAAGGGCTCGATGATGTGGTGGCAGCGGTCGCAGTGCCCGACCTCGTGCACGTACGGCTCTTCTTTCACGAGCAGACCCTGCCGCCTCAGCTCTTTCACGATTCTCTTCCGCGCCTCGAGGCCGGGCAGTCCGTCGTACGGCAGGCCTGGCACATGCATGCTGCCGTCGAGATTCATGCCGTTGACGATCGGCAGGCCGTGACGCTGGCCGATCTCGTAGTCGAGCGGATCGTGGCCGGGGGTGACCTTCAGCGCGCCGGTGCCAAAATCCTTCTCCACCGCTTCGTCGGCCACGATGGGCAGCTCGCGCCCGACCAGCGGCAGGATCGCGGTCTTGCCGACCAGGTTCTTGTAACGCTCGTCGGTCGGGTTGACGGCCACGCCCGTGTCGGCGAGCATCGTCTCGGGCCGCACCGTGGCGATGGTCACCTCACCACCCCCCTGGATGGGGTACTTGATGAAGTACAGGGTGTCCTGGTGCTCCTGCCACTCGACCTCGAGGTCGGAGATGGCCGACCTGTCGTGCGGGCACCAGTTCACGATGCGGGGCGCGCGGTAGATCCAGCCCTTTTGGTAGAAGGCGACGAACGCGGTCATGACCGAGCGGTAGTAGCGCGAGTCCATCGTGAAGCGCAGCCGCGACCAGTCCATCGACGCGCCCAGCAGCCGCAGCTGGTTGATGATCGTCGCGCCGACCGACTCGTACCACGCGTTGACGCGCGCGTTGAAGGCATCGCGGCCGAGCTCCTCCTTGGTCGTGCCCTCGCGCGCCAGCTGCTTCTCGATGACGTTCTGCGTGGCGATGGCCGCGTGGTCGTACCCCGGCAGGAACAGGACCTCGTACCCCGTCATCCGCTTGTAGCGCGCGATGAGGTCATAGACCGCCGTCTGCAGCGCGTGGCCCATATGGAGCTCGCCGGTGATGTTCGGCGGTGGGAAGCACATGGCGAACTTCGGCAGGTCGCTCTTCGCGTCGGCGACGAACAACCGGTCGGCCTCCCAGCGCGCGTACCAGCCGGCCTCGACGGCCTGCGGGTCGAACGCTTTCGGCATGTCGGTTTGGGTCACGGAGCGTGCTTCATCCATTTGGTCTGGCTCGATGGCGCCGGCGAAGGGTCGCGGTTAGCGCGACGGAGCCGGCGAGGATACGGCTACGTTCTCGACCGGGCTCATGGTGACTCCGAATTCTACCGTTTGTCCCGCTGGCGCTCGCCTTGCTCGCGGGCGATGGCGTCGGCCGAACGCCGGCCCGCCGCCGCGACGATGCCGGGTGCGAGCGCCTGAGCGAACAGCGCCGCCTTCATCCCCACGCCCGCGACGTCGACCTCGGCGCGGTTCTTCGTGATCGCGGACCACACCGCATCCGCGACCTGGGCTGGCGTCACCTCTCCCGCCACGGGGTGCGCCCGCAGCCCGGTCCGCGCCCACATTCCTGCCTCGCTCACATAGGCCGGGCAAATGACCGACACGCCGACTCCGCTGCCCCACAGCTCTTCGCGCAGGGAGAGGCCAAAGCCGCGCACGGCGAACTTGGCCGCGTTGTAGATGGTCAGGCCGGGTGTCGGCAGCTTGCCCGCGATCGAGGACATGAAGACCAGGTGGCCGGACTTCTGCCGCACCATCGCCGGCGCGAGCAGGCGCGCGAGGACGATGCCGGCACGCACGTTCACGGCGATCGCCCTGTCGATCTCCTCGATGCTGAACGTCTCCAGGTCCCCGCTCGCCGGCACGCCGGCGTTGGAGACGAGGACATCAACAGTGCGGCTTCCGCGGCCAGCCGTTCGGGCTCACCGGGCCGCGAGAGGTCGGCCACCATGACACGCGCTCCGCCAAGCTCGCCCGCCAGCGTGCCGAGCGCCTCGACCTTGCGTGGGGACAGGACCAACGTCGCGCCCTCACGGCGCAGCCGCCGGGCGATGTGCGGGCCAAGCCCGGTCGAGGCGCCCCTCTGCAGGACGGACTTACCGCGCAGCTCCACGATGGGCACAGTGTGCTGGAAAACGACCGCGCCGGTGCGAAGGGGCGTGCTCGGAGCTAGGCGCTCTCTCCCACCGCTCGGGCCGGCCCTTCCGACTCGTCCGTGACCTCGAACTCCGGCTCCAGCGCGTCCCGGATCGAGCGCTCGGAGATGATGCAGCGCTTGATCTCCGGCCGCGAGGGGATCTCGAACATGGAGTTGAGCAGCGCCTCCTCGATGATCGACTTCAGCGCCCGCGCGCCGGTGCCGCGCAGCAGCGCCAGCTCCGCGATCGCGTCGAGCGAGCCCTTCTGGAACACGAGCTCCACGTTGTCGAGCGAGAAGAACTTCTGGTACTGCTTGACCAGCGCGTTCTTGGGCTCGGTGAGGATGCGCACGATGTCCTGCTGGTCCAGGTGGTGCAGCGTCACGATGATGGGCAGCCGCCCGATGAACTCCGGGATGAAGCCGTACTTCAAAAGGTCCTGGGGCTGCAGGTGCTTGAGGGTCTCGGAGACCACCTTCTTCTCGAGCCGGTTGCCGGGGGCGCCAAAGCCGATGGCGCGCCGGCCGATGCGCTGCTCGACGACCTTGTCGAGTCCGTCGAACGCCCCACCACAGATGAACAGGATGTTCGTCGTGTTGATCTGGATGAAGTCCTGGTGCGGGTGCTTGCGACCACCCTGCGGCGGGACGTTGGCCACGGTGCCTTCCAGGATCTTCAGCAGCGCCTGCTGCACGCCTTCGCCGCTGACGTCCCGCGTGATCGAAGGGTTGTCCGACTTCCGCGCGATCTTGTCGATCTCGTCGATGTAGATGATTCCGCGCTCGGCGCGGCTGATGTCGAAGTCAGCGGCCTGGATGAGCCGCAGCAGGATGTTCTCCACGTCCTCGCCCACGTAACCCGCCTCGGTGAGGCTCGTCGCGTCGGCGATCGCGAACGGCACATCGAGGATCTTGGCGAGCGTCTGCGCGAGGTACGTCTTGCCACATCCGGTCGGCCCGACGAGCAGGACGTTCGACTTCGTCAGCTCGACGTCACCGACCGACTTCGACGCGCTGATGCGCTTGTAGTGGTTGTAGACCTGAACCGAAAGCACCTTCTTGGCGCGCTCCTGGCCGATCACGTACTGGTCGAGCGCGGCGCAGATCGTCTTCGGGTTGGGGATGAATCCCGTCTTCTGCTTTTTGGTGCCGGCCGAACGGTTGTCGTCCTCCAGCACCTCCTGGCACAGGTCGATGCACTGGTCGCAGATGAACACGCCGGGGCCGGCGACCAGCTTGCGGACCTGGTCCTGGCCCTTGCCGCAGAAGCTGCAGCGGGTGTAGCGCCGGCGGTCTTCTCGTTCGTTCATAAATCCCTAGCTTTCTATGTCCTTACGGTGATGCGGGCGCCGGGGGATTATGGCCCCACAGCATCTCGTTGGCAAGGCTTATGCACTCGCTGCAGATGAACACTCCCGGGCCCGCGATCAGGCGAATTCCCCTGTCGCCTTGGGGCTTGCCGCAGAACGAGCACTTCGGGCGGTGCCGCTGCACTTCGTCCCGCTTCGTCCTGCGTCGGAAGATCATCCGGCGGCCACCTTTTCCTTTTCCTTCTCTGGCTCTTTCGCCTTGTCCGGAGCACCCGGCTTGGTCGGGGTGAGGATGATGTCGTCGATCAGTCCATACTCCTTCGCCGCCTCGGCGGTCAGGAAGTAGTCGCGCTCAGTGTCTTGCGTCACCTTCTCGATCTTCTGACCTGTGTGGCGCGCGAGGATCTGGTTCAGCTGCTCGCGCGTGCGCAGGATCTCCTTGGCGTGGATCTGGATGTCGGTCGCCTGGCCCTGCATACCGCCCCACGGCTGGTGGATGAGGATGTTCGCGTGCGGCAGCGCGTATCGCTGGCCGTGCGCCCCGCCGGCGAGCAGGACCGCGGCCATCGAGTACGCCATGCCGATGCAGATCGTCGACACCGGCGGCCGGATGTACTGCATGGTGTCGTAGATCGCAAGGCCCGCGGTGACCTGGCCGCCCGGGCTGTTGATGTACAGCGCGATCTCTTTCTCGGGGTCTTCGGACTGCAGGAACAGCAGCTGCGCGACCACGAGGTTGGCGACCTGGTCGTCGATCGGCGTGCCGATGAAGACGATGCGCTCCTTGAGCAGTCGCGAGTAGATGTCGAATGCGCGCTCCCCGCGACCGGTGTTTTCCACAACCATCGGGACGAGGTAGCTGGATGGGTGGTGCGATGGGTTCATGTTGGGCACAACGCCATTCTAGACATGCCCTCCCCGGGTGCCGTCAAGTTGCTGAGGGAACCACCTCGAGGAGACGGTCGAGGACGCGGCGGCGGCGCAGGCGTGAGGCGAAGTAGCTGCGGGCGGTGCGACTCGCCCGCAGGGCGTCCAGCTGGGTGCGCAGCTCCTCGTCCTGGGCCGCCTGCTCCTCGAGGTAGCGGAGCACCTCCTCGTCCGTCGGCTCCAGGCCCTCGCGCTTCGCGAACTCGGCCAGCACCAGGTCCACCTTCAGCCTGGCGGTGGCGTCCGGTCGGTGGTCCTCCATCCACTGATCGACCGGCTTGCCGAGGTACTCGAGATACTTCTCCAGCTTCAAGCCCTGGCGGTTCAGCGTCCGCTCCAGCGACTCGAGCTCGCTCGTCAGCTCGCGGTCGACCAGCGACTCCGGCACCTCGACCGATGACGCATCCACGAGCGCGGTGACGGCGGCCTGCTCGCGCTCCATCTTCTCGACCGCGTGGGCGGACTCTACGAGCTCTTCGCGCACGGCCTGGCGATACGCCTCGGCCGTCTCCTGCTTGCCGTTGGTCATGCTCTTGGCCAGCGCGTCGTCGAGCGGGGGCAGCACCTTCTCCTTGACGCCGCGCACGGTGACGCGAATGGTGGCCCGCCTGCCCGCCAGCTCCGGGTTGCTGTAGTCGGCGGGGAAATCGACGCGCACCTCGCGCGTCTCCCCGGTGAAGGTGCCCGGTAGCGCCGCCGCCAGCTCAGGCAGCAGCACGCCTTCTTTGACCTCGGCCTCGGTCGAGTGGCGCGACTCCGACTCGACCACCTTGCCATCGACCTCGACGTCGATGTCGATGACGGCGATGTCGCCCAGGCGCACCTCGCGCTCCACCGGCGTGATCTCGGCCATCGGCTCGCGCAGGTCGTCGAGGCGTCTGTCGAGGAGCTCGTCCGTGACCTCGTGCGTGTGGTCGGGCGGCTCGAGCTTCAGCTTGGTGGCGTCGGCAAGCTCTACCTCCGGCATGACGCTGACCGTCGCTTTCAGCTTCGCGGGCTTGCCGCGCTCCAGCTCCAGGACCTCGACGTCGGGGTTGTCGATGGGGTCGAGAGACTTCTCGGCGAGCGCCTGCTGCAGGACCTCGGGCACCATCGCCTCGACGACCTCTTCGCGCAGCGCGGCCGGCCCGATGCGCGCTTCGATGAGAGCGCGCGGCGCGCGTCCGGGACGGAAGCCCTCGATCTTGGCGCGCGAGGCGAGCCGGCTGAGCACCCGGTCGTACGTGGCGTCGACGACCACCGCCGGGACCTCGATGGTCATGCCGACCTGGCTCTTGGGCAGGCGCTCGGTCTCGATGGCGAGGGGCTCTGGCACGAGCCCGAATTCTACGGAGCGGCGCAGGCCCGGCCGGGAACGTCGGCGAGAGATTCGGTGATCCAGGGGGTCCAGATTCGGGCGAAGCGACGAGCAGCGCAGCGAGCGCATCGTCTATGGGCGAGCGAGCAGCGCAGGAGGTGAGCTCGAAGATGGGCCGCATGGGCGCCGAAAATCCGTCGACGGCTTCCCGGTCGGGCCTGCCTGGTCAGCAGCCCGGCGGCGGCGGCTTCGGCAGCGGCGACGGGCAGGGCGTGGGGATCGGAGTCGCCAGCACCGGCCCACCCGGATCGGGCGGCACGACCGGCGGCACATAGCTCGGCGTCGGGCTGGGCGGGTTGTCGCCCGGCAGCTTGTCGATGTGCGTGGTGTCGGCCAGGTACCAGCTGTTGTTCGGCCCCGCGACGACGCCTGGCGGCGGCGTGTACCAGCGGCTGCCGTCCACCCCTGACAGCGCCTGGGAGACGAAGCTGTGCACGCCGGGAGACGCGACGAACACGCCGTCCGAGCCGTTGATCATGGTGTGGTGGTAGTCGAGGATGTCGCCGACCCACAGCCCCACGGCGAGGTCCGGCGTGAACGCGACGGTGACCGCGTCCTTGAAGTTGTCGGTGGTGCCGGTCTTGGCGGCGACGGTGCGGTCCTTCCAGTGCAGGGCGCTGTTGCAGCCGAAGATCATGCAGCGGTTCTGGTCGTCGGCCATGATCTGGGCCATGATGAACGCGACCGCGGGGTCGATCGCGAGTCGCGCGCGCTGGTCGGGGTGCGACTGGTACAGCGGCTGGCCGTGGGAGTCGGTGACCTTGAGGACTGCCTCCGGCGTGTGGTAGACGCCCATGTCGGCGTAGGTCGCGATGCCGCTCACGTGCTCGAGCAGCGTGATCGGGTATCCGCCGAGGGTCAGCGACGGGCCGTACTCGTCGGGCGGCGCCGTTCGGTTGTATGAGCTGTCGGGATTGACGAACCGCGGGTAGACCCCAAGGTTGCGCATCCATGACAGCACCGAGGGCACGCCGATGGAGAGCTCGACTTTGACCGCGGCGATGTTGAGCGAGTTGCCCATCGCCTTCTTGAGCGGCAGCACGCCGTGCGACCTGCCGTCGTAGTTGTAGATCTTGGTCGTGTTGCAGCAGTCCTTGTAGACGAGCGGGCT
>Ga0070698_100001998_pt1 | contig 22644 bp, 13 predicted proteins | sample KBSK1502metaG_FD_65477 | JGI IMG/M metagenome (GOLD analysis project Ga0070698, IMG submission 65477) | Corn, switchgrass and miscanthus rhizosphere microbial communities from Kellogg Biological Station, Michigan, USA - KBS K1-50-2 metaG | ecosystem: Host-associated > Plants > Roots >...
AGCAAATTACAATGGCAGTGACGTGTTCACATATAAATTATGTGATGCTGATGCCGATTGTTCAACAGCAACAGTAACCATCACTATTAATCCTGTTGATGACGTGCCGGTTGCAGTGAATGATGTAAATACAACAAATGAGGATACACCGGTAAGTGGTAACGCATCAACTAACGATACCCCAAGTGGTGATTGTGCAAACACCTGGTCACTTGTTGGAACAAATGGCGGTGCGGCACATGGTACTGTAACCATGAATGCGAACGGCACTTATACCTATACTCCGGCCGCAAATTACAATGGCAATGATGTATTCACCTACCAATTGTGCGATTGTGACGGAGATTGTTCAACAGCTACAGTAACTGTTACAATTAATCCTGTTGATGACGCACCAACAGCAGTGAATGATGTAAATACAACAAATGAGGATACTCCAGTAAGTGGCAATTCAGCAACTAACGATACACCAAGCGGTGATGGCGGAAATGTCTGGTCATTAGTTGGAACAAATGGAGGTGCAGCTCATGGAACCGTAACAATGAATCCAGATGGAACTTACACGTATACACCTGCTGCTAATTACAATGGCAGCGATGTATTCACGTATAAATTATGTGATGCTGATGCTGATTGTTCAACAGCAACAGTAACCATCACTATTAATCCTGTGGATGATGTGCCGGTTGCAGTAAATGATGTAAATACAACAAATGAGGATACCCCGGTAAACGGCAATTCAGCAACTAACGATACACCAAGCGGTGATGGCGGGAACATATGGTCATTAGTAGGAACAAATGGTGGGGCAGCACATGGTACGGTTACAATGAATACCAACGGTACCTATACCTATACACCGGCAGCAAATTACAATGGCAGTGACGTGTTCACATATAAATTATGTGATGCTGATGCCGATTGTTCAACAGCAACAGTAACCATCACTATTAATCCTGTTGATGATGTGCCGGTTGCAGTGAATGATGTTATCTCAACAAATGAGGATACTCCAGTTACTGCCAGCGCAGCAACCAACGATATACCAAGTGGTGATGGTGGAAACATTTGGTCACTCATTAATGCAAATGGTGGTGCAGCATATGGCACTGTAACCATGAACGCAAGCGGTACTTATACTTATACACCGGCTGCTAATTACAATGGCAGTGATGTATTTAATTATAAGCTATGCGATGGAGATGGAGACTGTTCAACAGCAACAGTAACCGTCACTATAATTCCTGTAAATGATGTACCTGTTGCAGTGAATGATGTCATCTCAACAAATGAAGATACACAGGTGAGTGGCAATGCAGCAAGCAATGATACGCCAAGTCCTGATTGTACAAACACATGGTCTTTAGTTAATGCAAATGGCGGAGCTGCTCATGGAACTGTAACCATGAATACGAACGGTTCGTTCACCTATACACCAGCAGCTAATTATAATGGCACTGATGTATTCACTTATAAATTGTGTGATTGTGATGCAGATTGTTCAACTGCAACCGTTACGGTTACCATTAATCCTGTTGATGATGTACCGACAGCAGTGAATGATGTTATCTCAACAAATGAGGATACTCCGGTTACTGCCAGTGCAGCAACCAACGATATACCAAGTGGTGATGGTGGAAACATTTGGTCACTCATTAATGCAAATGGCGGCGCAGCACATGGTACTGTAACCATGAATGCGAACGGTACTTATACATACACACCAGCGGCTAATTACAACGGCAGTGATGTATTTAATTATAAGTTATGCGATGGCGATGGAGATTGCTCAACAGCGACTGTAACCGTCACTATAGTTCCTGTAAATGATGTACCGACAGCAGTGAATGATGTCATCTCAACAAATGAAGATACACAGGTGAGTGGCAATGCAGCAAGCAATGACACACCAAGTCCTGATTGTACAAATACATGGTCACTCGTTGGTACAAATGGCGGTGCGGCACATGGTACTGTAACCATGAATACGAACGGCACCTTCACCTATACACCAGCAGCTAATTATAACGGCACTGATGTATTCACTTATAAACTTTGTGATTGTGACGCAGATTGTTCAACAGCAACTGTTACAGTTACCGTCAATCCGGTTGATGATGTGCCGGTTGCAGTGAATGATGTAAATACAACTGTTCAAAACACAGCAGTAAACGGCAATGCAGCAACAAATGACACACCAAGTGGTGATTGTGCAAACAATACATGGTCGTTAGTAGGTACCAATGGTGGAGCATTACATGGCACTGTAACAATGAATGCAAACGGTACTTACACTTACACACCTGCTGCAAATTATATTGGCAGCGATCAGTTTACATATCAACTATGTGATTGCGATATACCTCCAGACTGCTCACAAGCAACTGTCACAATAACTGTTAATTCGGCTTGTGCAACGGATCAAACACCTCCTTCTATTACTTGTCCATCAAATAAAACTGTAGCATTGGGAGCGAATTGCAGTGCAGCCTTACCAGACTATCGCAGCCAGGCAACAGTAAGTGACAATTGTACACCGACAGCTAATATTACAATTAACCAATCTCCTGTGCCGGGCACAGTATTAAATGGAGTTGGCACAACAACAGTTACTTTAACAGCATCTGATGCAAATGGTAACACTGCGACCTGTTCATTCTCTGTAACAAGAGCAGATCAAACAGCGCCGACAATTGTGTGTCCATCGAATAAGACACTTGCATTGGGTGCAAATTGTAGTGCTGCGTTACCGGATTATCGTAGCCAGGCAACAGTAACAGATAATTGTGGAGCAACAGTTACTCAATCGCCTGCCCCTGGTACTACGGTAAGCGGAACCGGAGCAATAACAGTTGTATTAACAGCGACTGATGCAAGCGGGAATACTGCGAGCTGCTCATTCACGGTAACAAAAGTGGATCAAACACCGCCAACGTTAACTTGTCAACCTGATAAATCCATCGGCTGTAATGCAACGTTGACATTTGATGAGCCAACTGCAAGTGATAATTGCGGACAGCCAGCAGTTACAGTAGTTTCAACTACAAGCATCAATTCAGGAACATCAACTGTATATACAAGAAAGTGGCAGGCAACCGACGGTTCAGGTAATACAGCTGTATGCAGTCAAAATGTGACACAGATTTCATGCACTGCTCATATATACCCAACATCTACAACATGTAATACATATCTGAACGGCGCACAACCATTGGCTCAATTGTGTTATGCATATAGAAACAATAAAGTTTCTAACATTACACCGGGTGTATTCTTCTATTTCGCAACAATTACAGCGCCTTCGTCAAGCTTCTGTGTTGATGTGGTCCAAACTAATTCATGTCCAAGTTTCAGTTTGTTTACTATACAACAAGGCAACCAGATCACATTGTTCAGTAATAGTTGCACTAATGCAGCAAGCGGAACTCAAACATCAACCGGGCAGGGAAGAGTATGTATCAGCAATGCGACCCCAGGAGCACAATATGTTTTATCGGTGAAATATGATTCTAAATCTGTTCAGGGATCAACATTTAGCGGTAGTGCACCAGTATGTCAATACAATTTTGAAAGCAGGATCAATGGATCTGTAATAAATGGTTCACAGGGAAGTATTAATCTGTCACCAAATTGCAGCGGCGGTGCTATAACAAAAGTTAGCGAAGCACAATCAGCTGATGATCCAAGATTTGAAGGAAGAATTGGTTTATTCCCGAATCCTACTTCAGAATTTGTGAACGTTGAGTTTGTTCCATCTCATACTGGAAAATCAAGCATTGCAATGTATGATATCAGTGGAAAGCTTATAGTCAACATATATAATGGTGAAATTGAAAAAGGTAAACTGTACCAAAAGAAAGTTGATATTAAACCTTTCTCAGCTGGTGTATATATTATCAGATTCCAAAATGGTGAATTCATAGAAACAAAGAAATTGGTAATAGCCAAATAGTAGTTTCTCTTGCAATAAGGATAAAGGCTGTCTTAAAAATTCTTAAAAGACAGCCTTTCCTTTTTATGTAATTCATCAAGTCTCGGTAACAGCTTATGTAAATACTTTTTCGTGCGGTTTTATCTTATTTAAGTTGCGTTAAGTTTATCAATATCATCTTTATGCTAAAGAAACTTAATGCCGCAACAATATTTATCCTGGTAATGTTATCGGTTTCAGCTCAGCATCCTTTAAGGCACTGGACAGAGGCAATTGAAACGAGGTACGATATGAAACAACCTTTAGTTGATTACCTGTTAACTATTGATCCAACAGATTTTTCTTCGTTTGCAGTTGAAATGAGGATCCGGAATGTTTCTGATACTTTTCACGTAGCAATGGTTACACATCCCGAATATGATGATCGTTACTGGAAATATGTGGAAGATTTTTCTGTTGAAACAAAAAATGGTAAGGGGAAAATTATTCGTGAAGACAGCTCATTGTGGAAGATAATGGCAAATGGAGGAGAAGCTGTCTTGCATTATCGTATTCATTTGCCTTCTGTAACAGGAATCAGGTCGTCATGGAAAGCATATCTTACTTCAACCGGCGGGCTTGTAGGCGGGCCACATTCATTTATGTATGTTGTAGGAGCAACACTTATCCCTTCACATGTTACCCTTGATATCCCTGAGGAGTGGGAGATAACAACCGGTCTTCAAGCTACGTCTGATCCAAATACATTTTATGCTCCTTCCGTTGCGGTTTTAATTGATGACCCGATATTCGTTGGCAAATACAAAAGCTGGCCATTTACTGTTGATAACACACCTCATCGTTTAATATACTGGCATTTGCCCGATGCAAAAGCCTTTGATACAATTATGTTATTAACCTCTATTAAAAAGCTGGTGCAGGAAACATCGGCATTATTTGGCCGGTTAACGTATCGTGAATTTAGTTTTATGTTGCAGGACGGAGCAGTTGGCTCATTAGAGCACAATAATTCAGTTACAGTTGGAGCGCCAAGTTCACAACTAGCGAATGGGATAGGAGATATTCTTCCAGACATTGCTCATGAATATTTTCATACATGGAATTTAATGCGAATACGTCCCGTTGAGTATAGTGACGTGAGTTATAAAAAAGCTCCTTTGTCAAAGGGGCTTTGGTTTAGTGAGGGGTTAACTATTTTCTATGCTGATCTTTTATCAAGACGTGCAGGTCTTCATGTTTTTGACTCGACAAGATTATTTCATCTTGAGAATTTAATAAGGCGATATTCGGCATCTCCTGTCTATTTAAAATTCTCTGCAGAAAAGATCAGCGAAGCATCTTATGGCCCCGCTGGTATGTTAGGCGATTATTCAGGAAGTACTCATTTGCAGGGAGAAGTGCTTGGTGCAATGTTTGATCTTATTATTCGTGATGCATCAAATGGAGATCGAACAATGGATAATGTTATGAAAAAAATGCTGGAACGATTCAGTGGAGAAAAAGGATTTACTTCAAATGATGTTGAACAAGCTGTAAAAGATGTATGCGGTTGCAATGTTCACCAGTTTTTCGAAGATCATGTTTATGGCAGCAAGCAAATTGATTTCAACAAGTACCTTCAGTTAATGGGCCTACAGTACACTATGGAATGGAAAGAAGTTTTATCAAATGACCTGAGGCCAGTTCCTGACTTAAGAGCTTTTTCATATCAATTACCCGGGGAAAATATTCTGAGAATAGGAATATCAAATCCTACGAGTGCCTGGGGAAGATCAGGATTGCATACAGGTGATATAATTAAAACTGTAAATGGAAAAGTGGTAGCTAATTCAGCAGATTTCCGTTCGTTGCAAAGAAATGCGAAGATCGGGGACACGATTGCAGTTGAAATAGAGAGATCATCGAAGCTGGTGAAAATTGATGTTTTGATCACAGGTTATCAGCAACCTGTTGTACATATTACACAGTTGCCAACGATAACAGAGAAGCAAAAGAAATTATACGAAAAGTGGGTGGCAGGAAAATAATTTATTACAATCCATTTTGTTCGTCCGGTGAAACGCTAACAGGAATTCAATTCATTAACTCTTTAATCCCATTTTCTGCATAAGGTCTTTAAAACGGGGATCTGATTTTAACTCTTTCAACATGGGATACCTGACGCAGAAGATCATGCCAAGGCATGCGATACCCATTCTTTGTTCATACGTTTTATTGAGATATTCAAAAGCAAGATCAAATTGTTTCATTCCTGAATATAAGAAGGCATAATCCATATACAATAATACGCCGGGCTCTTTTTCTTCTCTTAGTTTTAATTTTTGAACAACTTCTAATGCTTTCTCTGTACGACCAGCTGCGGCATAAGCATGCCCCAGGCTACTAAGTCCTTTTAGTGGATGACCAACCAGTTTATGATATTGCTCAAAATCCTTGATCGCTTTTTCATTTTCGCCCATGGCAAGATGGATCATTCCTCTTCCTTCAAAACCTCTTCTGAAATTTGGTTCCAATTCAATGATCTTATCATATTGCGCAAGGCCTTCTTCAAAACGGCCCGCAAATGAATAAGCATCTCCAAGTGTACTCATTAAAGGCAATGAAAGAGGATCCAGCGCAAGAGCCTGTTGAATCTTTTCAATTGCTTTTTCAAAATCACCTTTTGCAATTAAAAACCAACCCTGCACCTGGTTAAAAAGAGAAGAATTTAAACCAAGATCAGATGCTTTTTTAATTGAAGCTTCAGCACCTTCAAAATCCCAATTATGATAGAATTTGATTGTTGCCAATGAAAGATGTGATTCAGCATGGTTAGGATCAAGTTCAATTGCTTTTAAAGTATAATCCTTTGCCTTGGGATACGCTTCCGCCGGTGGCATTAATCCTGACGATCCCATAAATGAATAACAATAGGAAAGTGAACAATAAGGCAGGGCAAAATTTGGATCAAGCTGGATCACCTCTTCAAAAGTTTTGATCGCTCTTCTTGTATCTTCGGGATTAGATCTGTTCCAATAATATCGGCCTTTGAGATATAAATTATAAGCTTCAATATTTTCTGTAGGAGGTTTGATCACAGATTCTTTCTTCTCACTTACAGCAAAATTTTCTTTTAGCCTGGTTACAATTTTTGTTGCTATTTCATCCTGTACCTGGAAAATATCCTCCAGTTCGCTATCATAAACCTCAGACCAGATATGATAGCCATCTGCAGTATTTATTAATTGAACGTTGATCCTCATTTTTTTCCCAGATCTGCGTACAGTGCCTTCTAAAATACTTGATACGCCGAGTTTAGTCCCGATCTCTCTTACATCTTCATTTTTTCCTTTAAAAGAAAATGAAGATGTACGGGCTGTCACTTGTATTCCTTCAACATGAGTCAATGAATTCAATATCTCTTCAGAAATTCCATCGCTGAAATATTCATTTTCCGGATCGGCACTCATGTTTACAAATGGGAGCACGGCGATACTTTTATCGCTGCCGGCTTTTATTCCAATTTGTGCCATGGTTGGAATAACAAGTCCTTCGTTGGAGATAGCATGAACTTCAACAGGACGCTTGACATTTTTAAGATTAACTTTCCCAAGCGGGATTGTTTTTATTTCGCTTTGATTTTTTACTTCATCAAATACTTTGTCGGAAATAAGCACACCCCCGGGAACAGAAATTGATTCAATGCGTGAAGCAAGATTAACACAATCACCATACAAGCCGTTCGTATCATAGACAACGTCGCCGGAGTGTATACCAATCCTCAATTTTACCTTGGGCTCTTTCTGTAATTCTTTTTGGATTTCAATTCCACATTTTACGGCATCAATGGCGCTGTCAAAAATGCTTAACGTGCCATCGCCAAAAAACTGGACAATAGTTCCATTATGACCCGGTATTAAATTTTCTAATGTTTGTTGCTGCCGATTTCTTAAAATTTTTGCTTTTGCTTCATCTTCCTGCATCATTGCAGTAAAGCCCGTCATGTCTGCAAACATGATAGCCACAAGTTTTCTTACTTGAGCAGGTGTTGTATTAGTATCAATCGTTGATTTTTCCATTTTTGCACTTTTAGTGCTGCCGAATCAAGTGCCTTGTTTCTGTATCAAAATTAAAGTAATTCAAACTGTTTAGCATGCTATTCTTCCATTCCTTGTAAATACTTTACAAAAATTTTGCCGAGTTATATTTAATTTCTCCAATTCCGGGCTCATTCAATATGGTGAAGATGACTATCTTAGTTAGACAAACCAACGTTATTCATGAGTAATGGGCTTAAAAACTTGCTTTGGTGGGGGCCACCCAAAAACTTCGATGAAAGAAAGAATGAAAGGAAAATTAGCTGGCTTGAATTATTTTATGATCTCGTTTACGTTGCAGCTATTGCACAATTAACGCATCACCTGGCAGCGCATTTATCATGGCATGAATTAGCTTATTCTTTTTTATTATTCTCTTTGATTTTCTGGTCATGGGTAAATGGCAGCCAGTATTACGACCTGCACGGCAGCGATAGCATTCGCACAAGACTTATGACCTTTTGGCAAATGCTTGGCGTTGCTGCAGTAGCCATTACAATCCCTGATGCTTATGAGGGACACCATCAAAGTTTTGCAATTGCATTTGCTGTAATACAAATATTGATCACTTATCTCTGGTTCAGCGTCGGATTTTATGATCCATCACATAGAGTGTTTAATAAATTTTACACAATAAATTACCTTGCCTCATTTGCTTTATTAATTGTTTCAGTATTTGTAACTAATAAAACTGCTACCATCTTATGGTTGATCGTATTGTTATTAAATCTAACACCTGGATTGATCGGTGCTCGAACGGTTGTAACTGTTTTAAAACAAAGAGGGCAGGTGTTTTCAGCATCTGCTGCCATAGTGGAACGATTTGGACTCTTTACCATAATAGTTCTTGCAGAAAGTATTTTAGGAACTGTGAATGGAATTGCAGAAGTAAAAGACAAAGCTCCGGCTGCATGGATCGCATTTATCTTAGGTATTCTTATCTCATTTTTGCTCTGGAGTATTTATTTTGATATGACCAGCGAACAGGAAACAAAAAAGGGATACAGCTATTTACAGTGGCTGCTCTTTCTCCATTTTCCGTTATTAATGGCATTAGGTGTAATTGGTGCCTGCATAAAAGTTTTGTTAGTGGATATTACTTCAGGTACAAACAGTAATATTCAATGGATGTTTTGCATAGCTATTGCAACAATATTGTTGTCGGTAACTGCGATAACATATGTCATGGAAGAAGAGGAGGAGTCACGATCATTTATAAGTCCGGTATCAAGAATATTAATTGTTATAAGTGCAATCGTTCTGCTTATTCCTTTATTTAAAGATTATATGGGAACGATCAGTTTCCTGTCTGTTATTTCATTGCTTTTATTTATTCCCGTTTTTATTGGCATCAGGAAGTGGGTGGTATATAAATTTTTTAATAAAAAATAAGAACATTTTCGTTTTTATCTTAAAAACCGGTATGTCCATTTTATTAAAAATATATTTCTTGCCTGGTCAGCAAATGCATTGTCAAACAAACTTTTTGTAATCGGCGTATCAAGATCGCCAAATGCGTCTGGTGTGCTTCCCTGTGACCATACCAGGTATAATTCTGAACCGGCCTTATATTCCCAGCGTATAACAAGATTGGATCTGAATTGTACAAAATTGAAATCAGGGTTACTAAAACTATAATCAGTAAATCCATCTCCTGTTTCATCTACATTGTATTCGCTATTGTTAGTATCATAACTGATCTCGCTGGCGGTAAATACATGAAACCTGTTATCATATTTTTTTGCCAATGGGTTGGATACATAACCAAAATTTTTATAACGTGGCCGTGTTATAAATGGTTGTCCATAGTATTGAAGCGTTAAGTCGGGAGTAATGTTATAATTTAATCTTGCTATAAAACGAAGTGTCTTTTGTTTTACCTCACTCACGATCGTCCTGAGCATATTGTTGTAATCTATATTGCTTACAAACTGATCCTGCCGGCGCCAGTAATCAGAATAAGCTGCTGTAAGACTAATATTGAGAGCATTGGTTGGTTGATAGTTAATACTCAAGTTAATATTGTTACCGGTGATTGTATTATCAAAACCCCGGAAGAAATTTGTATTAAGATTTGCATTCACCTTTTTTCTGTAATCAGTTCTTATATAAAAGAATTGCCCCATGCCCGAAGGCCGACGCAATGAAGAACCGCCGCGAAGCGCATTGTTTGAAATATCGTAAGGATTCCATGTTGTACCCATTCCGGTTTGCCAGTTATTTTTAAATGTAGCATGGGTATTAAAATTAAATGCATCATAAATGAACCGCCCGCTATAGTCCCATCTTAGCCAATGATTATAATTTATTCTTGCATTCCGGAAAATTGAAAATGGCCGTTGCCATTGTATGCCTGCCCACGTAAAATGATTTATCTCATTTGTTGTAAGCATAAACCCAATATCATTTAATTCTAATTGCGGAGAACGAACTGTAACACCCGATTCAAATTTAAATATCTGTCCATATTTGCCCGACTTGCCTCCAATTTTACCAAGTCGAAATGTGCCACCCGTTCCTGTTAACGAAGTCTTGTTTGGATCTACAGAAAGTTCGGTAGCATCAGTTCTTTGAAAAAGATGTTCAAATGATGTTTGCGTGCTTAATATTGCTTCTTTTGTTCCATTCACATTGCTAAAAACAATATTGCCTCTGAAATACCATGTCCTGTTTTTCCAGAAATGCAAAAAATCAAATCCTCCTGAATATGCATTGCGATGCAAAACGTCACTCAATCCAGCTTCCCGGTTAACACCGGTGAAGATTGCACCAAGAACTGTATTGCCTGCTTTAAAATCTTTTTGGGCTCTTGTTACAAAATAATTTGTAAATGGTTCTACCATTTCTTTTCGTTTTTGTCCGTTATAATCTATTGTAGCCATTTCTCTTTCAGTAATGCTTTCAAGAATGCCAATGCTTACTCCTTTTTTTGTTTTACCGCTGAACTTTGCTGCGCCAAGAATAGAAGTATTCAATGGCATCTTTACATACTCGCCACTCCCTGTATTAGGATAACCATGTGGCGAACTACCGATGCGACGTGAATAGAAAAGCAGATCAGCATCATAATCACCACCAGCTTCCGAACCGGTCAATTGGTAATTAAAAATATTTCTGCTCTCCATAAAAAATGGTCTTTGTTCTTGAAAGAAATTTTGAAAGCCATCAATGCGAACTTGAGAAGGATCAGCCTCCACTTGCCCGAAATCAGGATTCACGGTAAAGTCAAGGATCAGGTCATTTGTTACAGCGACTTTACCATCTATACCTCCGGATAATTTTCCATCATGGCCTTTTGCAAAGGGATTGCCTTCTTCTTTTTTGTATTTTTCTGTTTGTGCAATTATATACGGAGCAATTTCAACTTGCCTGTGCATGGGAATATCTTTTAATCCATGCAACTCACCAAAACCACTAACCCATACTCCAGAATTTTGCGGAATGTATTGCCATGTTGAACGTTCTTCTTTACGAAACAATCTTCTTGTGATCTGGAAACCCCAAATTTTGTTGGCATCATTACCATAACGTAATTGACTTAAAGGAATTTTTACTTCCGCACTCCAGCCTTTGTTATCCTGGTGAGTTTTTGCAAACCAGATCGGGTTCCAATTCGCATCCCAGTTGTTTCCGTTTTCAGAAACAAACTCATCACTTCTCACACCCGAAACAGACAATGTAAATGAAAATGCGGTACGCTGATCGTGATAACTGTCAATATTTATTTCCACCCAATCGCCAGGAAATACATCACGGCGGCCCATTCGCCTGACGATCGAATCCGGTGCCAGGTCATGACATTGATAGCCGATATAAAGAAATTTATCGTCGTAAAGGATTTTAAAATTAGTTTGTTGAGAGGGCGCCTTTCCTTCATTAGGTTGCCATTGAATAAAATCACCACCCCATTCCACGGCATTCCATGCTTCCTCATGCGGAATTCCATCAAGTGTTATGCTACCAGTAAGTCTTTGAGTAAAATATTTTTTCTTTTCAATTACAGTATCACGGGAGTTGCCTTTGGCAAGAGTGAATAGAAAAAGTGCCAGGATAGGGAGTAGGTTGGTTTTGTTCATGGCTGACAATACAATTTATCAATAATACATTTTCCTGTAAACACGAAAAATGTAAAGTTTAACAACGGTAATATTTGCATTATATGCGGCAGTAAAATGTTAAAAAAAATGGGCGATATGTTCGTTCTTTTTTTTGCCGGATTTATTTTTATTGTAGATTCATGGCTCAAAATTTTTCCATGCCTTCTAAAATTGATTGGCCTAAAGCCATACAACCACTGCTTAAAAAATATAAAAGCACTAAGCATCCATTAGATTATAAAAACATCTACCAGTTATTGGTAATGGTTGTTTTATCTGCACAGGACTCCGACAGAAACATAAACACGATTGCGCCAAAATTATTTGAAACGTATCCCGATATGAAAGCGTTATCAAGAGCAACTGAAGAAACTTTATTCCCGTTTATCAGTAAAGTGAGAAATTTTGGCAATAAGGCAAAATGGTTAATAGAAATTGCTAAGACGATCAAAGAAGATAAAAATATTCCTCTATCTCATGAAGGTCTTACCTCATTAAAGGGTATTGGAAGTAAATCTGCCAATGTTATTTTGCGTGAAGCAGGTAAACCGGCAGAAGGAGTGATTGTTGACTTGCATGTTGTACGTGTTGCTCCCAGGCTTGGAATTGCGACAGGCGAGGACCCAAAGAAAATTGAAAAACAAATAAAAGAGATACTTCCACAAAAAGATTGGGATGCAGGAATGGCTATGTCATTTCTTGGCAGAGAAATTTGCCGGCCTCAGCCAAAATGCGAGATATGTTTGATGAATACTGTCTGCGCTTATTATAAAAGCAATAAATAATTTTCCTGAAATAGAAAAATTCAGCAACAAACGAATCAGCATACTGGTTTAAATTGCTGAAAAATCAAAACCATGTCACAAAAGAAAATTATAACAGTATTCGGTGCTACCGGTGCACAAGGAGGCGGATTGGTTCGTGCAATTCTTCATGACAAGAACAGTGAGTTTGCCGTTCGGGCAGTTACCCGGGATCCGGATTCGGAACATGCAATTACGCTGGCAGCAATGGGTGCGGAAGTTGTTGTTGCTGATATTGATAATGCTGAAGATGTACAGAATGCAATGAATGGCGCCTATGGTGCTTATTGTGTAACTTTTTTCTGGGCACATTTTTCTCCAGAAAAAGAAATGGTTCATGCAAAAATTATGGCAGATGCTGCGAAAGCTGCCGGCTTGAAACATGTAATATGGTCAACGCTGGAAGATACGCGTCATTATATTCCGCTTACAGATAACCGGATGCCGACCTTGCAAGGGAAATATAAAGTGCCGCATTTTGATGCTAAAGGAGAATCGGATCATTATTTTATAGATGCTGGTGTACCAACTACTTTTTTACTCGCCTCTTTTTATTGGGAGAACCTGATCTATTTCGGTGCCGGCCCTAAAAGAGGTCCGGATGGGGTATTAGCTATTACGTTTCCTATGGGTAATAAAAGACTTTCAGGTATTGCATCTGCTGATATAGGCAAATGTGCTTATGGCATTTTTAAAAAAGGTGTTTCACTTGTTGGAAAGAGGATCGGGGTAGCAGGTGATGAGCCTACTTGCAGCGAGATGGCAGCATCATTAACAAAGGCCCTGGGCGAAGAAGTAAGATATAATGATGTCTCGCCGGACGTGTACAGGAGTTTTGGTTTTCCCGGGGCAGATGAATTGGGGAATATGTTCCAGTTTTATAATGACTTTGAAGAAGTGTGTGTTTCTACACGACATGTACCATATTCAAAAGAATTAGACCCAGGCCTGCAAAATTTTGACACATGGCTTAAGCATAATGCAAAGAAAATTCCTATCGAATAAATTTAAATAAATAAAATAAAAGCCTCAATGATCTTCATTGAGGCTTTTTATTAAATAAATGATCAACTATTAAAATAATCTTTCCTGCGGAGGTCTTATTCCCTGCAGACGAATATAAATAGTTGTTTGTCCGCGATGATGGGCCTGATGTTCTATTGCTTTATTTATCAGTGCATATCTTGTTTCCTCATATCCACCGAACGGTAATTTCTTTTTTTCGCCCCATTTGCTGATGTCGCTGCTGTTTGCTGCACTAATAGCATAATCATAACTGGTCGTTACATAATACATAACGGAGTCTTTAGTCTGAGCACTGACCCTTTGTTCCAGGTCTTGCCCAAAAGAAGGAGCTTTTTGATCTGTTGCCAATGACATAAAGAATACATTAGCATTAGCCAAATGCAGCATTTGTTGTGCGAAACTACGGATGCTGTCCACGGCTTTAAATGAATATTTATTGGCCGGCATCGTATTCAGGTAATCAATCGTATAAGCTTTTGACCTTTCCCATTCTTTTACCATTTGAGCTTTGATGTCTGCCGTAGATAAACTTTGTGCCTTGATTTGAGAAGAAGTAATAAAAATAAAAACAGGCAGAAGTAATAATGTCTTTGTGATGATTTTTTTCATAAAAAGTTTTTTTTGGACAGGCAATTTAGTGAAAAAGACAATGGGTTTTATTTTAATTGTAAAAGGACAAAATTTGCTGTATTGCTGCCTTTTAAAGAAAAATTTCTACCGGCTTCTACCCAGATATAATGAGCCGGTTTTAAAATACGATGTTGAGCTATTTCATTTATTGTATAATCAACAACAGATTCTGTTTGACTTACCACAAGATAACCATTAAGCGATGCCGGTAATTCCAGCGTGTTACCTGTTTTCAGATCAATATTGTAGCCATTTACCTGTTGCTCATTAAATAATAATTTTAGAGAAGGATCTTTCAACACAGGAATATTGCCTTTTTGTTTTGTGCTTGTAAGTTCAATATCCATTACATGAAACCAGCTTGTGTCTTCATTCCACACACGATGCAGACGTGGAGTAGCCAAACTATCATATGAAACAACTCCGGAAACGCTGGCGCCTTTTTGAGGTTGTTTACCCATTAGCTGTGAACTTACATTTGTATTTGCAAGAATTATAAAAACAGAAGGAGTGTTGTGCAAATGATATAGTGTAGTATCTTTTGGGGGTAAATAGACATCAAGTATCCGCAAAAACTCGTTTTCAAAAACATTATGATGTCTTGGTTCATCCCTAACCTGCATTTGTGCGGGAATGATAAACCAGCAATGAATAATAATTATTATAAACAGATATTTAAGCATTGTCTAAAGTTAGTTTTTCTTTGAAAAGGAAAAAATAATTAAGCAGAATATAGCTTTGATACATTTGACAAAAAAGTTTTTTATATGATACAGGTAAAAGGGTATGCTGCATTAGATCCCACTACACCATTAACTCCATTTAGTTTTGAAAGAAGAGACCTGAGAGAGCATGATGTATTAGTTGATATTTTATTTTCCGGGGTTTGTCATTCTGATCTTCACCAGGTAAGAGATGAATGGGGTGGATCAATTTATCCGATGGTGCCAGGTCATGAAATAGTTGGCAAGGTCATAAAACTCGGAAGTAGTGCAAAGAAATTTAAAGTTGGTGATACAGCGGGTGTTGGTGTGATGGTTGACAGTTGCAGGCAATGCAAACCTTGCAACAATTTTATGGAGCAATATTGTGCCGATGGAATGACAGGGACATACAATAATTATGAAAGAGACAAAATAACTCTTGCACAAGGAGGCTATAGTACACAAATTGTTTGCGATGAAAGATGGGTCTATCATATTTCTGATAAATTGGATCTGGCAGGCGTTGCCCCATTATTATGTGCAGGTATTACAACTTATTCTCCATTAAAATTTGCCAATGTAAAACCGGGCGACAGGGTAGCAGTGGCAGGACTTGGTGGTCTTGGACACATGGCTGTAAAATTTGCTGTTGCAATGGGTGCTGAAGTTACTATGCTCAGCACTTCACCATCAAAAGCAAAAGATGCAAAGCAGCTTGGCGCCCATCATTTTGTTTTAAGCACCGATGAAACTGCTATGAAAAAACATCATAGTCATTTTGATGTTATTGTTGATACGGTCAGCGCTGATCATGATTATGAGGTTTATTTGAAATTGCTGGATCTTCATGGTAAGTTATTGGTTGTCGGTTTGCCAAAAGATGAGCCGCATGTGAATCCCTTTGAATTGATTAAAAATCGCCGAAGCATTATCGGGTCAATGATTGGCGGCACAGTGGAAACACAAGAGATGCTTGATTTCTGCGCTGAAAAAAATATTGTGGCAGATGTGGAAGTAATATCGATGCAACAAATTAATGAAGCTTATGAAAGACTTTTGAAGAGTGATGTGAAGTATAGGTTTGTAATTGACATGGCAAGCTTAAAATAAATTCTTATCACCTTAATAAAAAAAAGTATGATAGTTTCTGCAAAAAAAACATTGATCTCTTTATTGGGTATTTGCCTTTTTGTTATTTCTTTTTCACAATCAGGCAAAGTATTGGAACAGGAAGTGATAAAAAGCAAGATACTTGGTAAAGATGTTCATTATACTCTTTACCTGCCTCCGGATTATTACACATCCCAACGTTCTTACCCGATCGTTTACTTGCTGCATGGGTTTACTGATGATAATACAGGTTGGTTGCAATTCGGAGAAATAAATCGTTATGCTGATAAGGCTATTCTCAACGGAACGATCCCGCCAATGATCATCGCAATGCCAAATGGGGATTCAAGTTTTTATGTGAATTCATTTGATGGGAAAGAGAACTATGAAGATTTTTTTATTAAAGAATTTATGCCAACTGTTGAAAAAGCATACAGAGTAAAAGCAGATAGGCGTTATAGGGGAGTAGCCGGTTTGTCAATGGGTGGTTACGGAACATTGATCTATGCATTAAAACATCCTGATCTTTTTTCTGCTTGTGCGCCGCTAAGTGCTGCGGTTTGGGAAGACGATGATCTTGTATCAATGCCGGATAATAATTGGAACAATGTTTTAGGCAGAGTTTATGGTACGGGTTTGAAAGGTAAAGACCGATTAACAAAAGCATGGCATGATAACTCTCCGTTGAAACTTATAGCTGATAAAACTGCAGATGAACTCAAGAAAGTTCATTATTGGATCGATTGTGGAGATGATGATTTTTTAACCAATGGCAATTGTCTTTTACATATTGCATTAAATAAAAAAGCTGTTCCACATGAATATCGTGTAAGAGACGGAGCTCATAACTGGACCTATTGGAGAACAGGGATAACAGATGCTTTGCAATTTATGGGTGATAGCTTTCACCAAAAATAACTATTGCTTTTTGCTGCCCAACCACATCAGTGCATCTACGATCATTTTATCCTGTATATCATTTCCAAATTGAAATGATAATTCTTTATTGGTTTTATTATCGTAATCAATATCATTATGCCCCATGTTCACATAAAGCATTTTATATTTTTTGTTTGTCCAAACAACGGGATAATAGCCGCTATGCCATATTTCTGATTGTTTCGGTCCATTTCCCAATGGAAAACTTGTTGAATCGATCGATAAAAGAATTTTTATATCGGGATTTAAACGAATATCTTTTTCCCAGCGATACCATTCGTTGGGTGATGACTTGAAAGTTTGCGAAAATAAATTTTTAGTAACAGGGTGTGTGCTGTCTTCCACACGAAGAATCGCTGAGGTGGGATGCCATGTATTGCTTTTGTATTGTCCTACACCAAGGAATGTATTGTGATACCAATCCCAGTTTTGAGGAAAAGCAGAATTATTCAAAGCAAATCCTGCAAAATGAAACCCGATGAATGCGCCGCCATTCTCCATGTATTTTTTAAATGCATCTCTTTGTGTTGTTTTCTCGGGTCTTGTGTCTAAGAAAACTACGACCTGGTAATGCGAAAGAAATTCTTCATTAAGATTGTTCCAGTTATTCGTTGAGTCGTAAGAGAAATTATATAATGCTCCCATTTGCGGGAACCATTTGTTTGCCTCATGAACAAAACTGATATGTGCAAGGTCATCTTTAGCTGTATAGAATGCGATCACTTTAAATAAAGGCGTTTTATTTTGTGCATGCAGGTTGGCGATCAAACAAAGGCAAATGCAGGATAGCAAGATCGTATGGAAATATTTTTTTATTTTTTTCATTTTCTATATTCAAAAACAATTTATCGTATCAGCACACATGTCCCTTTTTGTTTATAAATAACATCATTGATCCCAACTCCTTCGGCCATCCAAACAACTACTTGTGTAGATTGCAATCTGCCATTGATCATACCGTTCCAACCTTTTGGGTCATTTTTTAGGTCAAACACCAATTGCCCCCATCTGTTGTACACTCTGAAATATTTAAATTCTTTCATACCAACAGGTATTGGTTTTAAATAGTCATTTAACCCGTCCTGGTTGGGTGTAAAGCCTGACGGCACGTAGAATTTTACTTCTTTAAAAACTTTTACCAATTGGGTATCAACCGTCACACACCCGGCTGCGGTTTCAATTTCAATTGTATAAAGCTTATCAGTTGTTCCGTTAAATACAGGAACAAGACTGCTCTGCGAATTTAAAAAAGTAGGAGGGTCCCATTCAACGCCTATACCGAAATCTCTGGCTTTTAATTGATGAGGATAATTTACAACAGCATATTCAATCGGATACCTAATACCTGGTCTCGGCACTTCGATCAAAACAGTTTTTTCTTCTGTTAATGCCACACAACCCCTATCGTTATAGAGTATGGCCCGGTAAGTACCAGATTGATTTACTTTATATCTAACATTGTGCTGGTTATTAATTGGGAAATTATCTTTAAGCCATTGAATGCTATCCGTAGGACTTACAAATAACACAGTGCTGTCTCCGCTGGTGACACAATAAGCCAATTTGCCAACAACTCTGATTGAAGTATCAATATACGACCCCTCAACCACAACGGTGTCCATGTCAGCGCAGCCTCCTCCTGCACTTCTTGTTGTAAGTACGTATGTAGTTGTTATGGTAGGTCCCGCTCGTGGATTGGCGATATTCGGATCAGACAATCCGGCCTGCGGGTTCCAACTATAGATCAATCCGGGTTTCGGAATGGCGCCTATTGGTACAAGAGTCGAATTACATGAAAGCGTATCTCTTCCGGCATTTGCAATTACAGTTAACGTATCTATTAATTTGGCATAAAGTGTATCAAGACATCCATAACCATCATAAGGCACTACTTGAACAGCAATCGTGGTTCCCACCGGCGGAGGTGGATTGAAAAGAATATTCTGACTCGTGCCCAGCGTTTGAGTAAAATTGCTATTGAACCATGTATAGTTTTGATAACCAAAGGGAGCAGTTACATTGACGAAAGCATCATCCGGGCAATAAGTAGCTCCGACAAACTCACTACTGCATTCCGAATTGACATCAATATAAGCGTATCCAAAATGGCGGGTAAATGTGCAATCGGCCGTTTTAAAAAAAAGGCGAATTGTTTTACCAGCATTGTTATCAAGATTGATGCTTACCGCTGACCAATCTCTGCACCACACATTTGTTGTATCCTGCTTGTTGGGTGAAAGAAAAAAACCAGGAAGTATGTTCCCAAATGGAATAAAAGTAAACGATGAACAACTAAGAAGCACGTTGTCTGTTACATTTGTTACTTCAATTTCCAACCTTGGTTGTTGAAAAATTTCATGATTGGGATCCTGGAAAACGACAGCATAATGATAAATGAGTGAATAAATATCCTGTCCTGCTGGAATTGTAAATTCATAAGAAATTCCTTCTGCCTGGCCGCCGCCTGTATTATTTCCAAGTCTTATCGAATGCCCGCTTCCATTAGGGCAGTTAACTGGGAAACCACCAAAATAATCCACCTCTGAGCTTGGTGCAGTATACATGGTATGCTGATTAGCTACTGGCCCATTTGAAGGCGACAGAAAAATTGTATTTACTCCCCCTCCTGCAGAAACATTTCCTGTATAGCAGGTCCAGTTATCAAACGTGCCAGTTTCAAAATCAATATTTGGCGGACATATTTGTGAAAATGATTGAAAAGAAAACAGGCAAGAAAAAATCAACAGCGATAAAAATTGTGCATGTATATAAGATGGAAAAAGCCTCCTTGTACCATTTTCTCCGGGTATTTGCACAATTTTAGATTGAATACTAAAGATAAAACTTACTTAAGATAAACGGCAGACTTTTCTTATAGGTTGCCAGATAAATGCCATTCAAAGACTTAATGGACAAATCATGGTTTAAAAAGCCTGCGGGAATTTTATTCCGGGCAGTTAAGAAGGGCATCTTCACATTCTTATTAGTAAATTTGCAGTAATAAATTTTTTTGTATGAAATGCTTTTTTACTTGTATAGTTTATTTACTCATTGCCAGCAATGCATTTAGTCAGAAAACTGACCCGAAAGTATCAATACCTGATCCGAATAAAAAAATTCAATTGGTGCAAACAGCTTGTGGTGAGTGCCAGTTTAAACTTGCAGGTAAGGGATGCGATCTGGCAGTTCGTATAGACGGCAAAGCTTATTTTGCAGATGGTACTGATATAGATTCGCATGGTGATGCGCATGCAAAAGATGGCTTTTGCAATGCAGTAAGCAACGCTGAAGTGCAGGGTGAGATAGTGAATGATCGTTTTAAGGTTACATATTTCAAGTTGCTAAAGAACGCTGAGAAAAAAGATCCGGTTACCAAACAAAAAAATTAGCGTCTTATTAAAGTAAAGGTTTTGCTTCTTTTTTATAAGATATATTCATTGATTAGAAAAATTATGCCGATTGTATAATCATTAGTGTTAATGAAAATTGCTTTTCATTAACTTCGCAGCCCAACATTCAACCTATGCCTGAACATTCTCATCAATTAGCTGCAATTCTTTTTGCAGACATAGTGAATTATACCGCTATGATGCAGGAAGATGAAAATACAGCATTGGAAAAAATTACCCGTTTCCGGCATGTTATTGATATAATTGTTGAAGAGCTTGAAGGAAAGATCATCCAATACTATGGAGATGGTTGCCTCGTACTTTTTAACAGCGCCACAGATGCAGTAGAATTTGCCAAACTTTTACAAACAGATTTTAATGAAGAACCAAAAGTGCCGGTGCGTATCGGAATTCACATGGGCGATGTGCTGCTTCGGGATGGTAATGTTTTTGGCGATGTGGTAAATATTGCTTCACGTATCCAGGCATTGTCACCCCCGGGAGGAATTTATGTTTCTGAAATGGTTTACAGGAATATTGCCAATAAAAAAGGAATGGATTCTGTTTTTATAAAAGAAGAATTTTTGAAGAATGTAAAAACGCCGGTCAGGATCTATGAAGTGCTTACAGAATACAGTAAAACAATTTACCATACCGATCTGAATGATGAACAGGTGGCAATTGATGAAAACAGCATCGCTGTTTTGCCTTTTGTAAATATGAGCAGCGATAAGGAGCAGGAATATTTTAGCGATGGTCTTACTGAAGATATCATCACCCAGCTTTCAAAAATAAAATCCTTTAAGGTTATTTCACGTACTTCAGTAATGCAGTATAAGAAAACGCCAAAATCAATACGGGAAATTGGAAAAGAACTTGGCGTAGCTACAATCATGGAAGGAAGTGTGCAACGTTCCCCGACGCAAGTGCGGATCACTGCCCAGCTAATTAATGCCGTTACGGATGAACATTTATGGTCAGAATCTTACGACCGGCCGGTTGATGATATTTTCACTATTCAACGGGAAGTAGCATTGGCAATAGCTTCAGTACTTAATACAACCCTTACCAAAAAGGAATCACTGCAACTGGATTATGTACCTACAGTGAATTTGCAGGCTCATGATTTCTATATGCGGGGAAAATTTCTTGTTGAAAAAAGAAATAAAACAGATTTGCTGGTGGCAAGAGAACTTTTTCAACAGGCAGTCGCGAAGGACAGAACATTTGCTGATGCATATTCGGGTCTTGCCACCACATATTTACTTTCTTCTTTCCGCGGCTATGAAGATCCGACAAGAATGCTTTGGCTTGCTAAAAAGAATATTGATACAGCTCTCGGTCTTGACCCTTCATCAGGAGAAATACAGGCTACACTTGGTTACTGGTATCATCAAACCTTTGACTGGCATGCTGCTGAAATAACTTATCGACGAGCTATTGATCTAAAAGCAAACCAGGCCAATGTGTATTTATGGCTTTGCATATTATTGGAAGCTAAGGATGAAAAAGAAGAGGCGTTAAAAGTTTATGCCCGTGGTACTGAGTTGAATCCAATGTGGGATTATTTGGTGCAAAACAGGATCAGGGCACTTATAAATAATAACCAGGTGGATGAAGCAGTTGCTTTGCAAAAAGGATTGATCGATAAAGCCGCCGTTGATCCTTCTTTAAAAAAAATGTATTATGAAGATCTTTCCCGGTTATATTGGTTCTTAAATAATAAAGAAGAAGCGATCGCTGCTGCAGAAAAGTCAAGAAACAAAGCATTGATTAAATTTTATACTGATGGCGATTTTTCTGCAATGGAAAAAGAAGTTGACAAATATTATAACGATCTGAAAGAAAAAAGTGAATACGTTTCGCAGGTGTGGATGGGCATAGATTATGCTAGAGCAGGTGCAAGGGATAAGGCGCTGGATTGTTTTAATAATGCTAT
>Ga0070698_100001999_pt1 | contig 22641 bp, 16 predicted proteins | sample KBSK1502metaG_FD_65477 | JGI IMG/M metagenome (GOLD analysis project Ga0070698, IMG submission 65477) | Corn, switchgrass and miscanthus rhizosphere microbial communities from Kellogg Biological Station, Michigan, USA - KBS K1-50-2 metaG | ecosystem: Host-associated > Plants > Roots >...
AAAGAGTTTTCCGGGCGCGGCATGGCTACCGGTGATTTTGATAATGACGGCGATCTTGATGTGCTGATCTCAAACAACGGCGAAGCCCCGCTGTTGCTGCGTAACGAAGGCGGGAACAAAAACAACTGGCTTGGTTTGCAACTGGTCGCAAGCAAGAGCAACGCTGCGGCCGTGGGTGCAGTCATCACCTGGCAGGCGGGAGGCGTGAAGCGAAGCCGTTTGAAGACTGCGGGCGGCAGCTATCTTGCTTCGCACGATCCGCGCGAAGTGCTCGGCTTGGGCACCGCCAAGAAGATTGACTATGTCGAGATTCGCTGGCCCAGCGGCAAGTTGGACAAGCTCACGAATCTGCCGATTAACACTTACATCAAAGTGATCGAAGGCGAAGGCGTCGCCAAGAGTAGCGTCACGACGTCGAAGTAACATGTCGCAACGAAGCTTTGGCCCAAAACGAAAATGCTTCTGTCCGCGAAGCGGACTGAGTGAAAACAGCCCAGCGATTTATCGCTGGGGTGCGGTAGCGAAATCGAAACAGTCCGCGAAGCGGACGGCTGAAAATCGGGCTCGAATCTGGGAGCAACCTTCAACCTCAGCCGTCCGTTACACGGACTACTTGATAAATCTCGACCTGCTCCCAGCACTAAAGTGCTGGGCTATTCTCGTATCGTCCGCTCCGCGGACGATATCCATTTACGTCTCTTTGGGCAAAGCCGCGCGAACATTCAAGCAGAGTCTGGTTCGTACTGCCGTCATTTGCCTGGCGTTAACCTCCTCTTACGCCCAGACCCAGCGCGATGCATTCTCAAAATGGCGGCCGACTCACGAGCTTGCGGGAGTGAACTATGTGGGCAGCGCGGCTTGTGCTCAATGTCATGCTCCTCTAACCGCAAAGCGTCTGGCAAATCCGATGAGTCGCGCGTTAGCGCCGGTCGAAAGTTGTGAGATTCTCAAGACCCATGCCAGGTTGAACTTTCGCAACGGTCCCTATGGCTACCAAATTGCCCGCGCAGGAAACCGCAGCATCTATACAATCAGCGACAGCCACGGTTCGATTTCCGAACCCATCCTCTATTGCTTCGGCCAGGGCAAAGCCGGCCAGACCTACGTGTTTCAACATCGGGGTATCTTCTACGAGAGCCGCGTCAGTTACTATCAGGAAATTCAGGGACTTGATTTTACGATCCTGCATTCACACTCAGTGCCTGAGTCGCTCGACGAAGGTCTGGGCCGTCCGATGACGATGGAAGCGGCGCAAGGTTGTTTCGCTTGTCATTCAACCGCGGCGGTTAGCGCAGCGCAACTACAACTCGATCATCTGGCGCCCGGAGTTAGTTGTGAAGGTTGTCATGGTCCCGGCGAAAAACACATCGCGGCGATCAAATCCGGTAATAAGAATCTTCAGATTTTCAACCCGGCAAAGCTGGATGCAGATGAGCTGTCGCAAGAGGTCTGTGGTGCTTGCCACGTCGGTTTTGAAAAGGCGTTGCTAATGCCAAAGCAAGGCGGCATGAATAACCTGCGTTATCAACCTTATCGAATCTTCAATAGCCGCGGACACAGCGGCGATGCGCGGATAAGTTGCGTAGCTTGCCACGACCCGCATGACAAATTATCGGAGGACACGAGTTTCTATGACGCAAAATGTTTGGCTTGTCATCTGGCGGCTCGCAATGAGGAAAAGACTAACGCGCGCTCAGCTCCTTTTTGTCCGGTGAGTAAGCAACAGTGCACCACTTGTCACATGCCAAAGATCGAGCTGCCTGGAGGTCACGCCAAATTCACCGATCACTGGATCCGGATCGTGAAGCCTGGAGAGCCGCCGCCCAACTGAAAATTAGCCGCAGATTAACGCGGATGAAACGGATCAGAACCAAAACAAGATGTGGGCCCGTTTCTTGTTTTGTCTTGGTTCTGATCCGTGTCATCCGCGTTAATCTGCGGCCAAACTTTCTTTTCTGTTGCTACGGTTTGGCGGGAGCCGGACTCGCCAGCGTCGTCACTCGTTTGTTCCATTCTGCCGGTGTCATCGATCGAAGCTGGGGCAGCTCACCTGCTGCGATCACTAGTTTGCGGACGCTGGTAATCACGACAAACTCCAGCGCCGCCTTTGGCTTGGCTGCTTCATCGAGCCTGGCCAACTGCGCCTGACGCCACTCGGCCGTCGGCGGGTCTCCTGAACTTAGATACGACATCGCTTCCAATCCCGTTTCCGCGATAGCCGATAGATCATTTGCCAGGGGCCTCGCCTCCTGGAGTGCGGGTGATTGATCGATCATCGGTCCGAGCCTGCGACTCGCCGTTTGCCATTCAGCCAAGGTGCGCTCAAGATCCGACCGATAGAGCGTAAAGCGCGGCGCGTCGGATAAGAAAGCATCGACGTTCGAGTTGAAGTGACGAGCCGTCTCACTATCCGGCCGCGCGGCGTCAACCAGCCCGGTGAGCGGACTCAGCATGGTCTGCGGCCGCATTTGATAGCGGCGATATTGCTTAACCGGTTCGATTATCGATGCCAGCGTGCGGAGTGGCGCGGTGTCCTCGCGTGCTGCGAGACGGCGCAGCAACATCCCGTAATTTCGTTCGTGAGTCACTCCCAGCTCTTCCAGTTGTCGACTGACTACCGACAACCGGCGATACATGTCTTCGATGTCGGTGACGTTTCGCGGCGACCAAAGCCGCTCAGCGATCGCCGCAGTGCGCGGCCAGATGCGCGAGTCGATCGTCTCGGGGCTGACCCATTCACCCCACATGGTGGCTTCGCCGCCGAGAATATGTTTCGCTTCTTCCGGCGTGAGCGATGAGTCGGCGGGAATTGGATCAGGCAGATAATGTTGGGACGCAGGAAGAATCAGATCGATGTAATAACCCGCTGAAAGAATTCCGTTGTAGCCTTTCTTCGCTGCTTCTGCCAGAGATGCAGGTCCACGCCAGGATTGAATGACTGCGTCTTTGGGAAGATCGGGATGAAGTATCTCGTCCCAACCGATCATTTTCTTGTGATGCTTCTGCAAGATCTTCAAGATGCGTTGATTGAAGTAAGCCTGCAGGGCGTGATTGTCTTTGATGCCTTTCTCTTTCATGAAGGCCTGAATCTGCGGATTGCGATCCCACTGCTTGCCTTCGTTTTCATCGCCGCCGATATGCATATACTCGTCGGGAAACAGTCCGGCCATTTCGCCCAGGAAAGTGTCAAGAAACTTGTATGTTTGATCGCGCGTGGGGTCGAGCGCGGGCTCAAAGATTCCCGCGCCGCGCTCAATCTTGTAAGGACCGGGCGCGCTGCCGAGCTCAGGATAAGCCACCAGCCAGCTCGTGCTATGGCCGGGAATGTCGAACTCCGGCATGACGCGAATGCCGCGGTCGCGAGCGTACGCAATGATCTCGCGCACCTGATCCTGGGTATAGAAGAGACCATCTGATCCGAGGGTGTGGAGCTTGGGAAGCTTCTTACTCTCGACGCGAAAGCCCTGGTCCTCTGTCAGATGCCAGTGAAAGACGTTGAGCTTGACTGCGGCCATCGCATCCAGATTCCGTTTGAGAACTTCCATCGGCTCATAGTGGCGGGCGACGTCAATGAGCAAACCGCGCCAGGGAAAGCGCGGTTGATCCTGGATCTTAATAGCCGGCAGATAATATCCGTCGCGGTCACCTTGAAGCAGTTGCAGAAAAGTCTCCAGGCCACGTAGCGCACCTACGACTGTAGGCGCTACCAGCCGCGCCTGCTTCTCATTGACTTCCAAACTGTAGCTTTCGTTTTCGTTAAGAGACGGAATGACCTCGCCGGCCCGTTCGCATTGGACGACCAGGATGGCTGCGCCCTCATCAGTTGCAAGGTCAGGCGGCAGAGTCAGAACGGTTCGTCCCGCGAGGCGCCTCAGCATGCGATCGATGCCGGCGCGTAGACGATCGTCTGTGTAGTCCTTTACTGCGACATTGAAACTGCTGGTAATCGGTAAGCGTCCCTTCTGAATTTGCACCGATGCAGGCACAGGCATAAGATTCATTTGCGCCGGCGCTGCGAAGTTGACTGTCGGGACCTGCGCTCGTAACGGGAGGACGAAAGTCAGAGTGTAGATCGCAATAGGTACTAGTTTGCTGTGTTTGAAGGTTCTCATGGTCTCCAGTTTTGAATGGGTTGTTTCAGAAGGACTTGATTTCAGGTTCACTTACTTCGCGTTCACCGCAGGACAAAGACCAACTTTAAGCAACATGTTTTTCTCACCGCAGTTCCGTAGGGACGAAATGTTTATAGCCGCCGGCCACTCCCATATTTCGTAGCTCCTAGGAGCGTAATAAGATTTCAGCCGTGGGGTTCAGCCGGCGTTCGAAAAACATGTCGCTCCTAAAGGAGCTGGCCGTCCTGTTGAGTCTTGGTGCTATAAACATCGCGCTCCTCCGGAGCTGAAGCGAAGACCTAACCATTGCTTTGGCGTTTCGACAACCGAAGCAGCCACAGAGCCCAAAAACATAAACCTCCGGCGGCGACGGTGATCAGAAGGAAAACCGGATCCCTGGCGGGATGCGGCCACTCCACGATGATCCGCAAGAGATGGGCCACGGTTAGCAGTGCAAAAACTACGCCGGTAGTTAAGAGATATGCTTTCATGACGTCCTCGCCGGTGAGACAGTGGATCAAGTCACTTGGGCTCATTCCACTGCCGATTGCGGAGCGCTATTCTCTGCGAAATTGTGACATAATCGGATCGCATCTATCGAGGCGCATTGTAGCTGATTCACCGCGGATCCCGGCTATCGAAAATGGCTATTAAGAAGATTTATCAAACTAACCTAAAGAGCATCCACGATTCTTTTTATCGGAAAGAACTGCTTACTGCGACGAAGGGCATTGGCACACTGACTATCCTACTTTTTGCGGTCATTTGCGGTTCGGCTCCGCTCAAGCCCCCAACGGCATCCGCCGGCAATCCGGCAGGGTGGAGGCTGGTGTGGAGCGATGAGTTTAATGGCCCCACTGGATCGGCGGTTGATTCGGCCAGGTGGTCCTTTGATCTTGGCGGCAACGGTTGGGGCAACAACGAACTTGAAACGTATACGAGCCGCACAGCAAACGCGCACCTTCAGGATGGCAAGCTGGTCATCGATGCGATAAAGGAAACTTTCACTGGCCCTGACAAAATTAGTCGCAACTACACCTCGGCCAGGCTGCTCACTAAGAATAAATTCAGCCAGGCCTTTGGACGGTTTGAGGCGCGAATTAGGATTCCTTACGGCCAGGGCATCTGGCCGGCATTTTGGTTGTTGGGCGACAATATCGATACTGTTCATTGGCCCGACTGTGGTGAGATCGACATCATGGAAAATATCGGCCGGGAACCACCGGTCGTCCATGGAACGTTTCATGGACCAGGTTACTCTGGTGGGAAAGGTATTGGCGCTGCTTACACCCTAACGGGCGGGAGAAAGTTCTCTGATGACTTTCATACGTTCGCGGTCGAGTGGGAACCAAACGTCATACGCTTTTACGTTGACGGAAACTTGTATCAGACGCGCACTCCTGCAGATTTACCCCGCGGCGCCTCATGGGTTTTTGATCACCCCTTCTTTATCATTCTGAATGTGGCGGTCGGCGGCGGCTGGCCAGGGAACCCCGATGCGACGACAGTTTTTCCGCAACGGATGCAGGTCGATTATGTCCGGGTCTATAAAAGGGGCAACGACAGCAAAAGGGAATTAGGTGTGGTCAATTAGAATGCAAATCGTTCGAACGGTCTGAACCGAATCAATATTTCGAGAGGCTTCGATCTAGTCGGAATAAGGTTTCGTAGGAACCGAATGTTTATAGTTACTGTGTCGGCAGAATGGTTCGAGGCTCCGTAGGAGCGAAATGTGGCTTAGCTATTCCATATTTCGCTCCTACGGAGCTCCCGGATTTCTTTGATTCCGTGCGCTATAAACATCACATCCCTACGGGATGTTCTTGATGTCAGCGCAATCGGTAATTAGAGAGGACTTTATGAATTATCATCTACTTGTTGCCAAAAACCTTGTTCAGCTCTTAGCAGCCGCAATTTTCTCGCTCTGTCTCACCGGCACTGCGATGGCCCAGGGGAAACCTGCAGGCGTCGGACCGCCGCCGAATAATAATCCAAACCTCGAAGACCGTGCGCGCCAAGTGGATGAAGGCCGACTGCGAAGTGCGGAAGTGGATGCCGGCACCGAAGAAAAGAACCAAAAACTTGTGCAGGCCGCGATCGTAAACATGAAGGAAGACTTCAGCCGCATTCAGGTTCTACGTAATGACATCGCCCGAAATCTGGTGGCCCACAAACCACTCGACTACAGTTTGGTCTCGGAGCAGACTGCGGAAATAAGCAAACGTGCCAGCCGGCTCAATGTTTACATGCGTGCGCATGCCGCAGAGGCTGAGAAGGAAAACAGTTTGCCTGAACTCAAGAGCGAAGAGATGATTGCCGCGTTGGTTAGACTGTGCAAACTGATCGATAGCTTCACCGAAAATCCTGCGCTAAAGAACGCGGCGACGATTGATTCGAAAGATGTCGCTAAGGCCAAAGAAAACAAAGCCAACGCCGATCGAGACCTGCTCGCGATTATTAAGCTAAGCGGTAGTCTAAGGAAGCAATCGGAGAAGCTGAAGATTACTCAATAGCTGTAGAACAATCTTATGGTTGAGTCACCTGAAACGGGCAGCCCGAAGGGCTGCGAGAGAGTAGCCGGTGGTCGCAGCGCAGCGAAGACCACCGGAAGTGTCGAAATCAGATGAGCACCCTGAAGGGGTGCGAGATTCTCGAAAGGATCTCTGGCACCCTTTCAGGGTGCGCATCCCGATCACTCGGTCCGGTGGTCTTCGCTGCGCTACGACCACCGGCTACTTTCTCGCAACCCTTCGGGTTGCAAAGCAGATGTCTTCATTACGACGGGTTACGGTATGATTTGAAACGCCACGTCTTGTTTCACTACCTTCTGTTGCACGAGATCGCGGCTTTCGATTACGGCCGAGTATTTACCAACAGGCAGACCAGTAAGCTTGACATATTTGGCTAAGGTCAAATGAGGTATCGGATCGGTTGCGGTTTCTGTCAGTTGGTAGTCAATAGGTCTCGTCACCGGTTTGCCGTCTTTCATCAGCGTGACCGTTACTCTCACCAGCGGCGTTCCCGTTTCGCGGGAAACGGCTGCGTTGTAGAGTTGGAAGAAAACGATCAGGTTATCGGTTGAGTGAAATTCGCGACTGGGCGACGGACGAATCTGTACTTTGCCTTCGGTGAAAACGTCACCGCTGCGGGACGGTCCCTTGAGCTGGTCGGCATGACGGCTCAACACTGCTTCCGTGCTCCAGAAGCTCGCATCATCAGTTGGCAAATCGAGTTTCTCTCGCTTGGCCGCCACCTTGCCCGATGCCCGATCTCGCACAATGAGATCAACCGTGTATCTACCAGCATATAACTGTATATCCTGCCGGTAGAAAATCTTATCGTGCGAAATTGATTCGTATTGCTGCGGGCTCAGGGCGACATCAAAGTTTCCTCCCAGGCGCGAAAGGATCTTGTCGTCACCTTCAGCCCGCACGACGCCGAGAACATCCAGCTGCAAACGCTGCTTATCGCCTTTGCGATCGAACTGCACGACCCTTGGGTCTATTTCGAATGACAACGGCACGATGTAGAAGCCATCGCGAGATCGAAACGAATTCAATTCCAAAGATAAAGGCAAGGTGGGATTAGCTTCCATATTGGCAAAGTTTGCCAGCAATTTTCTGTCGTCAGGCGACATGGGCACGATCTGGCTGGGAGGAATCGCGTAGTAGCCAGAGCGTGCCAGAACGTTTGTATCCGCTCGATGAGCTTCAATCTTTACTTTGCGAAAACTGCCGTCAAAGTTTGCGTCGGTGCTGCGATAAGCGAGCGTGTAACGTGAACGGATTTCTGTGTCTATCCGCTCAAGGCCGGCGCCGATGTCATTTGTATTTTTTAAGAAGTGTCCACCAGTGTCTTCCGAGATTCGATACAACAGATCTTGTTGCCGGTTCAAACCTTCTTGCCGACTGATATCAAACACGCTTTCACCCGCAGCCGCCCTGCGCCGCTGTTCCATGTCCAGCGCTCCGGAGATTCCGGCCAGCGGCGAAGAAGCTACCAGCGCTCCTGAGGTGGGCGTACCTCCGGTCAGACCGGTCGAATCGATTATATAGACGGCGACATTGGCGCGATTGGCAATGTCGATCGTGCTTTGCACTTGCCAATCGAGGGCTTCGGTGGCGACGAATCCCTGCGAGAACATCACCAGAGTTTTCTTGCCGGGGACAGAGCGCAATCCTTCGGCGATCGCCGCCAGCGCCGCCAGCACCGGTCGCGTTTGTTGCGTGCTTAACGCCGATCGCAACTGAATATATTGTTCCAGCATTCGTTGCGCGATCATTTTCTCGGCCATCGCGGAGCCGGCGGCTCCGGCCGCGGGTGAGGAGGCCACGGTCTCGCCGGGAGGGCCCGCAGAAATTTTATCGCGCAGGGCGCTGATGTTTTCCGAAATACCCCGCGCTTCAGAAGTTTTTGAAACGATCGAGCTGTCATAGGCTTTCTCGACCGCCGCGATCAGGGCGCCTTTGTCATGGGTAAACGGTTGCAGCAGTTGCAATCCGCTGGAAATTGAAAACAAGGCAACTGAGTCGTTCTCGGTTATGCGCTCGCGAATGTACTTCAACATTCCTTCCCGCACGTGCTTCAGGTTCGCCAGCTCAGTGCTCTGCCCGTCCAACACCAGGGCGACGATGTTTCGCGGAAAGCCGCTTGGAGTTGTGCGCGGCTTTTCAGTAGATACGACGGCGTTGGTGGATTGAGTTACTTCAGTTGCACTCGTGAGAGTAGAGTCGAAAAATTCGATCTTCTGCGGCACACCGTTTTCGGTGACCGTGAAGTCTTCCGCTTTGAGATCGGTGATTGGCCGGCCCTTCTTGTCTTTGACGATCACGTCAAGACTTACCAGGTTTGCGGTGACCTTGATTACATCCTGGTCGTCGCTCTTGTTTGGCTTCTGGTCTTGTGCTCGACATGGGATGGGAGCGAGGCAGATTGCCGAAGTCGCGATCAAGCATAGACAGACTTGGAGCCCGCGGAGCAGGCGATAGCATAGAGCCTGGGGCGTGAGCCCCAGGAACATGTCCAGACAGAGATTCTTAGCCCGCGCAAGCGGGTGACAGTCTGCAAGCAAGTTCCGCCCTGGTTCAAACAATTGAGTTACTGGCATAGCTTCTACCGCCCGCTCTCGCGGGCTCGTGATCATAATTGATTCTGAACCTGGGGTTCCGCTCAGCTCCACCGCAAGGGCGGGGTCCCCAGCCGAGCAACTCGGCTGGGGTGCTAGACTTTATGCTATCACCTGCTCCGCAGGCTCATGGTTCGTTCCAATGAACACCGGAAAACCGGTCGCAGCTCTTGTTTCACTTTACTTCAAACCTCTGCTTCAATCCCGCAATCGTCACCTCGAACTCGCCCGGCTCGACCACAGGTTTATTGTTGGCGCCGATAAACGAAAGATCATCCGGGCGCAAGCGGAACGTCAGTGTGCGACTCTGGCCCGGTTCCAAATAAATCTTCGCAAAGCGTTTCAGCCTTTTTCCGGCGGGAGATAGAGACGCGACCAGATCGCTAAGATAGAGTTGGACGATTTCCTTGCCGGCGCGGCGCCCGCTATTGGTTACTGTAATGCTGACTGACAATTGATCAGTCGCTCCAATTTGTTTTCGATCCACACGCAGATCTTTATAGCTGAAAGTCGTGTAGCTGAGTCCTGCGCCGAATTCAAACTGTGATCTGATGCCGGCGTTGTCAAAGCCTTCAGTCTCGAACGCTTTATGATCGTAAGTCATCAGGCCGTTAGCAAAGCGCGGGTAAGTAAATGGAAGCTTGCCGCAGGGGTTAAAGTCGCCAAACAGCACGTCGGCCACTGCCTGCCCGCCTTCGTTGCCGGGATTGTAAGCCATCAACACCGCGTTCGCATGATCGGCAATGCCATTGATAATTCGTGGCCGGCCTTCGGCCAGCACCAGCACGACCGGTTTGCCCGTGGCTTCGATCGCTTCGGCGAGTTTGCGCTGTGGCTCACCAATGTTCAGGTCGGGAATGTCTCCGGGCGTCTCGGTGTACGACCCTTCGCCGAGACACAACACCACAACATCCGCTGCGGCGGCCGCACGCACCGCCGCGGGAATGTCGACTTCCGCTTCCAAATTAGTCGGATTGTTATTTGATGTAGATCCTTCGCGTCGGGTGATCTTCGTGCCCGCAACGTAAGTAACGTTGGCTGCGCCGGCCTTCGCTTCGATCGCGTGTCGTATGGTCGGACGATCCTTTGGATAGAGTGATTCTTCGGACCCTTGCCAAACGTAGGTCCAACCGTTGTTAAGAGAGAGCAGCGAGTCAGCGGTTGGGCCAGTGACGAGTATTTTGCGGTTTTTGGCAAGCGGCAAGAGATCGCTTCGGTTCTTCAACAGCGTCATCGATTCACGGGCGGCCTGCAGCGCGGCCTGTCGCGATTCAGCGAGTCCGATCTTTGACTTGAGCGCGGGATTCGGCATTGAGTTTTCGAACAAGCCGAGCTCAAACTTCACTTTCAGGATTCTCCGCACGGCTTCGTCAATTCGCGATTGCGGGACCGCGCCTTCCTTCACCAGCGCGATCAGATAATCGGCAAAGCTGTAATCCAGCGGCACCATACTCATGTCGATTCCGGCCATCACCGCCATTCGCGTTGCTTCCTTCTCGTTGGCAGCGACATGCCACTGGGTTACCAGTTTCTTGATGTCTTCCCAATCAGAAACTACAAACCCCTTGAAGCCCAGTTCATCGCGCAGGATGTCAGTCAGGATGTGATGATTGACGTGGCCGGGAATGCCATTGATCTCAGCCGAATTGACCATCACCGTATGGGCCCCGGTTTTGACAGCAGCGTTGAAGGTGGGCAGGAAATATTCGCGTAAATAATTTTCGGGAATCCAGGCGGAGGTTCTGTCTCTTCCGTTAAAAGAAAAGCTGTAGCCAATGTAGTGTTTCAAGCTCGCAGCTACGTGATCCTGCGAGCTGACATCGGTACCTTCAAGGCCGCGCACGAAAGCTGCACCCATTACTTTGGCGAGATACGGATCCTCGCCGAAGGTTTCGTAGAAGCGTGGCCAAACCGGTTGGCGTCCGATATCAAGCACCGGTGAAAAGCTCCAGGGAATTCCAGCGGCGCGCGTTTCCATCGCAGCGATTTCCGATCCTCGTTTCATCAACTCAGGATTCCAGGTGGCGGCCATGCCGATCTCCTGCGGAAAAAGAGTCGAGCCCTGCAGGTAGTTTGCTCCGTGAATAGAATCGATCCCGTAAATGACTGGAATGCCGAGGCGCGTCTTTTTCGTAGCGGTCTGTTCAATTTGCCCGATGATCTCGTGCCACTTGTCGACAGTCAGCGCTTGCTCCGCGACGTTAAGAATTGACCCGACCCCATAGTGCACGAGTGCCTTGTCCAGCTTGGCCGGATCAATCTGAATCTCCTGATCTCTGCCCTTCGCAACCATGCCGATGGCCAGCTGGGTCATTTGCCCGACTTTTTCTTCAAGGGTCATGCGCTTGAGCAGAGCTTCGATCCTTTGCGAGTTGTCGCGTTGTGGTCCAGCCGCGCGAATAATGTTTTGAAAGAAAAGATCGCTATCGTCGAGGTCCGCAGTCACCGTTCCTCGTTCGGATGATTGCGCCGGCACTACACCCAGGTCCCTCGCCTCCTGTACGGGCAGATTAGCCAAAGGTAAAAGGGTAGCAATCGCTAGCACGAGAGCCGCTATTCTCATCTGATTATGGTTTCCTTTTTAAGGAAGGACTCGAAAGAAACTTCGTCGGTATTCTCGTCTATTGGCGAGGGATATTCAAGCTAATGAGGGGTGCGAAAATCGGCACAATTGCTCAGGGTTTAGGACGATTTTCTTTTCTTCAAAGGCGCAGAGAAAATATCCGAAGTAAGACACAGCGCGCGGCCGTTTTCGTGACCCTTCAGCACCCGGTGCGGGGTACAATGTGGTCCGATCATGAAACCTCTAAAAATTGGGATCACCGGCGTGCGTGGCATTGTCGGCGAGACGTTCACGCCCGAAGTGTCGGTCGGTTTCGCGCAGGCGTTTGCTACTTATCTCGACAGCGGTCGCATTCTGATCTGTCGTGATACCAGATCGTCCGGCCCGATGGTTCGGTCAGCAGTTGTGGCGGGGCTGCTCGCAGCGGGTTGTGAGGTTATTGATCTTGGAGTTTGTCCTACGCCCAGTCTCCAATTAGCCGTGACCTGGCTCAAAGCGGATGGAGGAATCGCCGTTACCGCCGGTCACAATCCTTCCCCCTGGAATGCATTGAAGTTTGTTCGCGGCGATGGTCTCTATTTGGACCCCCAGCAAGCCGAAGAGCTTTTAGATATTTACCATCAGGGAGAGTTCGCCAAGGCCACATGGAACAAGATACAACCCGCAATCCAACATCAAGACCCGATCGAACACCACATCGAATCGCTCAAGCAAGCTTTTGATGTTCAGAAAATCAAGCGCCGTCACCTCAGAGTGGCCGTCGATTGTTGTAGCGGAGCCTGTTCGTTACTTATTCCACGATGGCTTGCCGAATTGGGTTGCGAAGTGCTCGCAATCAATGACGATCCGAATGGCATCTTTCCACATCGGCCAGAACCAACTCCAGCGACCATGGCCCAGCTCAGTGCGTTGGTCAAGGCGGGCCATGCCGATATTGGGTTCGGGCATGACGCCGACGGAGAGCGACTGGGGATCGTGACCGAACTCGGCGCGCGATTGTCAGAAGAATTGACAGTCGCTGTGGCCGCCCACATACGTTTCGACCAAGGTCCGGGTACAATCGTCACAAATGTCTGTACCACCGGCGCCATCGAACAAATCGCCGCGCGCTATGGAAGTTCCGTAGTGCGATCGCCGGTCGGACAAACTTACATCTCTGGGGCCATGTTCGAACACGGAGCAGTGCTCGGAGGCGAAGGCAGTGGAGGCGTTACGGTTCCGCAAGTACACTTAACGCATGACAGCGCCGCGGCCGTAGGACTTATTCTCGAAGGCCTGGCGCGCTCGGGCGAGCCGGTATCGGAAATTGTCCGGCAACTTCCCATCTTGTTCATGTTGAAGCACAACATCGCTGTCGAGCCCAATCATCTGTATTCGGTGTTGCAGGACTTCCGGTTGGCAATCGAGGGTGAACAACTGTCCTGTGATTTGACGGATGGCATCAAGGTAGACTTACCCGAGGGTTGGGTACACGTTCGCGCTTCCAATACAGAGTCTATGATTCGGGTTATTGTCGAAGCTGAAAATGAATCGAACGCGCGTGGCCTGCTTGACTGGGCGCGTGACCGGTTGAATAAGTGAGAATTGTGGAGTGCGGCGACTTGTCGCCGCTTTTTTAAGAACACTCAGGAGTTAAAGCGGCTTTACCCAAGAACCTGATTAGGCGAACGCGGTGCGGAACCGGTCGCGCGAGCGACCGGGTTCTCCATCGAGATTACCCGCTTGCTGGCGCAAGCGGTTCCGCACCGGACTGAGGCTTTACGGCGATTTGGAGTTTTTGGGTAAAGCCAGTCAAAGCGGCGACGAGTAGTGGTACATTTTGAAGTCGATTGATTCAGTTTGTGGCAGCCAGTAGAGATTCAATACATGCCAAACAGTAAACACGACAACGAGAGTAACGATGGCCCAAAAGACCGCAAGAACCAAAACGTCCGTGCGATCATATTGATCATTGTCGTTGCGGCGATCCTGTTCGGCGCTCTGGCTTTCATCGCCTGGTACTTCGTTAATGAACATTCCGAAAGAATTAGATTCTTGACGGTTAACACCCTCAGCTTGCTCGTAATGGTTGTCATTGCAGTCCAAGCCTACATCTACCGCAAACAGTGGGGCGTTATGCAAGCGCAAACTGAAATTGCGCGAAAGGCTGCTAACGCCGCAGAGCTTTCGGCGAAAACTGCTCAGGATGCTTTGCGCATCGGGGAACGCCCCTCGCTGGGCGTTATCAAGACAACTCTCACGGCTTTTAGTCCGAACGAAGTACCCGTTGCGAAACTCGAAGTCAAAAATACCGGTCGCGTACCATCTACGCGCACGAGTGTTCATGCCGCCATGAACATAAGGGCTGAAGATCGTTGTCCTGAGCCGATCCTTCCAACTCTCGCCCGTGAACAAAGTCGATCTGTCATTGCTATTAACGCCGAACGACATTCTTTCGCCACTACTAACCGTCGCTTGAGTGTTGCCGAATTCGAAGGTGTTCAAGTTGGGAGACTGTGGATTTATGTTTACGTGATGATTCGTTACAGCGACAGCCAAGGTGGGGACTACTTCACTGAATACTACGCTAGGTTTTTGCCAACCGTGGGGCAGTTTGAGGACTGCCCTACTCACAATGACGCCAACTAGAATCGTGAAGCATAAGAAAATCAGCAGAATCCAAAACGTACCACTACCCGGCGACGAGTCGCCGCACTCCATATTTCATGCGACCGATACCAACTCTTAAGATCAGCATTTCCGGCGTGCGCGGAGTCATTGGCGAGTCACTGACCCCCATACTATTGACCCGTTTCGCGCAGGCCTTCGGCACCTATGTCGGCGCGCGTACGGTTGTCATCGGGCGCGATCCCCGCACCTCAGGTGAAATGGTAAAGCAAGCGGTGACAGCGGGTCTGCTTTCGAGCGGTTGTCGCATTGTCGATATCGGCATGTGTCCCGTCCCGACTGTACAACTACTCGTCCGCCATCATCGCGCCCATGGCGGCATTGCGATCACTGCTAGTCACAATCCGGCGGAATGGAACGCACTGAAGTTTATCGGCCGCGAGGGATTTTTCCTGAACACAGGGCAGGCCCGCGAGCTGCTGGACATTTATCATCAGGGAGAATACACGCGCGTCGGCGGCGCGGAGATGAGAGAAGTCGTCGAGCTTTCCGGTGCAACTGATTTGCATATTCAAACGATCATTGATGGACTGGGAGGGCTGCCTGCGACGAAGAAAAAGCTGCGTGTAGTTCTGGATGCCTGCAACGGCGCCGGCTCGTTGGCAGGTCCAAAGCTGCTGGAAGCGCTGGGCGCGGAGGTCTTCACGATTAATGCGACGCCTGACGGATCGTTTCCGCGACCGGCAGAACCACTCTCCGAGAACCTCGGTGATCTTTGTGCCGCGGTCAACGATCATCACGCCGATGTTGGTTTTGCGCAAGACATGGATGCGGATCGCCTCGCGGTGGTTTCAGAAGAGGGCGTCGCGATTGGCGAGGAATACACGCTGCTGCTTGCGACTCTTGGCATTCTGGGCAAGACACCCGGGCCGGTCGTTGCAAATCTCTCAACCACGTCCGCGCTTCAAGAGGTCGTCGGCCGGTTTGGTTGCTCAATCTTCCAATCAAAAATCGGCGAAGTTAATGTTACTGAAGAAATGCAGAAACAAAACGCCGTTATCGGAGGCGAAGGCAATGGCGGCGTGATTTATCCGCGGCTAAACTTTGCGCGCGATAGTTTGGTTGGCATGGCCCTTATCCTGCACCTGCTGGCGCGAACCGGCCAGACTATTACCGAGCTCGTAAATAGCTTGCCGCGGTTCGCGATGATCAAACAAAAAATGAAATGTCCTTCCGACAAGATTTCCAGTATCCTTCGAATGGTTCGCCATGAGTATGCAGACTATCCGATGGACCTGCGCGATGGTGTGAAAGTTAGTCTGCCTCACGGATGGTTCCTGGTAAGAGGTTCGAATACAGAACCGATCATCCGGGTAATTGCTGAAGCAGAGCACGAGGCAAAGGCGCGAGCGATCATCGACCGAGTGTATTCACTGGTTCAGGAGTGCTTTAACGAGGCGTGAGGACAGCTTTGCCTCAAGAGTCATCTCTCCAGCGAATCGAGACGGACACGTGCCGTAGGCACGTGATGTTTATAGAAGTGCACGGCCTTCCCAGTTCTTCCGCAAAGAGCGAAATGCCGCGCATTTCGCTCTTTGCGAAGATGGTCAAGGAGAGTCAATCGCGTAGCTATAAACATCTCGCCGCTCTGCGGCGAGAAATCAATTCACATCCTTCCGAGAAGTAATCGAACGACTTTTGAGGCAAAGCCCATGAGGACTGAAAATCTGTGACGCGCGACCAAGTTTTGTTATACGCAAGCTTCAACCAGCAGTAACAGAGGTGACGATCAGCAATGTTATTTCAAACCGGAATCTATCTCAGCCTTCTATTAGCAGTGGGAGTGGTGCGTCTCGATTCAACCACCACACGCACGTTTGCTCGCTTGCCGAAATCGAGATCGACCGTCAGACGGCGAGTAGTTTCAGAACCGAGGCGCCGCACGAAGGTTACCTCGCAAACACTTTTTGATGACTTTAATTATTTGAACTCCAGGCAGCTCGCCAGGCACGGCTGGATCATTCGCACAGCGGCTGGGTGGCCGGGAGTGCCCGGAGCGATGTGGGGGAACAGCGGCGTGTCGTTTCCCGCGGATCCGGATCAGCGAGGCAATCGCTGGGTGCGCATGACATCTGCCACGGACGGGACCGGACCCAATACTCATCAAACTCAGATTTGCCATCAACGCAAGTACCTCGAGGGCACGTACGCTGCGCGCGTTCGGTTTGTCGACGTACCAACGGATGGGCCAACCGGGGACCAACTCGTAGAGAGCTTTTACACCATCAGTCCTCTGAAGGCGCCGATGGATCCCGACTACAGCGAACTCGATTTCGAGTATTTACCGAATGGCGGCTGGGGCAGCGTTGGGCCTACTTTGTTTACGACTTCGTGGAGGACCTTTAGTCCCGAGCCTAATTGGAAAAAGGACAACATCTTTAACACCAGCAATGGAAGCATTTCCGGCTGGCATACACTCATAACGCAGGTGTCTGATGGAAAGGTGAAATATTTCATCGACGGCAAGTCTCTGGCAGAGCATAGTGCTCAATATTATCCCCGGTCGATGATGTCGATTAATTTCAATCTTTGGTTTGTTAAGGATCAGACGGTAAAGTCCACTCTCGTGCGTCACTACCAGGAGGATATAGATTGGGTGTTCCACGAGGCAAAGAAAATCCTTGGTCCGGAAGAGGTTGAAGCGAAAGTGGCGTCCCTGCGACGAAGGGGTGTCAGATTTCGGGATACCGTTCCGGCCCCGGTGCCGGCGTTGATATCGCCTTGCGATTATTGATGCATGGAGGTTCGGAGGAACGATGAACAGAATATTCTTTTGGCACGCTGGGTTCTTGATCATGTTGATACTCTCGGCTGCTGGATTCTCTCCGGCTCAGAATGCTTCGAAACCCCCGGAGTCGGGCGGTAACAAGCTTCTCTATGCGGATTTCCAAAATGTGCAGAGCGGCCGGCCGGTCAGTAAGAATGGTGGCGCGGTGCGGTTGAACGTGTATTCTCAGAACTCAGCGAATCCTCCACAGTATCGTGGCCTGGAAAATGCGAACCCACCGGCCCCGGCTTTTGCGCGGGTTACAGCGGAGGATGTTGCTGCCGCCTTCGACTATGAGTTTCGGATCCCGAACGAGTGGGCGGGAGTCAATATGGAAGTCTTCGGTGAACCCGAAAAAGACGGAAAACTCGTGCCTGACGATGTGAGCGGCTTTAAGTTCATCACGTTCCGCGCTTTTACCAAAGGCGCCCAGTATTTAAAGCTAGAGCTAATCACTCGAGGCCAGGGCACCAATCTCGAGTCTGGTTATCCTGCGGCGACCATTCGCGTGTCTCCAGGCTTCAATACGTACAAACTAAAGCTCGACACGTTCAGCCAGCCAGATTGGGCGATGCCATTGGATCTTAAAAGGGACGTGCTCAGGAAGTTAACGTCAGTTACGCTCGGAGTGCATTGCGACAAGTGCATCTTAGAGAAAGGGACCGTAGTCGCCGACAACATCGCTTTCGAAAAATAGAATCTCCATCTTGACCACGCCAGAAAACAAGATCTACGTCGCGCGAGCTGCTAATCAACTCTATCGTGAAGAAGACCGAACCCGTGATCCCCAAACCTGATAACCCGTCTTCGCGTCGCGAATTCATAAAATTCGCCGGCCTTGGCGCGTTGGGACTGACGGTGTCCGAACTTTCGTTTGCCCGTGTGTCCGGCGCAAAGGAACTTTTCGTCTACGTGGGAACCTACACCACGGGCAAGAGTGAGGGAATCTATCTCTATCGACTGAACCTCGCTTCTGGAGAATTGAAACACGTCGCTACCACCAAAGGCGTAAGTAACCCTTCGTTTCTCACGCTCACATCCAATCGACGATATCTGTATGCGGTCAATGAAGTCGAAGACTTTGCCGGTAGAAGGAGCGGAGCCGTCGGCGCGTTTGCCGTCGATCGAAGAACAGGCGACCTGCGATTGCTGAATCAACAGGCATCGTTGGGCGCAAATCCGTGTTATGTGGACGTGGATGCCTCAGGCCGGTTTGTTCTGATCGCTAACTATACCGGAGGCAACGTGACGGTTTTTCCGATCGAGCCCGACGGAAGTTTGGGCGCAGCTACGGACACGAAACAGTATCAGGGCTCGAGCATAAACCGGGACCGTCAGGAAGCTTCGCACGCACACTGCATAGTGCTGGATCCGACGAACCAGTTCGCTTACTCGTGCGATTTGGGAGCTGACAAAATTATGATCTTTCGTTTCGATGCACGAAGCGGAAAGCTGCTTCCGGGTTTACCGCCTTGGGTGCAGGTCAAGCGAGGATCGGGACCCCGCCATCTGGCGTTTCATTCCGGCGGCAAATTTGTCTTCGTCCTTAACGAACTGCATTCGACGGTAACCGCGTTCGAACGGAGTCCAGAGAAGGGAAGTCTCAAGGAACTGCAAACACTTACCACTCTGCCGAAGGATTTCACTGGTACGAACACCGGCGCCGATATTCATGTTTCACCGAACGGGCGATTTCTCTATTGTTCGAACCGGGGCCACGACAGCATCGCTATTTTCAAGATTGGTCCCCGCCACGGTGCGCTGACGGCTATTGGTCACGCGTCGACTCGAGGCATGACGCCACGGAACTTTGCCATCGATCCGACTGGCGCCTTTCTGCTGGTGGCTAATCAAAAATCCGACAGCATAGTTGTCTTTCGACTTGATCAAACAACCGGCCGCCTCACTGCGACCGGGCAGGCGGTCCAGGTTCCGGCGCCTGTTTGTTTGAAATTCACAAACCCATTTGGCTGACAACTTTCTGGACGGCTCCTGGCGGAGTTCAGACCACCAGAGTCTGAATTGAATGTGGCAGACTGTTCACCTCCGCTGCGTTGCCGTTGATCCAAAGCAAATACGCGATATTCTTTTCGCTTGAATTCATGACGACGACCGACACCTTTCCGTCTGGATTGAGGAAGGCGGTGGACAGGAGTTGGCTGCGGCTCGGTGAACTGGCAATTCTCCTTGCTCCGGGGTGAATGAACTTTGAAAAGTGGCCAATGTAGTAATAGGAGCTGAGATAAGTTAACTCTCCCGTTTTAGTGTTTGCATGCACCGGCGCGAAGCAATAATTGTCCACGTGATTGGGGCCGCCTCGTTCATCCAGCAAAACATTCCAGTCAGTCCATCCAACCGTTCCGTTATTGAAGTCATTGATCATCGATCGCCCGTACTGCTCTCCAAACTTCCACTCCCCCATCTTCTGCGGATCGAAAGCGTCGACGCAGCCCTCAGTGAAAATCAGTTGCTTGTCGGGAAATGTTTCGTGCACCAACCTGACGTTATCGAACATCGGCTCGCCGCCGCTCCAGGGCTCGTACCAGTGATAACCAATGCCCCAGACGTATTTCGCCGCCTGCGGATCCGACAAGATGGTGCGGACCCTTTGGTAGATGAGATCGCGATTGTGATCCCAGGCAATAATTTTCTTGTCTCCCAACCGTTCACGCCGAAGCGTTGGACCAAGATAGTTTTTGAGAAAGTCGCGTTCCTCTTCGGCCGAGTAGATACATGACTCCCATCTTTGGGTAGCCATCGGTTCGTTTTGGATTGTGATTCCCCAGATTGGGATTCCTTCACTCTGATAAGCCCTGATGAACTTTGCGTAATAATTGGCCCAGGATTGATGGAAACCCGGCTTGAGTCTGCCGCCGTGCAGCATATCGTTGTTGTCTTTCATGAAGGCGGGTGGACTCCACGGACTGGCGAAGATGTTGAGCTTACCGTGAGTGGCGGCCAGTACCTGCTTGATAAACGGGATTCGATATCTCTTGTCGTGCTCGACATTGAAGGACTTCAGTTGTTTGTCGCCCTCGGTAACATAGGTGTAGCTGCTGCTTGAGAAATCGCAACTGTGAATGTTTGTGCGTGCAAGCTTGTAGCCGATACCCTGCTGGTCGTCGAAATAAGCGCTGAGAAGCTCGCGTTGTTTTTCTTGCGGCAACAGTGCAAACGTCTCGGCCGCAGCGTCTGTCAAAGCTCCTCCGATGCCCAGGAAGGTTTGAAACTGGCGGCTGGGATCGACGAATACGCAAATCTGAGTTTCCTTCGGCTGGCCCACAGGTTTGAACGAGAGCGGGGCAGTGCGCGAAATCCTGTAATCAGTTTTCGCAGCCGTCGTATAGACGGTGACTTGTTTCCCCGTCGTGGAAAATCGCCGCGCCGTTTGAGCCCTCTGGAAGCCGTCGTTTTGTTTAGGGGAGCCAAACCCACGCCTATTCGAGGCCAACAGCGCAGCGGAAGCGAGCAGGAAGTTTCGACGCTTGATTTTCATGGCGGGACTCTATCACATGACTCTTTTCCGTTCGACAAATAAGCGCTGCCTCATTGAGGATGTGGTCGCACTTGCCATGCACAAAAGCACCTCGTCGGGGTTGGTCAGATCTCTGGTTGCGGCCGGGGACGAAGTAAAATACCATTCGCTGCCGGCGGCGCGATTCGCCAGTGATGGTTTGATCGAAAGGCGGTATTGACCGATGACGCCCTCTGGAAAAAGGCAATTGCTTTGCTGGGTGATTTTGGTACTAAGCCTGGGATCATCGACTTTAAGCAATGGACAGGCGAGATTCGTTACGACCCGAGGAAAGGAGTTTATCTCGCCGGACGGAAAACCGCTCCTTCTGAAAGGCATTAATCTCGGCAACTGGTTGCTGCCCGAAGGGTACATGTTCAAGTTCAAGGGCACGAATTCGCCGCGTTTAATTCAGGCGGCAATCAATGAACTTGTTGGCGAAGACGAGGCGCGAAGATTCTGGAAAACTTACCGCGACAATTACATCACCCGGGAAGACATTCACTTCATCAAGCGGTCTGAATTTAATTCAGTTCGAGTTCCTTTCAGTTACCGTCTGTTCGTTTCGGATGGAAGCGTTCCCACACTTGAGGGCCCAGGATATGAGTTGTTAGACCGGGTTATCGGCTGGTGTCGCAGCGAAGGTCTCTATGTGATTCTGGACATGCACGCTGCGCCCGGCGGACAAACCGGGGACAATATCGACGACAGTTTCGCCTATCCTTTTCTTTTCGAAAGCAGTGAGAGTCAGGAGTTGACGGTCAACCTGTGGCGAAAGATAGCTGCGCGTTACCGAAACGAGCCGGCGGTGATCGGATATGATCTTCTTAACGAGCCGATCGCTCATTATTTCGATACTGCATCGCTGAACCCAAAGCTCGAACCGCTCTACCGCCGGATCGTTTCAGGAATCCGAGCGGGGGATCGGAATCACATTATCTTTCTCGGCGGCGCACAATGGGACACCAACTTCAAAATATTCGGCCGACCTTTCGATCCTAAGCTGGCTTACACCTTCCACAAGTACTGGATGACTGTGAATCAGGACGCGATCCAGGAGTATCTGACGTTTCGCGATAAATACAACGTGCCGATCTGGATGGGTGAGTCGGGAGAGAATACCGGTGAGTGGATCGATTCTTTTCGGAAATTACTTGAAGCTCATAACATCGGCTGGTGTTTCTGGCCCTACAAAAAACTTGATGCGACTTCATGTATTATTTCGATAAAGGCGCCTGAGGATTGGGCCACCATCGTCGACTTTGCGGATGGGCCGCGCACGACTTTTGAGGAAGTCCGGAAGCGCCGGCCGCCGAAAGAAAAAGTGCAGAAGGCCTTGAACGATTATCTTGAGCGGATAAAGTTCGCGAACTGTAAGGTCAATCAGAGTTATTTACGGGCATTGGGATTGAAATGATTGATAATTCACCCTCGTTTGATTGTTTAGCGGCGGGCTACCGCCCGCCGGTTGTCGGGCAGTAGCCCGATTCTAAACGGTCGCAGTTGGTTGGTGATTCAGGATCGCGCGTTCTGTACCGGTTACAGATGATGTCAAGACTCTCGATAACGGTCTTCATTTTGTTAGCTCTCATGTCCGGGGCTGCTCAATCTCAAACCTCATCCAGGCTCACGGATCAATTAAGAATAAGAATGCCGATATCGACCGGTTGGCAGTTTCGCGAAGCCGGCAAAGACAAGTGGGCTCCCGCCAGCGTGCCGGGTTGCGTGCACACGGACCTGCTCAACAACAAGCTGATCGACGATCCCTTCTATCGAGATAACGAAAAGAAGTTGCAGTGGATAGGCAAGACTGACTGGGAATATCAGACGATCTTGAACGTCACGGCTGGAACGCTCAAGCGAAAGAATCTCGAGCTGGTCTTTGAAGGACTC